>Ga0207791_1000076_pt1 | contig 30165 bp, 24 predicted proteins | sample HigsolmetaGSP16D_FD_184844 | JGI IMG/M metagenome (GOLD analysis project Ga0207791, IMG submission 184844) | High solid enriched microbial communities from the Joint BioEnergy Institute, USA - SP1-6-D (SPAdes) | ecosystem: Engineered > Bioreactor > SSF (Solid state fermentation) > Aerobic >...
GGTCCTTCCACGGCACCACCTGGTCCATCTCGGCCAAGAACACCTCACGCCGTGTCCTCTTGCGCTTGCCGTTGTACTCCGCATCGCCGAAGGTCAGTTGCATCGTCGTCGTCCCGTTGCGTCTGTGAGATTGTCGCTGGATCAGGGGGAGTTGTTCAGAGTTTCCCTAAGTCGCATTGACGTGGCGCATGCCCGCATCCTTTCCCCCAATGATCCCTTTCGGTTGAGTTGGAGGACGAATGGATTAGGCTGGCAAGGGCTGCACTTGGGATGGTTTTCCTCAGAAGGCCCCAAGCGGGTTTTTGCAGTGCATACCGGTAACGCCAACCGAGTCTATGTCCCGACCTTTGAAGACTTTGACATTGTGCTGACGCCGACAGATCCCGGCGCGTTCCTCAATGCGCTTGCAAGGTGCAGTACTCGAAACGATCAGGCTGCATGAGCATGCAGCCAGTTGCGACACCCCAGGTGCGATAGATGGTGTTTGAGTCACCATGGGATCTCGGGACGCTCCAACGCTTGACAAATTGGCGCGATGGGCGAAATTCCAGCCACGGGCAGCGCAGGTCGACATAGGGATTGTCACTTCGGCCCTCGTACGGGTGTGCAGGAGCCGAGTGATCAACGGGGTAGAACTTGAGAACGCATGATGAATTGGTTCCTTGCTGTTTGGAGCGTGGCGATGGCGGCCAGCATGTCGGTCTCGGGCTGCGCCAGTAGCGACTGGGACGCGGCGGGCGCGTCGTCCCCGCATGCCGATTGCCTGGTCGGCAACGGCACTGGTCCCGTGGCGCCGCACGGTGCGCCAAGCGTGCGCAGTCAACGCGATTTGCGCTGCGATCCCACCAAGCAAGCAGAATCTGCGGGCATGCGCGCCAGTCCGATGAAGCCCAACTTCGGCAAGCAGCAAGATTGAGGGGTAACACTGCGTGCGGGGTGCGCATCGGCGGCACCCCGCACCCGTGGCCTGCACCGCTGCTAGAATGCGGCACGTTCCTTTTTGCGATGTACGCCATGAGTCCTGCCGTCACTGCGCCCGCCAATGCCGAGAAGCGTTACACCGTGCACCGCGGAGACTTGCCGCTGAGCTGCCCGACGCCGGAAATGGCGCTGTGGAACTCGCATCCGCGCGTGTACCTGCCGATCGAAGACGCGCCTACCTGCGAGGCCAAGTGCCCGTATTGCGGCGCGTTGTTCGTTCTCTCTGACTGAATTCTGGCCAGATGCACCGCCTGACTGTGGTGCAACTGTTGCCGGCGCTCCAGTCCGGTGGTGTGGAACGCTCCACGCTGGAAATCGCTGCTGCCCTGGTGCGCGCCGGTCATCGCGCTGTCGTCGTGTCGGCCGGCGGTCGCCTGCTCCAGCCCTTGCTCGACGTTGGCGGCGAACATTTCACCCTGGAAATTGGCCGCAAGTCGCTACTGACGCTACGGCACGTGGTCGGCCTGCGCCGCTTGTTCGCCGAACTCGGAGCCGACGTCGTGCACGCACGGTCGCGGCTGCCGGCCTGGTTGGCCTGGTTCGCGCTGCGCGGCATGCCGGACACCACGCGGCCGTGCTTGGTCACCACTGTTCACGGGCTCAATTCGCCCAGCCGCTACAGCGCGGTCATGACTTATGGCGAACGCGTGATCTGCGTTTCGCAGACGGTGCGCGATTATGTATGCACGCACTACCCGCAGACCGATCCCACACGCTTGCGCACCATTGCGCGTGGGGTGGATATCGCACAGTTCCCACGCCGCCCGCAGCCGGACCGCCGCGCACGTGCGTGGGCGCAGACAGTGCTTTCTCGCCTGCCCGTAGAGGCGCCGCTGCTATTGCTGCCGGGCCGCGGTACGCGCCTGAAAGGGCATTCCGATGGCCTGCAGTTGCTCGCCGATGTCCGTGCGGCCGGTGTACCGGCGTTCTTGTGGTTGCCCGGCGCGCGCGAAGCTGGGCGCGCGGCCTATGTGCGTGAGCTGGAGGCTGAAGCCGCGAGGCTGGGCGTGGCCGACGCAGTTGCCTTTACCGAGCCCACCGCGCGCATTGCCGACGCGTACGCCGCCAGTAACCTGGTGCTGCAACTTTCGCGCAAGCCCGAAGCCTTCGGCCGTACCGTGGTGGAGGCGCTGTCGGTCGGTCGCCCGGTGCTGGGCTGGGCGCATGGCGGCGTTGGCGAATTGCTGGCCGAGTTGCAACCCAGTGGCGCTGTAGCTGCGTTCGATGCCCAGGCGTTGCTTACGCAGGCACTGCAGTTACTGCACCGCGCACCGGCAGCGCCTGCCGTGCTCCCCTATACCTTGCAGGCCATGCAAACAGCCACCTTGAAGGTGTATGACGAACTCCGCCACTGAGCTCCTGCCGCAGACGCCCGTCTCGCCCCCCGATGCCGGTCGCTGGGCGCCGCTGTGGGTGACGCTGTTCGTGGCGCTATGGCCTGCGCCGGGCCTGGCGGAAACGGTGTTGTCGCTGGGCGCGTTGTTCGCCGCGTACAGCTTGTTACACGTGCGTCTTCATGGCGGCACGCGCCTGCTTAGCAGCGCGGCGTGGGCGCTGACCGGCATGTTGTTCCTGGCTTACTGGTTGCCGCAGATGCTGTCGGCCTTCGATGCGGTGGACGTTGGACGTGCGCTGCGCAAGTCGGCCACGGATCTGCGCTATCTGCCTTTCATGTGGTTATGTGCGATCGCCGTGGCCAATGCGCGGCGTCGGCATCGCACGTTCACCGGGCTGGCAATGATTGTCGGTGTGTGGACGCTGGACGCACTCTTACAGGCTGTCTTGGGCACCAGCCCGTTATTCTTCGGTATCGATCAGATCAAACAGCTGATGAGTGGTCACGGCCTGTGCACGGCCCAGGAACTGGCGCTGGTGGATCGGCTGAGCGGCGTGCTGGGCCCATGCAATCTGAAGTTCGGGCAGACCTTGGCCAGCCTGTCGCCGTTCCTGCTGCTGGCGCTGGGTCGGCGTCATGCCTGGGGCTGGGCGATCGGAGCGGCGGCAGTCGGCATCGTGCTGGTACTGGCCGGCTCGCGCGCGTCGTGGATGACTTACGGCATTATCGTGCTGCTGTCGGGTGGGCGGCTGTTGGGCGGACGCCGCTTGCTGGCCGTGGCGCTGGTCGGCGCACTTCTGGCCGTTGCGGTGGCGGCGGTGGCGCCACAGGCGCGCGAGCGTCTCCAGCGGACGACGCTCGCGTTCGGCAATGGCGAACAAGGGGTGGACCAAGCCTTGTCTGGACGCGCACAAATCTGGGCTGCTGCGTTGTGCATGATCCGGGAGCACCCGCTCACCGGTGTGGGCGCGCGCGGGTTCCGGCAGGCCTATCCGGCTTGCAATGCTGCACCCAGCCAAGCGCCGGCGTGGGGTGATGGGCCAGCTTTCCATGCGCATCAGATCGTGCTTGAAATCCTGTCCGAGACCGGGGTGATCGGGTTGCTACTGTGGCTGGCCGGCGCGGTGCAGGCGTGGCGCGCATGGTGCGATGCCAGCGTGATTGCGCGCGAGCAGGCGCGTCCGGCGATGATTGCGCTGGTGGCCACGGTGTTTCCGCTCAACACGCATCTGGCTTTCTATTCCAGCTTCTGGGGTGGGCTGACCCTGATGCTGGCCGGACTCTATGCCGGCGCCTTGCGCAATGAGGAGATGGATCGGGCGCCGCCACATTGATGCGGCGAGTGCTGTCAGCCGGCATGCTGCCGCCCTGTGCCCTGTGCAGCGGCGATGTCAGCAGATGTATTGCAGGCATTGGCCAAACCAAGATCAGCGATAGAACTCGCTACGTCCACCCGGCTGGCGTTTGAAGCGCCGATGGATCCACAGGTATTGGTCTGGCGCCTGACGGACCATGTCCTCGATCGCGGCGTTGACCTGCGTTGTATCGGCGATCACATCATCGGACGGAATGTCGACCAGTGGCGGTGCGATGTTGAGGATGTAACGACCGCCTTCGCGACGATGAAAATACGGCACCACTGCGCAACCGGTCAGCCGCGCTAGCTGATGCGTGGCGGTGATGGTGGAGGCTGGATGCCCGAAGAACGGCACGAATACGGTGTCCTTGCCGCGCATGTCCTGATCCGGCGCGTACCACAGGATCCCGCCGCGCTTGAGGTACTTGATGGTTGCGCGCAGGTCCTCGTTGGCGAACATGTGCGTGGCATAGCGCAATCGCCCCCGCTTGACCGCCCACTCGAACACCGGGTTACGATGTTTGCGGTACATGCCGGCCAGCGGCACGTGGTCGCACAACAGTCGCCCGCACATTTCCAGCGTCATGAAGTGGCCAGACACCAACAGGACCCCGCGCTTGTGCTCTTGCAGCTGCCGCAGATGCTCCAGGCCCTCGATCTGCACGCCGGGACGTATGGTATCGATGCTGCCCCACCAAGCGCGTACGAACTCGAACAGGCCCACGCCCAGTGCGTCGAAGCTGTCGCGCAACAGCCGCGCTCGCCACCTATCGTCCTGCTCGGGGAAACACAGTTTCAGGTTGACCTCTGCTGCGCGCCGACGTGTGCCCGCCAAACGCATCGCCATCCAGCCCACGCTGCGGCCTACCGCGCGCTGCAGCGTCCATGGCAGGCGGCCAGCTGCCACCATCACCGCAAGGCCCAGATACATCGGCCAGTGCTTTGGATTGCGCAGGGAAGGGCGGACAGCAACGTTGGAAGACTCGGGCATGCGCAGATTCTAAGGGATTGCGCCCGATAGGCTGCGCGCACATGCGCACGCACGGATGCTCCCGTATCCTGCACTGATGCGGAAAGACCCGATCGAATGGCTGTTGCGCGGGATGTACTCGACGCTGCTGTACCTGCTGTTGCCGGTCACGGTGTACCACCTGGTGTGGCGCGGCTTTCGTGTGCGCGAGTACTTCAATCGTTGGAACGAGCGCTATGCGTCCTACACGCATGCCTGCGGGCGCCCGCGCGTGTGGGTGCATGCAGTATCAGTGGGCGAGGTCAACGCGGCCGTACCGCTGGTCAATGCGCTACGTGCGCAGCGCCCCGATATCCGTTGGGTGATCACTACCATCACACCGACCGGCTCCGAGCGCGTACGCGCAGTGTGGGGCGATGCGGTGGACCATGTGTATCTGCCGTACGACGTGCCTGGCAGCGTGGGGCGTTTTCTGGAGCATTTTCGCCCACGTTTGGCATTGATTCTGGAAACCGAGCTGTGGCCGAACATGTTGTTCGGTTGTCGCGATCGGCAGATTCCGGTGTATATCCTCAACGCGCGTTTGTCGGCGCGTTCGCTGCGTGGCTACCGCCTGCTGGTGCCGTTGATCAGTCGCGCGTTGCGCTCGGTTACCTGCGTGGCAGCGCAGTCGAAGGCCGATGCCGAGCGGTTCATCACCCTGGGCGCGCGTCCGGCTCAGGTGGTCGCGCTGGGTAATCTGAAATTCGATATCGCTGCACCGACACAGTTGCAGGCACTGGTCGAAGAATTCCGGACGCACGTGCCCGCTACGCGTCTTGTCTGGATCGCCGCCAGCACGCATGAGGGCGAAGAGGCTACCGTTGCAGAGATCCACGCGCGTTTGTTACTGCAATTTCCAGATCTGCTGCTGTTATGGGCACCGCGTCATCCCGAGCGTTTTCCCAAGGTTGAGGCATTGGTGCGTGAGCGCGGTTGGCGTGTTGCCACGCGCAAGGCACAGCAATGGCCGCAGGCAAGCGACACGGTGTTTGTCATCGATACCCTGGGCGAGCTGATGAGCTTCTACGCGTGCGCGCACGTTGCTTTCGTCGGCGGTAGCCTGCAGCCGATCGGCGGGCATAATCTGCTTGAGCCGGCTGCCGTCGGGACACCGGCGATCACCGGTCCGCATTTGCATAACTTCTCGGAGATTTCGCGGCGCATGCGCGACGCCGATGCAGTCACTATCTGCGAGGATGCCGACCATGTGTACCAGGCATTGGCACGCTTGCTGGCCGACCCAGCTCAACGCGAAGCGATGACGACCGCAGGCTTGGCATTGGTCGCCAATGGCAAAGGTGCGTTGGCTCGCACATTGGTCAAGATCGCTGCGGACCTGCCGCCGGTGGCGAGTGATGGTGCTGCAGCCTGACGGTGTGGTGGGTGTGCGCTGTTGTATGCACGAACAGCGCTGCTGTCGTGGTGGTGGCTAGTGCCTGCCACCGGGTTGCAGTAGCTGCTGCGCGTGGCAGTGATGCGAGCTGCCATCACGAACAGCCGCGTTCGCCTGACGCCCATGCGCACCCGAATGTCCTTACTGCAACGAACCGCTACCCTGCAGCTTGGACTCGGCATCTTGAGAGAGCAGGCGGTTGACGTCCTGCAGATCGGAGATGCCGAGCTTGCCGATGGCCTGGCCCAGCAGCAGGCGGCTCTGCAGAAAGTTGTAACGCGACTGCGCGTAGTTCAGCTGCGCTTGGAACAGTGTGCGCTGGTTCTGCACCACGTCCAGCACGGTGCGCGTGCCGACTTCCAGACCAACCTGGGAAGCGTCGTAGGCCGCTTGCGCCGATACGACCGCCAGGCGGCGGGCTTCTACTTCGCTGATGCCGGCAACAACGGTCTGGTAGGCATTCCGTGTGTTGCGATCCAGTGCGCGCTTTTGCTGCTCGTAGGTGTCTTGCTGGACGTCACGTTGCGACAGTGCCTGACGCACGGCCGATTGGGTTGCACCGCCGGCAAAGATCGGAATCGATAGCGTAATACCGATGGAGTCGGTATCTATGTCGCGATTGTTGGTCATGAAGTTACCGTCAGCTGTATCGACAACCGCGCCGCCACTCCAACTCTTCGTTCGCCCCAAGTTGGCCGACAGATTGAGGGTCGGAAGGTGGCCCGCACGCGCGGCATTGACCTGCGACTGCGCAGCACTGACCTTCAACTGCTGCGCCTTCAACGCGGGGTTGTCGGCAATGGCTGTGGCCACGAGTTGATCGACATTGGCATAGGCGACCGGTACTTCAGGGCGGAACTCTTCCGGCAACGCGCGCAGGCCGCCCACTGGTTTGCCGGTGAGCTCAGTGAGTGCCTGATAATAGTCCTTCAATGTATTGCGCGCGTTGATGGTGTCTGCACGCGCCTGATCGTACTCGGCGCGGGCTTCGTGCACGTCGGTGATCGGGGCAAGGCCCACTTCCAGGCGCTTATCGGCATAGTCGAACTGCTTCTTTGCCGCCGCTTCGTTGGTTTCGGCTGCCGCCAGCGACTCGATACCGACCAATACCTGGAAATACGCCGCTGAGGTACGCGTGATCAAGTCATTTTTGGCCGATTCGAGCGTGAATTCGGCTGCCTGGGCCACGTCGCGCTGCGCGCGCAGGTTCGAAAACTGGGACCAGTTGAAAATGGTCTGGCTACCCTGGATCCCGTACTGGCGCTGTTTGGTCGTCGAGCGACCGGGCACGCCTTCCAATTCGCGGTGCAATTGGGTCACGCCGGCTGAGCCATTCAGCTGCGGTAACAAGGCCGCGCGTGCCTGCACCTGACCTTCCCGATTCACCAAGCGCGTTGATTCGGCAATGGCCAGCTGCGGATCGCTGTTGCGGGCCATTTCGTAGACCTGCAGCAGGTCGGTGGCGCGCGCGGCCATGGGTGACAGAGCGGCGACCAGGGCCACAACGAGGGATCGGCGGATCATTGGGTATGCTTCCTTGGCAATCAGAATTGGAATCGGGGCGTGGGCGCAGCGCCCTGGAGATACGCGAGGTCGGTTTCGAACAACGATTCGATGCGCGGGGCGTCGACCTGGCCACGGACCAGGACCGCTTCCATTACCGGTTCGTGACCGCGCACAACAAACAGCCGGCCGTTCGGGCGTAACCACTGCAACCACTGGACGGGCAGTGTGTCGACCGCGCCGGTCACGCAGATGGCATCGAAGCGACGCTCGCTCTGCCAGCTGTAAACGTCGGCGGTTTCGAGACGGACATTGATACCCAGGCCGGTGCGGTCCAGATTCGCGCGTGCTGTGGCAGCGAGCGCTGGGTCTATCTCCAGGCTGACGACCTCGCGCGCGAGCGCTGCCAGGCAGGCAGTGGCAAAGCCGCTGCCTGCGCCTACTTCCAGAACATCTTCGCCTGGCTGCAAATCCAGCGCCTGCAACATGCGCCCTTCGACGACTGGCTTCATCATCTTCTGCCCGACCGACAGCGGAATTTCCACATCGGCATAAGCCAGCGTTTTGTAAGCCTCCGGCACGAAGGCTTCGCGCGGCATGCGCGCCAGCACTTCGAGCACGCGCAGGTCCAGCACGTCCCACGGCCGGATCTGCTGCTCGACCATCTTTTCGCGGGCCTGGGTGAAATTGATCGTCATGGTGCGGTTATCCAACGCGGTGGGGGCGAACATTTTAACGGTGCGCGAGGCAACTGGCGCATCCAGCATTGCCGGGTGTGGCCAGCCGGCGCAGTGCCGGAAGTCATCGCCACCAACGGCCGGGGGCGCTCAGCGCGGTGCATATGCCCTCAAAAAGAAGTCCACACTGGCGTTGATGTGTTCGTCGACCTGTGAGCGGGTGGGCTGGCCGTGCAGGCCGCACATCATCAATGCATAAAGCTCGCCCTTGAGCAGGCAAAAGAATTGCGACGCGGCGTGAGTGACGTCCGGAATTTCCAATTGGCCATCGGCCACACGTGCGCAGAGGAAATCCGCCAGCGCCTGTTGGGTGCGCTTGGGGCCTGCGTTCCAGAACATCTCGCGAACATGCACGTCGCCGGTGCCGGGCGCCATCATCATGCGGTGGGTGGAGATGGCCGACTCGGTGCTGATCATGGAGAAAAATGCATGGGCGATCTCAATGAGCTGGTCGCGCAACGCGCCTTTGGGGGTATGGTTGAACAGGTCGTCCGGCATCATCTGCTGACATTGCGCGCGGATCGCCTCGAAAAACAGGCTCTCCTTGTCGCCGAAGTGACTGTAGACCGTTAGTTTGGAAACCCCTGCCTGCGCGGCGATCCCGTCCATGCTGACCCCTGCATAGCCCTGCTCCATGAACATGGTGCGGGCGGCCCCCAGGATGGCGGCGCGTTTCCCAAGGTCCTTGGGACGGCCAGGGCCATTGCTTTTAGCGTTGGACTTGAAGGGGGGTGAGCTGGACATGCTGCCAATACTAGACCATTGGGTTCTATATTTGCACTGGGCGTCCATGCGGTGTGTGAATGATTCTGTTTGTGCAGTGTGCGGTGAGATAAACCGGCGGTTTCATAACCTGATGCACGCCGTGGCTTCAGGTGGAGATGGCCTGATCTGGCGAGGCAACTGGGAACGCCTTGGACGCTTCAATGCCTGCCGAAAAGTTAGCGCGTCCGGCCAACGTCACGCATGCATCGAGGCTCGCTCAATCCTTTGAGATTGCAAGAATTCATGTTTTGACGAAGCAACAAGAATTTGCGTAATTCAAGGCAAACTCCTAGCATCGGGCTCGACCAGGTGGCGCACCCACCATCCCCTTCGGACCGCCGCAATGACTGCCAAGACCCTGTACGACAAACTGTGGGAAATGCACGAGATCACACGTCGTGACGACGGTTCGTCGTTGATCTATATCGACCGCCACATCCTGCACGAAGTGACTTCGCCGCAAGCCTTCGAAGGCCTGCGTCTGGCCGGGCGCAAGCCATGGCGCATCGACGCCAACATCGCTACGCCCGATCACAACGTCCCAACCACGCGTGCCGAGCGTCAGGGCGGGCTGGAGTCGATTTCTGACGAGGTGTCGCGTCTGCAGGTGCAGACGCTGGACGAGAACTGCGACGACTTCGGCATCCTTGAGTTCAAGATGAACGATGCGCGCCAGGGCATCGTGCATGTGGTTGGGCCTGAGCAGGGCGCCACCTTACCTGGGATGACCGTGGTCTGCGGTGATTCGCACACATCCACGCATGGCGCATTCGGCGCGCTGGCGCACGGCATCGGCACCTCCGAGGTCGAGCATGTGCTTGCCACCCAGTGCCTGATCGCCAAGAAAATGAAGAACATGCAGGTGCGCGTGGAAGGCGCACTGCCGTTCGGGGTGACTGCCAAGGACATCGTGCTGGCAGTGATCGGCAAGATCGGTACCGCTGGCGGCAACGGGCATGCGCTGGAATTTGCCGGCAGCGCTATTCGTGCGCTGTCGATGGAGGGCCGCATGACCATCTGCAACATGTCCATCGAAGCTGGTGCGCGCGTGGGGATGGTGGCGGTGGACGACAAGACGATTCGCTACGTCAAAGGCCGCCCGTTCGCGCCCAAGGGCGCCGACTGGGATGCGGCGGTCGCGCTTTGGAGCACGCTGGTCTCAGACCCGGACGCCCACTTCGATACCGTGGTGGAGCTGCGTGCCGAAGACATCAAGCCGCAGGTCAGCTGGGGCACTTCGCCAGAGATGGTGGTGGCAATCGATCAGCACGTCCCCGACCCGGCCACCGAGCAAGACCCGACCAAGCGCGACTCGATCGAACGCGCACTGAAATACATGGGCTTGAAGGCCAACCAACCGATCACTGACATCCGCCTGGATCGCGTGTTCATCGGCTCGTGCACCAACTCGCGTATCGAAGATCTGCGCGCCGCCGCCGCGGTGGCCAAGGGTCGCAAGGTCGCCGGTACCATCAAGCAGGCGCTGGTGGTGCCTGGTTCGGGCCTGGTCAAGGCGCAGGCCGAAGCCGAAGGATTGGACCAGGTGTTCTTGGAAGCCGGTTTCGAATGGCGCGAGCCGGGCTGCTCGATGTGTCTGGCGATGAACCCGGACAAGTTGGGCAGCGGCGAGCATTGTGCCTCCACGTCTAACCGCAACTTCGAGGGCCGCCAGGGTGCCGGCGGTCGCACGCACTTGGTCAGCCCGGCGATGGCGGCAGCTGCGGCGGTCAGTGGTCATTTTGTTGATGTGCGGGCACTTGGGGATTTGCCAGTGGGGATTGGGGATTCGTAAAAAGCGATCTGCCGTTTTCAGCCTGTTCGAATCCTCAACCTCCCCATCCCTTCTCCTGGCTTCTCTTAATGACTCCTTTCACTCAGCACACCGGACTGGTCGCGCCTCTGGATCGTGCCAATGTCGATACCGACCAGATCATTCCCAAGCAATTTCTCAAGTCGATCAAGCGCACCGGCTTCGGGCCGAATCTGTTCGACGAATGGCGCTATCTGGATACCGGTGAGCCCGGTCGTGACAACAGCACGCGCCCGCTGAATCCGGAATTTGTGCTCAATTTTCCGCGTTATCAGGGCGCCAGCATACTGCTGGCCCGGGAAAACTTCGGCTGTGGTTCCTCGCGCGAGCATGCGCCGTGGGCGCTGGACGAATACGGCTTTCGTGCCGTGATCGCGCCGAGCTTTGCCGATATTTTCTACAACAACAGTTTCAAGAACGGCTTGTTGCCGATCGTGCTGGCCGAAGCGCAGGTCGATGCGTTGTTCAAACAATGCCTGGCCACCGAGGGCTACCAGCTCACTGTGGATCTGGCGGCGCAATGCGTCCGCCGCCCCGATGGCGTGGAGTACAGCTTCCAGGTCGATGCCTTTCGCAAACACTGTTTGCTCAATGGCCTGGACGATATCGGTCTTACCTTGCAGGACGCTGATGCGATCCGTCATTTCGAGCAAGACCATCGCGCACGCCGGCCGTGGTTGTTTGGTGCGCTGCGGTGAATTCCCTCTCCAAGATCATGGATCCGGCAGCGCTCGGCGAACACGTTGCTGCGCAGTTTGGGCCGCAGGCACAGGCCTATCTTCACAGCAATGTGCATGCACATGGTCCTGAGTTTGCCGAGCTACGTGCCGGTCTGGCGGGGCATCGCAACGGGCGGCTGCTCGACCTGGGCTGCGGTGCCGGGCATGTGAGTTTCCAGCTTGCACCGTTGATGACCGAGGTGGTGGCCTACGATCTGTCTGCCGACATGCTCAAGGTCGTGGCGGCGACTGCCGTCGAACGGGCGCTGACGCAGATATCAACCCTGCAAGGTGTTGCCGAGCGCCTTCCGTTGGAGACGGGCAGCATGGATGCAGTAGTCAGCCGCTATTCGGCACACCATTGGAGCGACCTGGGACAAGCACTGCGCGAAGTGCGGCGTGTGCTGCGTCCGGGCGGTCTGGCTGCATTTATCGATGTGGTGGCACCGGGGCTGCCGTTGCTGGACACACATCTGCAGGCGATCGAATTGCTGCGCGATACCAGTCACGTGCGTGATTACAACGTTGCGCAATGGCTGCAGATGGTCGGCGATGCGGGCTTGCAGGTGCAGCGGTACCAGTGCCAGCGTCTGCACCTGGACTATGCAAGCTGGGTGGATCGCATGCGCACCCCGCAGGTCATGCGTGAGGCGATCCGCGCATTGCAGGACGCGGCCGTGGATGCGGTACGCGATCATTTCCAGATCGATGCCGATGGCTCTTTCAGCACAGACGTGCTGGTGCTTTGGGCATTACGTTGATTTCAATGACGCTGCGGCGTCAACTCAAGAGGGTGGCATGAGCAAGCAGATTCTGATTCTTCCCGGCGACGGGATCGGGCCGGAGATCATGGCCGAAGCGGTCAAGGTGCTACAGCGCATCGATGCGCAGCACAGTCTGGGTTTTGAGCTGGTGTACGACGAGCTGGGAGGTGCGGCCTACGATAAATATGGCAGCCCGTTGGCAGATGAAACACTGGAGCGTGCACGTGCTGCCGATGCGGTGTTGTTGGGTGCGGTAGGTGGCCCGCAATGGGACACCATCGACCCGTCGCTACGCCCGGAGCGTGGGTTGCTTAAGATCCGCTCGCAGTTGGGTTTGTTCGCCAACCTGCGTCCGGCATTGTTGTATCCGCAGCTGGCTGATGCGTCCACGCTCAAGCCACAGGTCGTTTCCGGCCTGGATCTGCTGATCGTGCGCGAGCTCACCGGTGGCATCTATTTTGGTCAGCCGCGTGGTAACCGTATGCTGGAGAGCGGCGAGCGCCAGGCTTACGACACGTTGCCGTATAGCGAGAGCGAGATTCGTCGTATCGCCAAGGCAGGCTTCGAAATGGCACGCTTGCGGGGTAAGAAGCTGTGTTCGGTCGACAAGGCCAATGTGCTGGCATCCAGCCAGCTATGGCGTGCAGTGGTCGAAGAAGTTGCCAAGGACTACCCGGATATCGCGTTGTCGCATATGTATGTAGACAACGCTGCGATGCAGTTGGTGCGTGCGCCCAAGCAGTTCGACGTGATCGTGACCGACAACATGTTCGGCGATATTCTGTCCGATCAGGCATCCATGCTGACCGGGTCAATCGGCATGCTGCCCTCCGCTTCGCTGGATGCCAACAGCAAGGGCATGTACGAACCCTGCCATGGTTCGGCACCTGACATCGCCGGCAAGGGCATCGCCAATCCGCTGGCCACTATCCTGTCTTTGGCAATGATGTTGCGCTACACCTTCGCGCAGGCCGATGCAGCGGACACAATTGAACGCGCCGTGGGCAAGGTCCTCGACCAAGGTCTGCGTACCGCCGATATCTGGTCCGAAGGCACCACCAAGGTCGGCACTGCGGCAATGGGCGATGCGGTGGTGGCTGCGCTTTAGGCACTGCGTGTATTGCGTGATCATCGGATGCTGGCGGCGATCGTGTGATGACGATGGCCGCTTTGTTTGCGTTGGCCGGTCGAGCGCGGGCGTCGCCTAATCCCACTGAAGCGTTGCTGCTGATGGCTGCAACGTGCGGCTGGGTGTTGATCACGTGGAAGGTCTGTCCAGGCGCGGCACCGTATCCGGGATCGTGATACGTCCTCAATTCATCGTTGCAGGCGCGTTGGCGGCATTCATGCCGCCAACGGTCATTGCTCCGCAGGCAACGTGAGGATTTCAGCAATGCGGTTGCTGAAGTGAATAGGGCCCCTCAGAACGGCTGCGCAGCGCCGCCAGGCGAGTGTGACCAGTGCGTGCGTGCTATGCCACCGCAGCCGTCTTGCCGGCGATCACGCCTCGCTCGCGCTGACGCAACAGGCGGTTGGCCACATCAAGCCACGCGAGCGCACTGGCTTCGATGATGTCTTTGCTGGTGCCAGTACCTTCGTACTCCACCCCGTCGTGGCGCACGCTCAGGCTGGCTTCGCCGCGTGCATCTGCGCCGATGCCCACGCTATGCACTTGATAGCTGTCCAGTTCCAACTTCACGCCGGTGGCCGAAGCTAGTGCACCAAAGAGCGCATCCACCGGGCCGTTGCCCTGTGCGGTTTCAGCCACACGATTGCCTTCCGGGTCGGACAACTCCACCAGTGCATTGGCGCGGTTGCCAACATCGCTGATGGTCATCGATGCCAGGCGATAACCTTCCTGCACGGTTGCGTCCTGCATCAATGCCTGCAAATCCGTGTCGGTGACCACGCGCTGCTTCTCGCACAGTGACTTGAACTGCTCGAAGACCAGCTTGATCTCTTCCTCCTCCAGCAGATAACCCAGCGCACGCAAGCGTTGCTCGACGGCAGCGCGGCCACTGTGGCGGCCCAGCACCATCTGCGACGACTCCCAGCCCACATCTTCCGGACGCATGATTTCGTAGGTGCTGCGATGGCGCAGCATGCCGTGCTGATGGATGCCCGATTCGTGTGCAAACGCGTTACCGCCGACCACTGCCTTGTTGCGCTGCACCGGCATGCCAACCAGACGCTGGAGCAACTGCGAAGTCGACACGATGCGTGGCGTGTTGATCGCCGAGTCGATGTTGTAGAAGGCCCCCCGCACTTTCAGTGCCATGGTGATTTCTTCCAGCGCGCAATTGCCCGCGCGCTCGCCGATGCCGTTGATGGCGCACTCCACCTGACGCGCGCCGCCCTCGATGGCGGCCAGAGAATTGGCCACTGCCAAGCCCAGGTCATTGTGGCAATGCGCGCTGAAGATGACCTTGTTGGCGCCTTCTACGCTGGCGATCAGCCGCGAGAACATGCTGCGAATTTCTTCCGGCGTAGCGAAGCCGACCGTATCAGGCAAGTTGATGGTGGTCGCACCTGCGGCGATCGCCACGCGGGTGACTTCGGCCAGGAAATCTTCTTCGGTGCGGGTTGCATCTTCTGCAGAAAATTCCACGTCGTCGATGTAGCTGCGTGCCAGCGTGACATGCCTGTGGACTGATTCGAGTACTTGCTCGCGGCTCATGCGCAGTTTGTGCTCGCGGTGCAGCGCGCTGGTCGACAGGAACACATGCAGGCGCGGGTTTGCAGCTGCTTCCAACGCCTTGGCCGAGGTTTCGATATCGGCCTGCAGGCAGCGCGACAATACCGCCAGGGTAGGGCGTCGCACTTCGCGGCTCATCATCGCCACCGCTTCGCGGTCCGAATGCGAACTGGCAGGAAAACCGGTTTCGATGATGTCCACACCGAGTTCGTCCAGCGCGCGCGCCATGACCAGCTTCTGCTGGGGCGTCATGCTGCAGCCGGGGGATTGCTCGCCGTCGCGCAGGGTGGTGTCGAAAATTCGGAGATGCGGGGTCTGGTTGGATATGGTCGTGTTCACCAGGAAGACTCCTCTGCGGCGATGGCGGTGAAAGGCGTTGAAGCGACTGCGGATGGACGGGAAGGGACGTGGGGATCGGGTACTGGCTTGGCGCTGCGTTCGTTGCGAAGTCGCTCGGTGTTGCGACGGCGCGGTTTGCGTGGCGGACGCGGCCGCACTTCTGACAAGAGTGTGGCCAGGACGTTTGCGTCAATATTACCGCCAGAGACCACTGCACATTTGCGTTTACCGGAAACGCGGCGACCGGCGGCCAGCGCCAGCGCGCCGGCACCTTCGGCAATGACGTGCTCTTCCAGCGCCAGACGCACCAATGTCTCGCGTAATTCGGCCTCGCGCACGATCACCACATCGTCGAGCAGGCTCGAGCATAGGCGACGCGTGAGCATGCCCGGAATCTTGACCTTGACGCCGTCGGCGAGCGTGGCAACCGGGGGGATTTCGCGCAGATCGCCGCGCACGGCGCGCGCCATCGAATCGACGCCTTCCACCTGCGCGCCGACCACGCGCACGCCTTGCGACTTCAATGCAAGCGCCACCCCGGAGGCCAGACCGCCGCCGCCGATCGGTACGATCACCACGTCCGGTGCATGCCCCGCCAGCTCGATACCGACGGTGCCCTGGCCGGCAATCACATCCGGGTCGTCGAAGGCCGATAGAAAGCGATAGCCATTCTGGTAAGCCAACTCTCGCGCAAACGCGTAGGCCTCGTCGTAGCTGTGGCCATGCTGGCGCACAGTAGCGCCCCAATGCGCGACACCGGCAATCTTGGTCTGCGGCGCACCATAGGGCATTACGGTGATGGCCTGCACACCGAGCCGATATGCCGACCACGCCACCCCCTGCGCATGATTGCCGGCCGAGGCACAGATGATCGGGCGCTCGTCGCCGCGTTCCAAACCCGCGAGCAAGGCATTCAATGCGCCGCGCACCTTGTAGGAGCCGGTGCGCTGCAAGTTTTCCAGTTTCAACCACACGCCAAAGCGTTCTGCGTAATGCAGCGGCGTGGGCGACAGGTACTTACGCAGGCGTGCCTGCGCAGCCAGCACGTCGGCCACGCTGACGGCCACGTCGTTTACGTCTGGCTCCTGTGCGGAAGCGCAAGGGCGGCCGGAATCAGGCATTGCGGCGCGCGCGCGACCGATCCGGAAGAAGACACCTCCGGACGGTAGTTTGATGGTCGCGCGAGGTCTGCGTACCCGAGGTGTGCATATTCATGCCGCAGCCTCGACCGATTCCAGCGCAGTGATCACCACCGATTCACAGTCGTATACCTTTTCCAATTGCAGACGCAGTGTTTCCGGAGGGCGGTTACTGTCCACATCCAGCTGCAAACGCCAGTTCCCGGCACCGTCCGGTGCTGCGGTGCCCTGGATCGAGCACGGGCGGAAGCCGCGGCGCTCGGTCATGCCAAGCACTCGCACAAGTGCGCCTTCGGCCGGCTTGAGCACCAGATCAAGCCGGTATCGCATGCGATGTCTCCTTGGCCGCATGTGCGGGGTTGCTGTCCAGCATGGTGCTGTTGGCATTATTGGGAGGCACCAGTGGCCACACGTTGGCGCGTGCATCGATGGCGACATGCAGCAACCCCGGTCCAGGCTGCGCCAACAAGTCGGCCAGCGCCGTATCCACATCGCCGCGCGCGATGATGCGCTTGGCCGGGATGCCGAATACCTGCGCCAACGCCGCGAAATCCGGGTTGTCGGACAGATCGATCTCGCTATAACGCTCGGCAAAGAACAATTCCTGCCACTGCCGCACCATGCCCAGTGAACTGTTGTCCAGCAGTACGATTTTCACCGGCAGCTTGCAGCGTGCAATCGTCACCAGCTCCTGCACGTTCATCATGAAGCTGCCATCGCCAGAGACCAACACCACTGTGCGATCAGGGCAGGCGAACTGCGCACCCATTGCCGCCGGCAGGCCAAAGCCCATGGTGCCAAGGGCACCGCTGGTGAGGTGATTGCGCGGATCGTTGAAGCGGCAATGCTGGGCAACCCACATCTGATGCTGACCTACGTCGCAGGCGATGATGGTATCGGTCGGGGCCACTTCACTCAAACGCTTCAGCAGCGCCGGTGCGTAGATATCGGTACCTGGTGCGTCATAGCGCGCACCGAATTTTTCGCGGTTGGCAAAGCAGCGCGTGCGCCAGGGCTGGCAGTTGCCGCGCGCTGCACTCAAGGCCTTCAGACTCACTGCCACATCGCCGGGCACTGCGATATCTGCGGTGCGCAGCTTGGAAATTTCATACGCGTCGGCATCCAGGTGAATGACGCGCGCGAACGGAGCGAACTCGCTCAGCTTGCCGGTGGCACGGTCATCGAAACGTGCGCCCACGACCACCAGCAGATCGCATTCCTGGATAGCCATATTGGCCGCGCGCGTGCCGTGCATGCCAAGCATGCCCAAGTAGTCTGGATGCGCGTGCGGCAACGCCCCCAGGCCGCGCAACGTCAGTGCTGTGGGGATGCCGGTGGCTTCGACGAAGCGCCGAAAAGCGTCCACCGCATTGGCCAGTGCAATCCCGCCACCGCCATACACCACCGGACGTTCGGCGCTGGCGATTGCCGCCAGTGCCTCAGCCAGTTTTGCGTCCGCCGGTGGCGGTGGCGGTAGCACCGCTGCTGGCACATGCGCAGGCAGATGCGAGGCATCTGCCAACTGCACGTCCTTGGGCAGGTCGATCAGTACCGGCCCAGGGCGTCCTTCGCGCGCAATGCGAAACGCTTCGCGCACCATTTCCGGAAGTTCTTCCACACGCCGTACCAGAAAGCTGTGCTTGACGATCGGCATGGTCATGCCGAATACATCCAGTTCCTGGAACGCGTCCGTGCCCAGCAACGGCGTGGCGACCTGGCCGGTCAGGCACACCATCGGCACCGAATCGAGCATCGCGTCGGCGATGCCAGTAACCAGATTGGACGCGCCCGGGCCGGAGGTGGCCACGCACACGCCGACCCGGCCGCTGGCACGCGCATAGCCGTTGGCGGCGAGCGCGGCGCCTTGTTCGTGACGGACCAGGATGTGCTTGAGTCTGGAATCTACCAGGGCGTCGTAGAACGGCATGATGGTGCCGCCCGGATAGCCAAACAGCGTTTCCACGCCTTCGGTTTCCAGGGCCTGCGTCAGCCAGCGCGCGCCATTGCGGGGCGTGCTGTGTGCGGAGGTGTTCATGCGTTGCGGACCTTCGGTTTAAGCGGTTGGGGTTGCGACGTTACGCCGCCCGTTGATTCGCAGGTGCGGCAGCAGCCTGCTGTTCGCCGTTGAGCCACACCATCTTGGCGCGCAGCTTCTTACCCACTTCCTCAAGAGGGTGCTCCAGATCGGCCTTTTTGAACTTGTTGTAATTCGGCAGGCCAGCTTCGTATTCGGCCACCCAGTTCTTGGTGAAGTTTCCGTTCTGGATGTCGGTCAGCACTTCCTTCATGCGCGCCTTGGTGCTGGCGTCGATCACACGGGGGCCGCTGACATAGTCGCCGTACTGCGCGGTTTCAGAGACGAATTCCAGCATGCGGGTGATGCCGCCTTCATAAAACAGGTCCACGATTAACTTCAATTCGTGCAGTACTTCGTAGTACGCGATTTCCGGCTGATAACCAGCTTCCACCAGCACTTCGAAACCGGCTTGCACCAGCGACGAGGCGCCGCCGCACAGCACGGCCTGCTCGCCGAACAAATCGGTTTCGGTTTCTTCCTTGAACGTGGTCTTGATGATGTTGGCGCGCGCGCCACCCAGGCCGCCGGCATAGGTCAGGGCGAACTGCTCGGCTTTGCCGCTGGGGTCCTGGTACACCGCATAAATACAGGGTACCCCGCGACCGATTTCATATTCGCGACGTACCAGCGCGCCGGGGCCCTTTGGCGCGACCAGCACCACGTCCAAATCGGCGCGCGGCTTGATCATGTCGAAATGCACGTTTAAGCCGTGTGCGAACAGCAGGCAGGCGCCTTGCTTCATGTTCGGAGCGATGACCTCGTCGTAGAGCGTCTTCTGCACCATGTCCGGGGTCAGGATAGCGACCAGATCGGCGTTTTTGACTGCTTCGGACGGGGGGACGGATGCGAAGCCATCGGCCTGTGCCTTAGATTCGGTCGGGCCACCGGGACGCAGGCCGACGGTGACGTCGAAGCCTGAATCGCGCAGGTTCAGGGCGTGGGCCCGGCCTTGGCTGCCGTAGCCGATGATCGCGATTTTCGGTTGGATGTCGTTGCTCATGGAATCTCCTGACGGGGTTGGTAATGAGGATTGCTATTGAATGAATGGTTCAGTCGCCAATAAGGGCACCAGCCTGCCGAGCAACGCGGGGATCAGCGATGGCACTGCGTAGGCAGCCAGGGTCGCCTGCGCATGGCCGGGCATTGAGAGGTCGTATCGCAAAAGTGGTCGTGATTTCGTTCATGTCATTCGAAACTTTTGGTGATCCCTGAAACGCGAAACCCCGCGCCGTTGCCGGTGCGGGGTCTGATCGAAGCTTTGTGTGTCTATGGCCTACACGAAGTCTCGTCCCGCACCGACTGGAGAGGTAATAAGGACGAACACGAGAAGCGCCTCAGCCATCGCGCCGGTGGGTGCGGGCATCAGTGCGTTCGAGATATTTGGCAGGCACAGCATAGGGAGAGATAACCATCGCGCCGATGGCATGTCAACTCTTGCGTTTGAAACTTCTGCGGCGGCTGTGACATGGGCCGGTTCAGACTTTTCGCGGCGGCACAGGTGCGCTTTTGGCTGAAACAGGCCGGTAGCGCCCCAAAACAGCAGCTAAAACGTAGGAAGCAGTTCCCAGATGGACGTGGACGGCGCACGGGAGCCGCATTGCCGCATTGCACCAGCCGCGCCCGCCTGACGGATGCGCTTTTCTCAGCGGCCCTACGTGGCCGTAGGTTGCTCGGCCGTCGCCCGATCGGTGTCCCACGTGTCGCGTGCGGAGCTTTTCTCCGCAACGCCGCTTACGCCCGCATGCCGCCAGCGATGTGGTTTAATCACCGTCGAAGTGGGGGTACCGCGTTGTGCTGCGGTTGAGATAGTCCCTTCGAACCTGATCCGGCTGATACCGGCGTAGGGAAGCTTCGTCAGATGCGATGTCCGTGCGTGCACGGGTCAGCCGTATCAAGCGCCGCCGCTTCGTCCGCAATGCCACTCCTTCGCAGAGCCAGCGCCGTTGGTGCCGGTTTCCAATACTCAGGACGAACGCCATGAACGCCGCGCCCTCCGTTTTGCAACAACAAGCCCAGTCGCTGTCCGAGGCTGTGACGCAGCCGATTCCCGGTTCACGCAAGATTTTCGTGCGAGGCTCTCGCGCGGATCTGCAGGTGCCAATGCGCGAGATCGCATTGACGCGTACGCCCACTTTGTTTGGCGGCGAAGACAACCCGCCGCTCAGCGTCTACGACACCTCCGGGCCCTATACCGATCCGCAGGCAACAATCGATCTGGCTGCCGGTCTGGCGCCGCTGCGCGCGCAGTGGATTGCCGAGCGCGGCGATACGGTCGCGCTGGACGGGTGGAGTTCGAGCTTCGGGCGCGGTCGCGAACATGATGCACGCCTGGACGCAGTGCGCTTCCCGGCGAGACGCTTGCCACGTGTAGCGCGCGAGGGCGCCAACGTTACCCAGATGCACTACGCGCGCCGCGGCATCGTCACTCCGGAAATGGAGTACGTGGCGATCCGCGAAAATCAGCGTCTGGAGGCGGTCACCGATGCGATCTTGCGCAAGCAGCATCCGGGTGAGGCATTTGGGGCGTCGATCCAACAGCGCATCACGCCGGAGTTCGTGCGCGATGAAATCGCGCGGGGGCGCGCAATCCTGCCCAACAACATTAATCACCCCGAAAGCGAACCGATGATCATCGGTCGCAATTTTTTGACTAAGATCAATGCCAACATTGGCAACAGTGCGGTGTCCTCGGGTATTGCCGAAGAAGTCGAAAAGCTGGTGTGGTCAATTCGTTGGGGCGGTGACACGGTGATGGATCTGTCCACCGGCAAACACATCCACGAAACGCGCGAATGGATCATCCGCAATTCGCCGGTGCCGATCGGCACCGTGCCGATCTATCAGGCGCTGGAAAAAGTGGACGGACGTGCGGAAGCGCTGACCTGGGAAATTTTCCGCGACACCCTGATCGAGCAGGCCGAGCAAGGCGTGGATTACTTCACCATCCACGCCGGTGTGCTGCTGCGCTACGTTCCGCTGACCGCAAATCGCGTCACCGGCATCGTCTCGCGTGGCGGCTCAATCATGGCCAAGTGGTGCCTGGCGCATCACACGGAGAATTTTCTCTACACGCATTTCGAAGACATCTGCCAGATCATGAAGGCCTACGATGTGGCGTTCTCCTTGGGCGATGGCTTACGTCCCGGCTGCATCGCCGACGCTAACGACGCGGCCCAATTCGGTGAACTTGAAACGCTGGGCGAGCTGACCAAACTTGCTTGGAAGCACGATGTGCAAACCATGATCGAAGGCCCTGGCCATGTGCCGATGCAATTGATCAAGGAGAACATGGAGAAGCAGCTGCACGAATGCGGCGAGGCACCGTTCTACACGCTGGGGCCACTGACCACTGACATCGCGCCGGGCTACGACCACATCACCAGTGCGATCGGCGCGGCGATGATTGGTTGGTTTGGCACCGCAATGCTTTGCTATGTCACTCCGAAAGAGCACCTGGGTCTGCCTAACCGTCAGGACGTGCGCGACGGCATCATGGCTTACAAAATTGCAGCACATGCGGCCGACCTCGCCAAGGGACATCCGGGCGCGCAGGTACGTGATAACGCATTGAGCAAGGCCCGTTTCGAATTCCGTTGGGACGACCAGTTCCATCTTGGCCTGGATCCAGACAAGGCCAAGCAATTCCACGATGAAACCCTGCCCAAGGACGCTCACAAGCTGGCGCATTTCTGTTCGATGTGCGGGCCGCACTTTTGTTCGATGAAGATCACCCAGGACGTACGCGATTACGCGGCCGAGCACGGTATGGACGACGAGCATGCATTGTCTGCGGGGATGCAAGAAAAGTCGGCGCAGTTCGTGCAGCAGGGCGCGCAGATCTATCGCGCAACCTGATGCGCGAGACGGTCAGCTTGACAAGCCTAACCTAGTATCTGCTCAGCAATGGTTCAGCTTTGTGTTGCGGGAGGTGCGCCGCAGTGGCCCACTGCTGCGGTGCTGCAAATGATGGTCGTCGGCGCGCGCCTCACGCTTCTGCCTGGCATAGGCAGTCATCCGGGCATAGCGTAAGATTCTTCCCCAACGGCTGCGTGACATGGTCAGTCGTTGCCCGTTGCTGAATTTGGCGTTTCGCGCCCCATGCGATGCGCTTTTTAAGTAGTCCTCTGCGTGCCGATGCGTGGTTGACGTCGAGAAAAATTGCCTCGTAAGTTCTTCAGCAAAGGCTTGGTGGCAAATTCGTCACGGTTTTATCAGAACTTCTTGACCGACGCCGGATTTAGCAAAACATGACGCACTCTTGGGTACAGGGGGCTGCCAACATGCAGCGGGTTATCAGTGCTGATCGCGGATTCGCGCTAGCGCTCGATAGCGCCAGCGAGTCGACATCGATCAGGTGTCTGGCAGTCTCGCGGCTTGGCAGCATCCGTACGACCGCAGCGACATTCACATTGTGGGTTCAGGTCCGCGGACGCGCCTGGGTGGAATCCGAGGAAGGACGCTTTCGCCTGCGTGCCGGCAACTGGATTGCCTTCGATAAGGACTCCCATCCCACCGTGCAGGCAGACCGCAATGCGCTGTGCGTGGGCGTCAGTTTGGACTGCGAGAGTTTGCAGTCACTCACCGAGCTGACCGACACCACGCTGTATCCCGGTCGCGACCAATTGTCGCGCAGCGAGCTGCGCATTGCGCTACGGCTGTGGCGTAACGCTGCGGCACACAGCGGCAGCGCATCTGCACGTGCGCTGCTGCTGCATCTGGCGGCGATGCAGCGCGACTTCACCGAGCAGGAACAGCGTTGTCCTGGCCGCTCGCGTAGCCGCCGCCGTCAGGTATTCGGCCGCATGCAGCGCGCGCGGCTGTATCTGGAAGGCAACAGCGACCGGGTTGTGCGCATCAGTGAACTGGCGCAGCTGACCAACTTCTCCAGTTGGTATGTCTCCAAGACATTTCAGAGCTTGTATGAAGAAAGCCCGCAGGGGCTCTCAGCGCGCTTGCGCCTGGAACGTGCCTCCGATTTGTTGCGCGATACCTCCATGATGATCGGCGAGGTTGCCGCCGCAAGCGGCTTCGAGAACTGCTGCAGCTTCGCACGTGCGTTCCGTGCGCGTTTCGGCGTGTGCGCCTCTCATTATCGCGACCAAGCACCAAATCCGCCAGATTCGGCAAAGCCATGGAGCGTAATGCGCAAAGCGACCGTGTTCACGCAATCGTAATTTGCACTGGGCGTTTAACGCGCCACTAACGAACCTTGGAGAATTTGATGAACCTTCGCACTTGCGCAGTGCGGTTGGGCCTGTTGCCCGCCGGTATTGCGATCGCGTTGACGCCGGCGTTTGCCGCTAAAGCACAGGAGCAGTCCCCCCCGGCTACCACTACGCTGGACCGCATGGAAATCACCGGCTCGCGCATTCGCTCGGTCGACGTTGAAACCGCCCAGCCGGTGTTCACCGTAAGTCAGCAGGACATTCAGAAGTCGGGTCTGGTGAGCGTTGGGGACATCCTCCAGAACCTGTCGGTTTCCGGCACACAGACTTACAGCAAGGCCGCGGTACTGACGTCCGATCCCGAACAGGGCGGCCAATACGTCAACCTGTACAACCTGGGTGAGAACCGCACTCTGGTATTGGTGAACGGCAAGCGTTGGACCAGCAGCCTGGCGGGCCTGAGCGACATGTCCACGATCCCGAGCTCGCTGATCGAGCGCATCGAAGTGTTGAAGGACGGCGCCTCGGCGATCTATGGCTCGGACGCAGTGGCCGGTGTGGTCAACATTATCCTGCGCAAGAACTATGACGGTGCCGAAGCGTCGGCATACTTCGGCCAGAATGGTCGTGGCGACGGTTCCAAACAGCAGTATTCCTTCATTGCCGGCACGACCACCGACCGCTCCTCGCTGGTCTTCGGCGTCAACTACACTAGCGAAGACCCCGTATGGGCCAGGGCGCGTGCGCTGACGCGTTACTCGTCTGGTCCGAACCACATCCAAGACAGTCTTAGCGCAACCGGTCCATGGGGGCGCTTCGATGATCCACGTCCAGACGGAACTGCGGGTGCAGGCGATTATCTCGATGCCGACGGCAATGTCGTTGGGGCTGCAGATGGCACGTGGACGCCCAACCAGTGGGTGTTGAACCACACAGGTTCATTCGACGGCAAGGGCGTGGGCGCCGATCCACGGAGTCTGTCCAACTATCATGTTGGTGCAGGCGTGGATGACTACTACAACTCTGCCGATCAGATGATGTTGCAGCAGTCCAGCAAGAATAAGTCGGTTTTCACCAGCGGTAGCTACAACATCACCGACAACATCACCTTCAAGTCAACGGCGATGTATTCGGAGCGCACGTCTGACCGTCAGATCGCCGGATATCCGCTACAGGCTAAGTCGCAGCCGCAGTTTCCGGTGGTCATCAGTGGCGGCAGTTATTACAACCCGGTGGGCCAGGACATCAACAGCTGGTTCCGCCGTATCGTTGAGCTGCCGCGCACCACCGAAAGCAATGTCAAGTCCACCCACTTCGATGCAGCGCTGGATGGCGTCTTCGATGTCGGGCGACACAACTGGAACTGGGACGTTGGCTTCAACTACAACAAGTACGATGTGACGCAGGTTTCGCGCGGCAACATCAACCTGCTGGCCTTGCAGAAGGCACTGGGTCCCTCGTTCCTCAATGCACAGGGTCAGGTGCAGTGCGGTACTGCGGCTAGCCCGCTGCCTCTGGGCACAAGCAATGCGCTGGGCCAATGCACCCCGTTCGGCATCCTGGGCGGCCCATCGGCGTCTAACCCGAACGTATTGCAGTACATCAATGCGCTGGGTCAAGCCACGCAGCAGAGCCTGAGCAAGCAGTTGACCGCTAACCTCACTGGTGGCCTGTTTGACCTGCCAGCCGGTGAGCTGGGCTTTGCCGCAGGTGTCGAACACCGCCGGATCAGTGGTTATGACTATCCAGATGCATTGTCCAGCGCCGGCTACACGACCGACCTGGCTGCACAGGCCACCGAAGGTCGTTACCAGACCAACGAAGCCTACATGGAGCTGTTGATCCCGGTATTGAAGGATCTGCCGGGCGCCAGGCAATTGTCCTTCGACGTCGCTGCCCGTTACAGTAACTACAGCCGCTTCGGCGACACCACCAACAGCAAATTCAGCTTCACCTGGAAGCCGATCGATGACCTGCTGGTGCGTGGTACCTATGGCACTGGTTTCCGCGCCCCTACCCTGGATGACACTTTCGGGGGCGGTTCGCAGAGCTTCGACGAATTCACCGATCCTTGCGATGCCACCTTCGGTTCTCTGGACAATGCCGGTGTGGCGGCGCGTTGTTCCAGCCAGGGTCTGGCGAGCAACTTCCGGCAGACCGACACCGCGAACAATCCTGTCACCAAGCGCGGCGTGCAGGGGAATTCCCCTTTCAATGGCGGCGTCGGTAATGCCGAATTGGAGCCAGAGCGCAGTATCACCCGTACTGCGGGGATGGTCTACAGCCCGCACTGGGTGCAGGGTCTGGACTTCTCGCTGGATTGGTACCGTATCTCGATCTCCAACATCATCACCGCGCTGACGGCCGATGATGTGTTGAACAACTGCTATCTTAAAAATCTCGAGAACTACTGCGCGGACTTCGGGCGTGACCCGGTCAGTGGTCAGGTCACCACGCTGAGCCGAGGCAACGTCAACCTCGGGCGTCTTGAAACTGAAGGCTACAACTTCGGTGTGCGTTACCGCATGCCTGAAACCGCCTACGGCAAGTTCGCGGTCAACCTGGATACCAACTACCTAGCGACCTACACGACGCAGACACAGCCTGATGCGGAGTGGTCAAACTACGCCGGCTATTGGAACTACCCGCGCGTGCGCGCCACGTTGGGTTTGGACTGGTCGCTGGGTTCGCTGTCGGCCAACTGGAACCTGCGTTACTACGGCGGCTTCCGCGATTACTGCTGGAATGCATCGGAAGGGATTGAGTGCAACGACCCGAACTACCACACATCTAATTCTGCTTGGACTGGTGGCACCGGTGCCAACAAGAAGGGTGCGATTTCCTATCAGGACGTTTCGGTCACCTGGCAGGCGCCGTGGGATGGCAGTGTGACGATTGGCGCACGCAACATCTGGAACAAGCAACCGCCGATCACCTATTCGATCACCAACAGCAGCACCGCTGCGATCGATCCGATGCTCGACTACGACCGCTTCCTGTTTATGCAGTACAACCAGCGCTTCTGATCACCGAAGTGGTGTCAGTAATAAAAAAAGCGGGCCGGAAGGCCCGCTTTTTGTGTTTGTTACTGGTTGCGGCATTAACGCACCGAACTCCCCTTCCATGACGTGCGTCATGCGTTCTATCAGTGCGTATGCGAAGTGACAAAACCCCGATGCGCGAGCCGATCGCGCCTTTGATGACTTCAATCGCTGCTTTTCAACGGTACCACTTACCCCTCAGCCAGCCCCAGCAAGGTGTCGGCATACTCGCGCCAGCTCGGTAGGCGGGCAATGACGCCGACCTTGGTCAGATACGCCTCGTCCACGCTTTCGCCACTGGCCAGTGCTGCGGCGACATGCACTGCGCCGGTGACCCAGAAGCTGCGCAGGCTGGAACGTTGCGGATGGCGATGGAAAGCGACTGCTTCGATGATCGGCATCGGCAGGCCCCACAGCCCGAGCAGATACGCGCCAGCTTCGCTGTGGCCCAGGCGTTCGTCGCCGCCTTCGGCTGGTGGTTCGCGCTCGTCGCGCACGCCGGGCAGTAACAGGCCGATGTCGGCAAGCAGCGCGGCAGTGGAGCCGAGTTCGGCGCTGGTCGGCGGCAACACTTTGGCCGCCAGGCGCGAGGAAAGCAGGGCGCGTCGCTGCATCGCGCTGCGCTCGGTCGGGCTGAGCGTCTGTACAGAAAATACTTCGCTGGCCAGCACCAGATCGCGCAGCGTCGCCACGCCCAGGCGGGTCACTGCCGTGCGCAGATCGTTGATGCTGCGACCGCCGGAAAAGAATGCCGAATTGCACAGTTGCAGCACCTTCGCTGCAATCGCCGGGTCACCGGCGATCAGCTTGGCGATATCGGCCGCATCAGTGCCTTCGTCTTCTTCCAGTGCATGCATCAGGCTCAGATACAGGTGCGGTGGCGAAGGCAGTTTCTCAATGCGCCCGATTTCTGCCCGTAAACGCGGATTGTCAAGCAGATCGCGCAGCTCTTCCAGACTGGTGACCGCTTCGAGCAGCACTTCCGGTGCAAGCGGCATCGGAAGGAAACGATGCGCCACGCCGATGATGCGGGCTGGCGGCGTACGTTGGCCGTCCTGTGCATCAATCAGCGCAATACGAATGGTGTCCGGCCGCAGCGTACGGATTTGCCCCAGTAAGGTAGCGGCAGTGAGGTCAGGCAATGTTGGTGCAACGATGACCGCGTCCAATGGCGACAGTGCAGCGGCTTCGATTGCGGAATTGCCATCGGCTACCTGCCGCGCCTGCCACTGGTCACCCAGATCGGCGATGTAGTCGACAAGGTCGGACGGAAGACTGGCTTCGTCCCCAACAAACAGAATACGCAAGACACTTCCCCAGAGGTCACCGGCGACAGACACCGATCAAACGCTATCGGCAATCTACCCAATCTGCCGACCGCGGTCATCGGGATCACCCCGGAAGCGTGATCCCGATCGCCCTGCATACGTGAGCTGGCATCACGATCAATGGATCAAGGTGCGTCAGCGTTGTAGCGTTCCACCGACTCGACTAGGATGCGCTTGGCCTCGGCCGCGCCTCCCCAGCCGTCCAGCTTGACCCACTTGCCTTTCTCCAGATCCTTGTAATGCTCAAAGAAGTGGCCGATGCGCTCCATCCAGTGGCTGGACACCTGGTTGATGTCATCGATATGCGCGTAGCCTGAAAAGATCTTCTCGATCGGCACCGCCAAGATCTTTTCGTCGCTGCCGGCCTCATCACTCATGCGCAGCACGCCGACAGGGCGGCAGCGCACCACCGAGCCCGGTACCAGCGGCAACGGCAGCACCACCAGCACGTCGGCTGGGTCACCATCGCCGCACAGAGTGTTGGGCACGTAGCCATAGTTGCAGGGATAACGCATCGGGGTCGACAGGATGCGGTCGACGAAGATTGCGCCGCTGGCCTTGTCCACCTCGTACTTGACTGGTTCGGAATCCTTTGGGATCTCGATAACAACGTTGATTTCTTCCGGCAGATTCTTGCCAGATGTGACCAGTTCAAGGCCCATGCGAGTAGCTCCGAGGCGTCAGTAGTGTGTGGAGCGCGATTCTACGCGTTCGGCTGTTGCGCTGGCGCGATACTGAATAGGCAAAGTTCCGAGAATCGAGCGCGGCATAGCTCTCGTTCATCGAGGGTGGCTTGCGCATTGTTGCAACCGGACTGGTGGTGCATCCTGCAGGCTCATCTACCGCATGCTGCAAAACCTGACCGCAGGAAAGGTAAGGGATCAACCGGCTGATCAGCAGCCCGATGATCACCGTGTGGTCGGACAGATCCAATGCGCGTCGCGCATGTTCAGGTGGCCGGATCGCCGTTGGGTATGCGCCGCAGCCTGCGCAGCTGGCGGCACCCAGGCTTTGGCGCGTTGTTCAGTTGCAGCATGACAGCCTGCCGCCAACGCGATTGTGTCGATCCAGGAGTGTCCATGTCCCACCATGCTGCGCAAAAACATGCCGCGATGCTTGTAATGCTGTTGCTGGCGAGCCAAGCGTTCGCGGCAGATCCAACGCCTGAACTCAAGCCGCGCTCGACTGGTACGGCGCAAGCGGTTGGTGCGGTGCATACCTTGCGACAGATCCCGGAGGCGTGTGCGCGTCTTGAAGGCATGTTCACCGGCAATGCCGCACAGCCGTACATATTATCGGTGGTGCGTAGCAGTCCCAGCTGCCAATCGCGGGCATCCTTCGTCGATTTCGCCAAGGCCGCGCCCAGCGTCGCCTCTGGGTGGATCTTCAACGATGTGATCCGTGTGCCAAGTGCGGCTTGCCCGGCGCAGCAGGCGGTGGTAAGCGTTTGGCGCAAGCCTGTGGATGTGAAACCGCAACTCGATGGCCAAGGGCAAACTCGCATCTATCTGGACGACGCCAAACAACAGGCAGCTGCCGGAAAGATCCCGCAGATACCCCTTTTCGCCGCGCAAATGACAGTGGAAGGCAAGGCGTGTCAGTAGTGCGCTGCCTCGCTAGATGTTCAGTCGCACCAGCGAATTGATCGTGTTGGCCTTGGATCGATGGGAGATTGATAGCGATTGTGTGCAGATGACTTCGTACGGTGCCGGACCCTTCAACGCGTTGAGCATGCGACCGACGTTGTAGGCGTCGATGAACGTGGAATATGCGGTTGGGCGTGGTCGTGGTCGTGAAAACGCTTGGGGCATTGTGTTCTTGATGGTTCGAGTCATCCATTCAACCTGACCGTTGGTCCAGAGATGCTTGACCCTGGTCAAGCGGTGTTGGATGCCGTGCTCTGCGTAAATACAGTCCTAGAGCGGCTAACAAAACGACTGCGCAGCCGCCAGGCGGGCGCGGTCGGTGCTCGGAATCCTCATGTACCACGCGTACACTCAGGTT
>Ga0207791_1000078_pt1 | contig 28666 bp, 26 predicted proteins | sample HigsolmetaGSP16D_FD_184844 | JGI IMG/M metagenome (GOLD analysis project Ga0207791, IMG submission 184844) | High solid enriched microbial communities from the Joint BioEnergy Institute, USA - SP1-6-D (SPAdes) | ecosystem: Engineered > Bioreactor > SSF (Solid state fermentation) > Aerobic >...
AGACCCGTACAAGCATAGCCCTGTAACGGTTAACTTCTTTATGTCTCAGATTATGGATTATCGATTAAAGTCTGTATTAAAAGTTGAAGGAAACGACTGGTGCGTATATGAATATTTCCTATCTCTTAGCGAGATAGTCGAAATGTGGAATAAGCAACAAATAGATGTTGAAGAATTATTAGCTGAGGGTTAATATGAAAACTATTTTTATTCCATTTAAACTTCAGGAACTTACGGCTATGCAGTCATACTTAAGATTGCATAAATTCCAATTTGACCTTAAGAACTTATATCCAACTGTTCGCTTCTATGATTATTCAAGCGAGCAATTCGAAGAGTTAGTAATGTCAACTTACAATCATTGTGCAGACGAGCTGTCCAAGATTCTCATTAAGAATCTTATTGATAGTTATGACCCTGCCAAACACTGCTACGGAGAATTATATTTCGAAGTACGTTGCTTAGGTTATTATGAATCTGAGCCTGACGAATTATTCTTAATGCAGTATAATAAATATCCGTGGACATTGCCTGTTGGAATTATGTTAGACAGGGCGATGGTTAAGGATATGTTTGAAGTTGTTAAGACGCCACAGCAAATTGTTTTAGAGGAGGGAGAAACTAATTGCAGGATTATGGAATGCAGTTCTAGACATCCTATTACTCCTGAATGGGATGCTTACAATGGATGCCTGCAAAACTTATACATTCAGGAAAGGTATCTTACTTCTGTTGATGTGGCGTTAAAACCTAGATGTAAGTTGGAAACTTATATCAATAATAACTTCTCTGAAACTGAGGGAGTTCCAATTCATCGTATTAATAAGAATCTTATTTACGATGTTCGAATGGTTAACTTATCCACAGATAGATATGACAGGGCAGTTAAAGTAAATGCTGAGGATACGTTAGAATTAATAGAGAGGGTTGAAGAGTTTAAAGAAATTCTCTCATGGAAAGATTTACCAGAGAAGTCAGAATCTGCTTATGTTGGGCAAGACCAAAACTTCTTTGGTGTGGATGTTCACGTTACAGGAGATGCAAGGGCTAGGGTTTCTATTGCAGATAAGCAAGTGTCTCTTAAGTATTGGAACAAGGAAGTTATTGCAGCGTTATATGTTGATGCAGCAATTCGCACTCATAAGAACTTCATCAAAGATTGGGAACGTAAGCTTAACTTCCCAACTCTTAAACAGATTGTAGTTTGTCCGTGCCCAATCTGCCAGAAAGGGAAAAAATTCCCTAGAAGAAGTTCTCAATATCCTGACAACTTAATTTATACTAAAGAGTATAAAGAACAATTTAAACCGGAGGAGTTCTAATGGATATTCCTAAACTTAAGAGTGCTAACTATGAAAGTTCTAAATATTTCCCGGCAATTAAAGGAAGTCTTTGGCCTGTCAATAAAAGCCAAACGGCCTATTTGCTTTTAAAGTATAAAAACTTAGAATACCACTCCAACTTAGCCGGGGAAATTGAAATTTTAATTGTAACTAAATCGCATTATAAGCTACCGTCTCCGTCCTGCGGCTAAACATCTGGCGAATGCCAGCAAGGCTAACTCAACTTTCTTTCCATAACAAAAGTATACCTCCCTTTGGTCGGCAACTTCTTTTGTTATGGCGCCTTTGAAAGTTGAGTTTGTTCGCCTTGCCGCCAGATGAAGAGACGCCGCAACGGACTACAACTCACACGAGGCAAGATATGAAAGTTACATTTAGCACTAAACCTAAACTGTATAAGAGACGCTTCATTTACTTCTATAAAATAACTAAGAAAGGTTACACGCTATCAGGCATAGCAACACTTCATTTTAAAATAGTAACTCAAACGGATTTAGAAGCGGCCAAAGAACTCATTTCGGATTCATGGAATGAGAGCGTTCGGGCTGTTGATGGGCTATCTTACTTAGGTCGCGAGCCTATACTGCATTGGGTTAAGCACTGTTTAGGTAAGTGCCTCTGAGGAATTTAATATGAATCGTAATAGGCTTGATACATTATTAGTATTCGCTGCGGTTCTATTTATCGGTTGGTTATATTACACAGGATTGAATTAATGGAAAGTTTATTGCACGCAGTGTTCGCTATCTTTATCAGTATTATCGTGGCGTTCTATTATGTCTTACCTATGGGACGCACCAAAACTGTGACAGCTAAGTTAACTCTCTTTGTTGTCGTTATCTCTGTGCTACTTATCGGAGACGCCACTAGCAAGATTATCCTTGCAATCTTATTTGTTTTAACGTATCTCTTGTTTGTGACATTGTTCGAATCCTTAGAGTTTCGGGCATACAGTTATGTTAGAATTCACAATGTTCCTAAAGTAGTTATGTGTATGGTTACACTTGATTGCATCGCTGCTTGCTTCTCTTTATACCTTTCTGCGTCTATTGCTGATGTTATATATTCGAGGTTAATATGAAAACTAATGAAGATCTTTCAGTATTAGTTAATAAGTTTCTATCTTTCAATTCTCAGATTGATGAATTAGATTCTGAACCCGATTCCCCACGTAAAGATAGAACTATTAGTGAGATAACTGAATTAAGAGCCGTAGTTATGGGGCAGCTTAAGGATGAATACTTAGCTTTAGTTTATCCATCTGTTCCAGACGATGTTGAATTCTATAACTGGCTAAGCACTAAGAGTGCAGAGATGTATCACGCTGGATTGTAGAGTGGTAGCGGCGTCTACATGGACGCTTCGGTAAGCAGAGCTAAACACATAACTTTAAGAATAGACAAAAGTAGTGCGAGAAGTCTAGCGTAGCGGCTTCGAGAATCTTTTGAATATTCGGTTATGTGTTAGCGTACAGCGGCGAAGCAAGTCCTTAGCCGCTTAACGTAATAGAGGGTATGATAATGTCAGAGTTTAAACGTGAAGAACGCTATATTATAATTAAAGTTTCTGATATAGAAGAGGCGTTATTTCCAGGAGAGCGCGATACCTTAAAAGAACTGGCGGCAAAGGTTCAACATTGTAATCAGGATAACTTCGGGAAAGAGTATGTTGTAGTTTCCAATAGTAATAGGGAATTGTTTGATTACGTCTGGAAGGAGATTGAGGCGCAATGGCTTAAGGATAGTGGAAAATGGTTAGAGGCTACTACTAAGAGAGTCTCTAACGAAAAGGGGAAATTAGATGATAAGATATATAGACTTGCTGCTTATTTAAATAGTGAGTATTCTTTAAAGATTTCTCCACCAGCAAGAGAAAGACTGCTTCAACAAATTAAAGTAATGCAGGAATATTCTGGGATATTGCATACTCGACTGATGGGAGATTTACTTCCTCATGTCGAAGGGTTGCCGGTAAGTTTTGAAAATCAGAAAGAACAATAAAAATTAAGCCGGGCTTCCATGCCCGGTTTTTTTTTTATTCCCAGAAAGAAGAGTTATAAATATTAGTATCACTCCCGCCCATAAGTCTCTGCATTTGTAATCCTCCAGCAGTAGTTAGCTTAGTAGACAGAGAGTTAACCTGACTTTCCTTAGCGCTCATCATCTGGTTAATCATCCAGCGGTCGAAGTTCTTTTTATCTTTCCCTAATGAAACATAACGAGTCATGAAGCGTTCCATATCTTCCGGCCCAATAGGTTCCCCAGCCCTAACTCTTGCTTTAATCCCAGCTCCCATATCTGACAACTTAGCATTAACAGATGCTGTTGCAGCATAAGATTTGTAGTATTGGTCAAGAGCAATAGAAGAATCAAGATTCTTAGCTCCCATAGCCGCGCCCATAATGTTCCAACCTAATGAAGCCCAGTTAGCTTTATCGTCAACGTAGTCTTCAAAGGATTGAGTGCGGTTATAAATACCAACGTTTCCTTTTCGAGTTAAGGTGTACCCTTGTGCAATCTGTGCAAGTTCTGCGATTGGACGGTTTATGCCAATCATAGATAATCCTTCTAACATATAACTTCCATCGAATCCATTCATTGCAAGATTGCGTCCAGTATCTGCCACTGCCCCCACCGCTCTACCTAAGATAGAAATACCAGGAAGTTTCTCTGATACATCCCCACCTAAAGTATTAATAAACGGCAAGTCAATTCGACCACGGTTATAGATTCCCAACTGGAGAATATTACTCACACTCCCGTAAGTAATTAAATCCCCTAAGTCAGCTCCAAGCGCATCATTAAGATTAGCCTGAATGTTAGAGCCTCCTGAGTTAGAACGGTCAATAAGATGTTGGTTAACTTGCTGCCATCCCGGAAGAGAGTTAGCTCCAAACAACGTACCATTCATAGACAGGACTTGCAAAGCATAGCGTTTATTACCATCTGCAAGATTACGGAACAAGCTTTGTCCCATATGCAAAGAGTAACTCTGGAACAATCCGATTGCTTGTCCAACAACCCCATTAAATAACTGGGGACGCTGGGAAGAAATAACAGTTCCTTCTACGTTAGATACAAAGTTATGAATGAACGCTCTGTGGTCTAACGAACCTTCTGCAATACCAGTTTGTAATGCTAACCGGTCTGCAACCCTTGCGGTTATTGCGCGGTTAAAGTCATCGATAGCATTCGAACCGTTAACTTTACTTACGAAGTCCCCCCACTTAGCCATTGTATCCTGAATCTTGTTAACTGTGAAGTTACCAAAGTCTTCAGCAAAGGCTTCGCGAAGTTGTTTATGCAATGCTGCTGCTCTAACGTTAAGTCCCATAGATTCATAACGAGTTAGATACTGGTCCATGTTTCCAAATACGTCTCCCATAGCAGAAGCCAAAGCTTTAGCTGGGCTAATCTCAATATTGCTTTGGTTCTTAATTACCCAATCCGGGAACTCAGAACTTGAGATTGATTTGATAATCCTTGAATACTCAGCGTTACCCATTACAACGTTACCTAATGCGTTAAGAATAGGCATGAAGGTATCAGCACGATGCATGGTTAGTACAGCAGCTCCGTTAACTACAGAGATTAATTTCTTAGCCGCTTCAGTTGGAGGATTGGATTCCATAACCAATTCACTTACAGCTTTAACAGGTGCATGGTTATAGCCCGCACGAGTTGTAATCTCTTGCAAGTCTGCAAAGTCCTGGTCACTTAATTTAGTTTTACCAGTAGTTACAGACTTAATAGCATTTCCAATTTTGTCGATAGTTCCACTAACAAATCCTTCTGCCATTTCCTGGAACTCATTGGAAGTAGAACGGTCACGAAGAATATTCTGCGTAGCTCTTGCAGGATTGTTCTTCATAAAGTTAAGACCTGAACTGCCATTACCAACTTGTCCGCCATAGAGGTTATCTAAACGACTAGCAAGAACATCCAGTCTTGCCATATCTTCTGCAAAGAAAGTCTCTACAGAATCAGTTAAGAGTTTAGTGTGTCGGCCAATAAGAGAGTTAGTTGCTCCCTCTAATTCAGACCTGTCAGTTCTAGGAGTGAACTTGCCAACACTTCCTTTACGTTGCATTTCAGCATTAAAGTTAGGATCGAAATTCCAACTGCCTCCTTCGTAGTTTGCTTTAGCCTGAGCATACGCTTCACGTTCCTTAGAAGTGTAAACAGCATATTCAGGGTAACTTTCGTTAACAACTTTAACTTGCTGATTAAGCTCTTCCGCAGAATCTGCAATAAGAATATGTCGTTTAGTCCCAGTCTGAACGATGTTAGGACTTTCAACAAACGCCACAAACTTACCTTCAATACTAGGATTACCTAAGTATAACGTTTCCGGGTCATAAGTATTAACTTTACCAGTAACGTTATCTAAAGTAGTTCTACCTTTGATGTACTGAGAGTTAAGTTGTTTGTGCCCGTTAACCCAGTTAAGAACTTCCGGGCTATGAATAGGAATCAAATCGTTAAAGTAACGAGAAGATTGGTTCAAATCATTTTCAAACGTGGCCATCTGACGAACTAACTTAGAGTTAATACGTTCTACGTTAGCCCCCTCAACACTAAGTTCCCCCAGTGTTTCGATAACCTGATTGATTCGAGTAGATACTGCATCACTCAAGTCTTTAGAAATGTAGGAAGTCAAAGCTCCATTAGAAGTTTTGTTAGCGAGGTTCTCAGAAATATTACCTAATGCTTTGGAGATATTACCAAGCTGACTTGAAGAAGGTAATTGACCTGCAACATCATTAAGGAATAATGTGATGTTATTTTGCAAGTCTTCAGATGAACGATACAGTCCCATACGGCTACGCTCAATAATAGCATTCGCTTCCTGCAATGCTTTAGGATTTTTAGCTACAGTAGTTGCCAAAGGAATAATCTGGGACGCTACATTCTGGCGAGTTTCTAACTTACCTTTATGCAACGCCGCCCCGATGTACTTAACTCGAGAAGCAAAAGTTCCGTAATCTGCATAAGAAGCTGTGAGATACCCAGGAGCAACAGAAGTTAGGTCGGTATCAATCTTACCTAAACTTTGTTCGATGGTACTCATAACTCCGGCAAATGTTGGGGACACTTCTCTTGCTGCTGCAACTCCAGCTAATTTATGATTCTCTGAAATTGCATTACGTACCGATGCAAGACGGGCTTCCGCATCTGGCAGTTCTTCTGCTAAGTTAATACCATAGTTAACTTTAATGTGACGTGGTTTAGATAAATCTCTTGCCATGCCAATAAAGTTACCATTACCAGAAAGAATAAACTCCTGGTCAACTTGCAGCATACGTTCCAGCTGATCTTGACTCCAGCTAGCTTTGCCAAGAAGGGCTTCGTCAGTATAAGTATTAATTAAGGATTGTTTAGTTTCCTTAATGTGGTTAGTTAATTGAGTTGCATCTAGCTCACCCATTTCTGCAACCTTAGCACGAAGGTTAGGGTTTTGCTGCAACTCGGTCAGTGCGCGTTCGAGATATGGTAAGTCCTGATTGCCGATAGTCGTTTTGGTAACGTTAAACCTGGAATCCATTTGTGCGGCTACAAATTTAGCCTCAGACTCAATAGCAAAAGTATTCATTTCGCGAAGAGTTCTGTCACGGGCCGCACCAGATAAAGAATCCAAACTTGAAAAGTTTTTAACTGTTGCAGGGGTATATGTTCCTAATCCAGCCTCAGTAGAGTAATTGCCAAACTTAAGAACTTGTTTACCTGTAAGACTACGAGTAAGTTTAACAGCCCCATAGTCGCCAACAGTAGGAAGAACATTTTCAACAAAAGTGTTACCAGTAAGAGTATCGACAAAAAGACTATTACCATTAACGTACTTTGCAGTATGCCCATTAGAAGAAAAGAATCCGAATAAGTCGCTATATTTACGGGTGACTTTAACTCCTTCTTTACCTAATGCTGAGGCGACAACTCGTTGAAACTGATTAGGGATAGAAGTTAAAGACATGTACTCCGCCCGTTCAGCAGTGTATTTTAAACGCTCTGCCTTACTAAGCTTCGACAAATCCTTCCCACGATATTTACCCAATAAAGCATCTGCTTCTTGCCAGATTGCAGGGTTAAGTTCTCTATCCGCTGCTTCCATTCTTTGCATATGTTTTGCAATTTTATCCGCACCCAATCCTTGAGTATCTTTAAACAAGATTTGACTCGCAAACTTGTTTTCAGCAGAGTTGATAATATCCATCTCTCTTGCTGCTTGCTTGTAAACTTCAGAACGGAATCCTTTATTTCCGTGTAAAATATCTAAAACGTTTTCAGTTGTTACAGTGTCGTCTAAACCTTTTAAGTCTTCTGCGACATCATCTAATAAACCTACCCTTTCAGGTAACGCAGTAGGTTTAGCAGGAGCTACACGAGTTACTGACTTAGCTCCGGCAAATAAATCCCCGCTAATATTGATATTAGCATCTTGTCCCCACTGAGATACAACTTGTTTAATATCTGCATCATCCGATTTAACAAGATTTTGCAGTGCTTTCTCGTGTTCAATTTTAACGCGCTGCTGCAATCTTTTCAACGCAGGTAAAGTTAAAGATGAATCCGTTTCAGAAATAATGCCATCAACGTTCTGCTGTTCGAAAGTTGCAATACGTTCACTAATCTTACTGTGCTCGCGAGAAGTTGCAGAAACAACGTCACCTTCAGTTGAGTACATCGATTTAGCAATCGGGTCTACAAATTCTGACAGAGTAGATTGTTCGGCACCGCGAACTTCTTTAACTGCTTTACGTAATCTACCTGCGCTAAACACTCCGCCCAGCGCCCCAAAAACTGGGGAGATTAAGAATGCATCAACAGTCGAATCTTTAAAGTTAGCTTTAACACTATCAAAATAACCTAAGTCATTCTTGTTAAGGAAAGGAGAATTGTTTTGAGTTAGCAGAGGAACATAGGATGCTGCTGCGCCTTCTAAAGAATACTGCCCAACTGTTCTACCTAACAATTGAATATTATTAGATGTTAATACTTTTGCAGGAGCGGCGCCAGTTCTGATTTGGTTTGCCGCCGCCATAACCTCATCAGGCGCATTAGCAAGGCGCCCTAAGCCTGATATGAATCGGTTTGAGCTACTAATTGCATATCCTTTTTGAAGCGCCCGCAAGCCTTTAATGGCAAGCCCTCCGCCGCCAATTGCGCCCGCAATAAAGCCAATCGCTTCAACGCCTTCAGAATGTTTATTATAATAGTTTGCAGAAGATTCTAAACCTAATGAGCGTAAGGCATCATCAGTCTTAATCTCTTCTATATCTGCCCCAAAGGCGTTACCTAATGAGATACCAGTGTTAACAAAAGATAAAGTTGCGGCTGCTGCTACTGCTGGGACCCCATTGATTACGCCGTTCCAGGTATTCTGCAACCAACCAGATTCTTGATCATCGTCAAGAATAGCATTACGAATAAGAGGATTAGAGTTAACTAACGAGCTTCTACGAATTTCACGTTGTTGCGCTCTACGGTTAGCTTGTTCTTCCAGATTCATCATAGACATAATATATCTCCGTTTGCGGCTAAAGACTTTCGCTATTCGCAACGAGCTTAACAGGAAAGCGAATCGAAAGAGTATACGAAAAATTTCTGCTCGCTAACGCTGCGCTAAATTTTTCGCAACTTCTCTTTCGATTCTTTAATCTTTCCTGTTAAATAGCTCTTGCTGCGAAAGTCCATACAGACGCCGCAGCTCTACGTAAGCTACTGGTTAAGGTTATCCAACGCGTTAGCATTACTGTTCTGGTCCGCAGTAATAGCACGTTCATTACTGTCTCTTGCAGAGTTAACATTAGTGTTAAGACCGTTCTGCTGGTTACGATAGTTTTCAAGAATCTGGAAACTAGAAGCATTACCAGATATTGCTGTAGCATTAGAACGAGAAGACAATTGAGCTTTGGTTCCACGTACTAACTGTTTAAGGTTAACGCGATTAATATTTCCAAACGAATCAGTTAAAGGAATATTAACAGTCTCGCTCGACATACCATATAAAGTAGGGGACTGGTAAGACCCCATAAGCGGAGCAAGTGCAGAAATTCCAAGTTCAGAACTTCTGGCTTTCTGTTCTGCTAATGCCTTTTCAACAACTTCAGTTAAAGTGCTAACTGTATTAGATTCAGTATTACCCAAGCCTAATGAAGTTGTCGCAGTCTCCACAACTAAATCAGTAAACGTCTTAGGAAGTTTATTCTGATTAGTCATAGTTTGAACTACTTCTCTGCTGGTATTACTATCCTGATTCATCATGAAAGATTGCCCAGCAGAATCAGCAATATCCATAGAAGTTGTTTCTTGATAGTTAGCGTTAACTTTATTAAAGTCTACGCGTCCAGTAGGTGCGCCAGTTTTAGGATCAACTTCGCCAAACTGCATTTGCAATTGGTCCCGAACACGAATACCTGCTGGGTCAGTTGCAGATTGAGAAGTATAGTAATCTCGTTCTACTTTGTTCGCGTAATTAATTCTAGAGCGAATTTGGTCACGCATACCAGTAGGAATTAAGTTAATGCTATCATCCGTGAATCCTTGTGCTCTCCACATAGCATACATATCTTCACCATCCCTCAACAACCCTGTTTGAGATTGGACGATAAAGTTTTGTTTATCAGTCGGCAATGCTCGGAATGTTGCCTCGTCTAACGTAGCTCCAGTAGACTTGTTGAAACTATCGATAACGTTAGCTACCTGCTCCTTGTTCTGTTTAAACGAATCAAGTTCCGCTTGTGCCTGGTCCCCTTGTAATATAAGAAGCCTTTGCCGTGCTGCATTTTCCTGAACTGCTCGCGCTTCCTGTCTTGCAGCAAGACCCATTGATTGAGTAATCTGGGCTTGTCTAAGTTTCTCAGTTTCAACTCCCAAACGAGATTGAAGAAACTTAAAGTTTTGGTCAGCCCCAGCAATCTCAGAGTTAGCATTTTGTTTCTCCTGAAAGGCTCTGATATATTGTTCAGTAGAAACTGCCTTCTGCAACTCAGTTGCCTTCTGTTGTAAAGTTAAGTTATTATCCTGAGTTGTAGTTGCAGCGTTCATCGTAGTTAACGTTTCCTGCAACTGTGCAATTTCTTCCCGTTTAGTTTCGATATTAGAATCGATTGCCATAGGAATCATATTGAGCAACGGAATTGCATACAATGCTCGATATGCTTTGTTGCCAGAGTCTGCTTCTTCAAGCTCCTTTTGTTTCTGGATAATCTGGTTAGTGATAGCAGCGGTCTGGGTAATAGCATTCTGGTTTGCATCAGCTGCAACTTTGGCGTTCCCTGCCAAAGCTACATCATGCTCTAAGTTACGGACCTGAATATCAGCCTGAGCTGCGTTAAGATTCTGGTCTGCCTTAACTGCACGATTTGTTAAGCTGAGCAACTGACCAGAACCTAAAGCTTGTTCTAGTGCGTCGCGAGTTGCCATATTATTTCCATCCCCCTTCAGTTGCAGCATTCCAGTTAACACTACTAGACTTGCTACTACTCTGAGAAGAAGCCTTAGTAGTTGAAGTGGAAGCAGTATTAGAAAGAGAAGACTGGTCAATACCAAGCGTAGACAGTAACGCTTGAATCGCAGTATTCTGATTCATGTTAGCAATCCCAGCATAATCCTGGATAGTTTGTTGAGTTACTGCGGCCCCTCTTGCTGCCGCTTCTGCTGATAAGTTATCAGCTAACAGCCCACGAGTAGTAGAGTTGTAAGCGCCAGTTCCTAACTGTCCACTGTTAACTCCGCCAATTCCAGTTTGGATTGCGCTTTGCACAGCTGCTTGCATTGCGGCTGCACTATCTTCGATAGCCGCGCCTCTTGAAAAAGTAGCATCCCCAAGAGTGTTAGTAAGGTTAGTCCCTAAGGTAGCAAGTAAGGCCTGAATAGTTTCATTGCCTAACGTAGTACCTTGACGAGTTGTAGAGTTTGAATCGGTTGTAGAAGTTGAGGAAGAGTTAGTAGAGCTTTTACTATTACTCCCTCCAACACTTCCAGAACCTTTAGCAAACCATGCCATGTTATTTACCTCGCAGTTTATTGCGCGCGTTATTAACCTGATTACGACATAAGTTGTATTCAGCGTATAAGTCAGTTGAGAATTTTTTAAATTCTTTTACAGTCATCCCCTCCTTAAGTCTATTAGACATATCAGGACATTCAGTTAAAAGAATACTAGTTGATTTGACGCAACCCGTTAATGAACTCATTACCAATAGGCTCATTGTCACAAGTGCCAATTTCTTTTTCAATAATCTCATAGATTACCTTAGTCTTAGTATTGATGGTAGCTCTTGCTTTATCTTGTTTATCTGCTTGTTCTTGCAAAGATAAATTAGATTTTTCAAGTTGGGCTATTTCATCTTTAAGATTATGAATTCTTTCTCGGTATGATACAAACTTATACCCAAGAAAGATTGATAGGATAATTAGAAATACTATGGCATAAGTTTGTTTCATTTTAAACTCCTGAACATCCTTGTTCAATTGTCATATCCCTTTCATACAATAAGCAGTTTCTCTTGCCCTTCGTGGCTTAAGTTCCTTTTGTTTGGCCCAGCTATTAAACTGCCCACAAACTGCTTTCCAGTTACCTTGATTTGCAAACTTCATGATTTGAGTTTCTTTACCCTGCTGAATCCTTAGCCTTCTGCATCCTGTATTGTGGGCAATAGAAACTAATGCTCCGTAAACATACTTAGGAGCATTCTTACCATTGAAGTATTTAACTACGCACTCTTCCCATTCTTGCAAATCTTCAACAAGCCATTTGGCTGCTTGCTCTTCCGTGATTTGCTTATTAACTTCTCCAGAAGTATGACCTACTCCATTAGTTAAAACTCCTTGGGTGCAATAGTAAGGTTGCAATCTACAACCTTCTTCATCTACGATTAACTTAATATCCTCTTGAGTTAATCTGGTTTCAAATTCTCCAGTACTGAGATAAACTCCGACAGCCGCCATTAAAGCTGGCAAGCTACAATACTTCGCTATCTTAATACTAGTCTTTAGAGCCATTCAATAACTCCTTAGGAATGTCCCCTACATCCCCTGTCGTACTGTAACGTTTCATAGCTAAATCAAAAAGTTGTTTACGCTTTCTCGATTCGCTAAGCTTAACATATATCGTAACAATCCCAACAAGAATCGTTATGATGGCCCCAGAGAGTATTGCAAATTTATCAATTGTCATTCCCGCAAATCCCCACTCATTCCACATTCCCGCCAAAAATGTGGTAATACCTAAAGAGTGAGTTAATCGGGTCGACGCAACTTGCGTTACTGTCTCTGCGATTTCAGCTTTAACTCCCATCAACCTTCCTCTTAAGATCGTTAACCTCATCAATGAGAGCATTGTTCGCATCAACCATCTTTTTAAGTTGGTTATATAAACGAGTTAATTCTTCTCTCATGACAGGGTCCTGAGTAGTAGGACTTGAGGGAAGTGATAAAGTAATTTTTTCCACTACACTTCTCCCTCTTGTATAGATGAAACCACGATTGTTGATAAAGAACCTTGTCCAATAAGATGCAGTCTGTGAATCCTTCCAGTTATATTTTCAAAATAATCAGATGAATCTCCTCCTTCAATATTAATAAACCGAGTAAAAATAGGAGGAGTATTCTTCTCGATTCTAGTCTCCATAATAACTTTAGAGTCTTCTTTTAAATCATCTATAGTTATCTGGTCGATGAAAGTATGCCGTTTACGAGATGAAGCATAGTCGCCTAATATCATAACTGGAATAGTTTCCACATCCATGTACTCAACTTGCTCACCATCAATAATTTTTCTGGTGGAAGTATGAGCTGTTATAAACTCTCCGAAACTGCTTAACAAGCCTAGTACGGCTGACTCGTCAGTATCGTTTTCTCGGAAAGCTTTAAAGCTAGAATACTCCCTATCCTTAAGAGGAGTATTCTTAGGAGTGTTACCTTTAACTGGAGGCAACATACTGTTATGTTCTTGCGGAAGTTCGTCATGCCGAATATTAAAGAACTCAGAAAGAGTTATATAATCCAATATATCGATATGACTGATGTTTAGCTTTCCCCATCTGTCCAGCTTAGCATCATAAACTAATAGATGCTTATGGTACAAATCTCGATAAGTGCTATACGAAATAAGGAAATAATCATTATACAACGTTCGAAGTTTAACATCTAAAACTTCATCCGAATAAGTTAACTTAAGTTCCCCTGCAATAGAGATATCCTGATTATGGATATACTCTTGTACAGCTTTACCCCTAATAAACTGGGATACTTCCGGGAATACTGGCACAGCATTCTGCAAGTTAATACGATATATGCCAGTCTTAGTTAATGCATAATGATCTTCGTTTCGTTTAGGAATTGACAAGTCAAAATAAGAATCAATCCCTGGGAACCCTTGCAACTCAACATATAATAGAGGGTTATTCATATCCCCCGTTAGCTGAGCTGATACCGCCCCAGACGTAGTATAGATAACCATACCATTCTTACTGGAGAGGCAAGTAATAATATCCGACTTAACATAACTTACTTTAGTACTGCCTGCTCCAGTAATTAAATCAGGAACAAAGTCAGTCGGAGTTAGAACAGAAGACCAGTAGATAGTATTAAGGTCATAAGCAATAAGATAGCTACCTACACCAACAATACCTACCAACTGCGAAGTAACTAATCCATCCAACTCCACAGGGATTAAATCTACTGCCTGAGGGTCATATAAGAATACGCCAATCAACTGGATACAAATATATGTTTTTCCCTGGACAGTTGCAGTTGTTACCGTGTTACTTTCTGAGATTGTCCTTCCACTTGGATTAATCTTTTTCCATCTTTTGTTATTACCGTCCCTTAAGTATACCCCATCAGTATTACCTATTAAATGAGATTTAATACCGTCGTCAGATACTAACTCATAAATAGTTGCATTTTTGTTCAGTCTCGTCGGCAAGGCTGTCGGGACTAAATCTTTATTATAAGTTACAGATTGGTACCCCATAGATGTTGGAAGATAGTTCGCAACATACATTGGGATGGGAATCGAAGATTGGTTCCTTTGTGAGTTAGGAGAAGTTTGAGTTACCGCCGCCTCTGCTCTACTCTGAACGATAATACTTCTTCCACTTTCGTCCAGCAATAAAGGAAAGGTATCGGCGGCAAGGTTAACACGTATTTGGTTAGTAGCCATTGCCGCCTCTTTGTTATGGGTTAACAGTTACAGTGAATTCGAAAGGATTATTCGCTATAACATTAGTGTCTTTTCTAGTTAAGAACAATTGGTATGTTCCAACTGGAAGAGGATTAGTTGAGCCACTCTTAGCAATCTCTAAAAATGGCCCCGCAGTTCTTGCCAGTGTACAGGCATCATTAATATAGTTATAGGGAACTGGAGTTCCTACGCAGTTAATTCTGAAATAGTTGGACCCTACACTTCCTCCGGACCCTACTCCTCCAGGGTATCTCACCTGAGTATCTTTATTAACTGCTTCTACTAAGTAAGTACTACTTATCCTACTTATCAAAGCAGTTAAGTTAGTTGAGCCTGCAATGAAATCTTCCTGGAATAGCAACTTAATTAATGGAGTCCCTGAACCAGGAATCGCAGGACCATATACAAGACTAGTCTGCCCTGCCCCAGTTTGACCTGCAATAATACAATCTGTTTGCTGTACCCCATTGATTATCCCTAACCCAAATCCTACTTCGGCGTCCCTACTTGGTTCCGAATTATCTTCTATATCAAAAGTAACAGTATTAGAATCAATACCAATCCACTTCTGAGAAGATACCCACTTAAAGCTAAAATCACTTCCAGCAATTAAAGGAGTTAAAACTCCAGTAATTGTATTAGCTAAGTAACTGATATTCCCTAGCGACATGACCGCTGAATCATAAATAAATGTCCCATTTTCATTTATGAAAGAGAAGTTTTCAGAATCCGAATTAACCGTAAAGTTAACTGGAGTTCCCACATTAAGCGGGGAAGTTATCCCCGTCAATGTAATATTAGGTTTTGAGTACACATTAACTGTGGCCACAATTAACCTCCTATTAAAGCTAGAAGGGCATTAGCCGAAGTAAGACTATATACGCCGTCAGCAGGAATAGCATAAACTGTCGCACTTCTTGGAACTCCAGTAGCAACAGCAGTAAATGTTCCAGAAACTCCAACAATACTTGAAGTCCCAGGCTTAACTGTAATACCAGCATCCCCAAACAAATCAATATTAATCACCTGAACTCCCGAAATATTAGCCACAGTAAATGAGCACTTGGCTTCGACAGAAACAAACTGACTAATAATATTAAGAACCAAACCGTTAGTATTCCTGTTTGTCCCACTAGGCAGGTTGCCTGCGCCAGTTATAATAACTTCATCACTATAAGTGTCAGAAGAATCATATCTTACAACAACAGACTGTGGACCAATTGCAGCAGAATTTAACTGCAAGAATGCAGGAAGATAAGGTTTACCATTAACAGTTATTGGGGCTTTATTGCTGGCAATAATACTAACATTCGCATTACCTGTAATAAGGTTAGCAGATGTCATAGGATACTTACCGGTAGGACTACCAACAAGAATTGGAATCCGTTGAGTATTATAAGCTGTAACTGCAAAGTTGTCGTTAAGAATCAGAACATCAACATCAACTAAAGTTTCTCCATCAGAAATAATTCCAGAAGAAGAAATATCAGTTAGGATATTAGGAGTCCAACGAATTCCACCAGAACCTCCCACAACAACTCCCTTATTCATCCGGATTTCAAATATAATGGAACTGGCAGTTACTGTCATATTCCCCGAACGATAAGTATTGTTAAACTGGAATGTGTTCCAGTCATTAGGAGTTTGCAAGGTTGTGAAGTCAGTCACTCCGTTAAGGTCACGAATCCTTACCTGATAAACTCTGTCTTTAACTGGGTCTTTAGCATCGCCAGTAGTCGTAGTTACTTGACTTCTGAACGTTGCATTATCGACAGTATTAAACTCAATAACAAAGTTAGGCGCATCCCCCAAAGAAGTCATACCGAAATCTTCGATATAATAACTAGGGTTAAGAACAGACGCCCAACGAATACCGCCAGTTGTTCCTACCGGAGTTCCCTGAGTAAAGTACAGTCTAGGAACCCTAACCATGTTAGCCGAGATAACTTCCTGCCCGCCGTTCTGAACCCCAATAGCTGTAATAGAGTTAGAGCCGTGGTTAGCAGTGAAGTCTAAGAAGTTGTTTTCATCGATAATAATAGCTTCTTTAAACACCCCATTGTATACATCATATCCGTTGACATACGTAAGTTTTAATTTCGGAACCCCAATACTGTTAACGCCGTTACTTACAGCTTTCCAGTTGCGGCACTGACAATATTCTACCGGGTCGCCAGTAGTCGGCCAACCAGTATCACTAGGATTAGTGTTATTTTCAGTAGGCAGCCAATCAAGTTGAAGCAAAGTTCCGGCAGGAGTATTAGGTTTAAACTCCAGAGTGTACTCAATGGAGTGTACAGATTTAACAGTCGATACCAGAGTTGCGTTAGTGCTGTATCCGGTAAGATGTTCTGTAGAGATATTTTGGAAATCCATGACTCCCAGTTTATCTGTAACAGTAACTTTAAACTGCTGGCCGTTACTAAATACTGTTGTTGTTCCTACAATATCCATACGGCAGTAAACTTTCTCAACAAACCAGTTAGAGTTAGTTACGACAAACGGAGCATATGCTATCCGTGAGTTTCCTTGTAAATCTCGAACTGTTACTTTCAATGTTGCAGAAGCATTAGCATACAACCCTGTAACTTGCCCACTAGCTTTATCGGCTACTGCAACAGTTGTTCCAAACACAGGGTCATAGATTACTTCGTATTCAGTTAGAACCTGAATACCTGTAGGGTTAACAACTAACTGAGGCATAGCCTGAGTACCTACAGGAATTTCATCCGCAATACTTAGAGAGATAGTTTGCAGAATGTTTTGAATCGCAATGTTGAACGGAATCTCTTTTCTTACAGTGTTCCCGCCACGGTCAGTAGCAGTAACTACTAACACTGCTGGACCTTCATCAGCATAAGAAGTTACTCGTCCATCAGGACTAACCCATGCTAATGTTGAAACATCCCCGTTTAAATCTAATACTTCATAGGATAAGCTATGAGAAATTCCAGCCGGGATTGTTGTGATAATAGGATACGCAGAAGAGTTCGGACGCATAGTTGCAGGGAATGTTACATCGATATCTTCTATCTTAGTGTAAACCGTAACAGAGATAGTTCGAGTCATTCCACTATTAGTATCCTGAATACTTATTACCGCAGTTCCATTTGCGACTAAAGTGTAAAGTCCGGAACTGGTAACAGTAACAATAGTTGGGTCAGAAGAGGTAAAAGTTACCGGACCAAATGTTACCCCAGCAGGGACAGGAGTTACAGTTAAAGTTCCAGTTTGACCAGTAACCCCTAAAATAACATCTGGGGTTACTTGAATGGAACCTAACTGAGTTGAACCGTCTACAAGTCTGTCAGTCCCAATTGCAAAAATAATATACTTAGCTGCAATGTTAACTGGCCTTGTCTCTGTTCCTCCAGTTTCATCCGTCTGCCCTGATGAATTCAGAAATGCCGGGCCTCCACTTCCGTCCCTTCGTTCTATCCAAGCAGTTGGGGCAAAAGTTCTAGAAATTGGGGTGCCGTGGCTATGTTTAGCAATGGCGTGACCTTGAATACTTGCTAGAGCACGGTTAAAATCTGGGTCATATTCGTCATCCCCGTTCGCCCAACCTCTAATAAACTTACCTCTTAAATCTGGCACTCTGTCGGTTTTAAGAAGATTAAACAGTTGTGAATACTTAACAGTATCATACTGTTGCCCATTACACTCTAAAGCTCCATCAGGAATATCTTCCCAAAACCACGGAACAATATGCCCTACTTTAATGGCCTGAGTGTACAAGTCCTGAATAACATTGTTCATCCTGTCCATAATAAGACGCATTACAGCAGGGCCTTGAGAAACTAATAAGGCATCAGGCGGAAATTCGCTTAATGCAAATACGGGACTTTTAGTATAATCCTTAGCCATGACTACCCACCCATGAATTATCTACAACTGATAAATCAGTTGCGTTGCCATCCTCTAACTCATTTAAGAGGAACCCTTCGCGAGCGAGTTGGTAATCGCGAAGATGGAGGTTACACGCTTCAACGTTACGCAGATTCGCAAATACAATAGAAGCGGCAAGATGAGTAAACATTTCGTTATAATCATCAATAATCCAATCTTCTTGTATAAACGTCTGAGTTAGGATACAGCGCTTGTAATACTGTATTACAACCTGATCAAATGGAACATAATCGAAAACTACGATTTGCTTGCCAACAATATGATAGCAAGGATTTCCACAAGATAAAAAATTGCGCACATTTTCTGGAGCGGTAAGAAACAACTTTCCTTCTCCATAAAGATGCGCGCTATTTTCTGTATGACGAAATACGCTAGACATCTTACGATAATCCGCAGGCAAGTCTAACATTTGTTGAGTTGCCTTACCTGTTAATGCAGGTAGAGATAACGTAGCGTATTTCAAATCTCTTACTAACTCTCCAGTATTATGCAATCTTTGAAGAGCATCCTTGATAGCTAAAATTGTCATGGGCCGTTGGTCAGGCCTTTTAGTTATCATATGGATGTTATTGACAATTTCATCTAATAACATAATTACCTCACTTGTCCGGCTCATAAAATCTTTCGGCAGCCGACAGTCTATCACATAACCGAATCCAAAAAGTATGTAAAATTTTCTTCGAAAATTTTGTCAACTTCTTTTTGTATTCTTAATGTTATGTGATGCTGCCGTCTTGCGAAAGAGTTCATGCAGACGCCGCGACAAGTTATTAAGCCTATCGCAGCGTCTAACATTATTACTTAGTATTTAACCCTGGTGCAGTGTTACCAGCAGTTGGCTTAACTTCTTCCTGCTTAGTTTCTTCCTTCTTAACTTCTTCCGGAATATGCTCACGAATGGTTCCAGAAGTTTTAACTGCCGCACGGAGTTCGGCAATTTGAGTTTCATCAGTAGTGTTAAATACACACTTAGCAAATGAAACAGATTTGCCGTTACGGAAAACAAAACGAGAATTTTCGTGAGGACTAATAAAGTTAACCGCTTTAGGGTCAACTTTGAGATTAGCGGCTACGAGTTCCACTACTTCTTTGTGAGTAATGGGTTTCTTTTCTTCGGTATTAGTTTTACGGATAACAGACATTTTGTTTCCTTAATATTAATCTTCAGGTTCAGGATCAACTGGCGCGTCAGGGTCAGGAACAATTGTTGCTCCTAACATTTTAGCCATATGAGTTGAGATACCTGCGGTTGTTCGGGTTACAGTTGCAAGGGTATCTTCGTCCTGTAACTTATCTTCCAGTTCAGTACGATATACCATTGAGGCGTTAAGGTTACAGGCGTTAACGTTACTTGCATCTGTAGTAGATTCTCTATCAGTATTAATACAACTGATAGGCCCAGTTTTAACATAGTTATTGCTGAAAATTTCTTTATCAACATCTGCATCAGCAATACTTGGGTTGTTGTAAATCTTATCAACTTTAGGCTGATAATCTACAACTTCCATTACTTCGTCTGGGAATTCCATAACTTCTCCTAATAAAAGAACTGGGGAATTTCTTCCCCAATACTATTAAGGTGCAGGAGCGGCGTCAGTCAGACCGTAAATAATGGCGTTAGCCGACGGGTTAGTGATCTGAGTAGTCAACTCAGTTGTCAGCGTTCCACCGATTGCATCGATACCGCCATCCGGCGCTTCTTCACCGTTAAGACCGTAACCTTTGTGGGAAGTCTTACGCAGGTACGGAGTATCAAACGAGCTAAGGTCAACCGCCATAGCCATCTGACTCAACAGCGGGTTAGTATTAAAGAGCGGATGCTCAATAATACGGAACTGGCCGCGTGAGATTTTAAAGGTTTTGAACTGCACGCCAAAGTTAGTAGCGCCATCAATAATCTGGTACTGTCCAGAGTTACGACCGATTTTGTTAATAACTTTGTTAGCAGTTGCTCCGACAAACAGAACACGTTCGTTAGCAACTTTAACGTCAGTAACAACGTTAAACACTGAATCCAGCATAGCTTCCAGCTGGTCATAACTGGTAGTCGCACCAGCAGTGCTAATGTTACCCGGAGCATACTGGCGAATAACAGATTCGAGACCGTCAGCAGTACGAATAACCTGATTGTTACGGGTACCGATAGACTTCTGACCAAACAGAAGAGTTTTCTCAATATCGAGACTGTGAAGAATACCACAGTCGGTACGGTTTTCAGCGCGTTCACCGTTACCTACTTCGTTTTCCGTTGCATCAACAGTTGCGGAAATGCCCCAGCTGTTACGGAAGATTTGTGTAAAGTTACGGATGTACGCAGGCTGGATGTTAAGAGCTTGCGGACGCAGAGATGCTTCTTCGAACGCAGTACCGATTTGGTAAATCAGCGCATCAGCAGCAATCGGAGCAGCCGGGACTTCACCGAATTCACGAGTTACAGTAATTGCAAAGTTACCATCAACTTCTGCAATAGTGTTAATCGCGATGTTTTCGCCGGTAGAAAATACTTTGAATACTTGCCCCGGAAGGAAGTAGTCAATGTTATCTACGACAATAGTTGTCGCAGCAGCAGTTACAGCGGCAGTTACTACCGCTTGCGGATAAACCATTTCTTTAGTGAAATAGCCGTGTTCCGGAGCGATAGCTTTTTTGGTTCCAACCATGTTCGTCAGGGCGAACAGCGGAGCAGTACCAAAAGGAGCGTAACGAACTAAGTTCGCCGCAAAGGAACGTTTAACGTTTTCCTGAAGTTGGAAACGCGTATCAAATACGATAGGACTTGCCATGTTAATTCTCCGTTAATAAAGGATGTCTGTTACACGTAAAACTTAGCGGCCAGCTTCAGCAAAGAAATTATCCCAGGAAGGATCTTTAGCTGTTTCCGCTTTTTCAGTTTGGGTAGTTGTTCCCCCAGAACCGATTTTAATAAGGTTATCGAGTTGCTTCTGCGTAATATCCATAACCTTTTGACGGTCTGCTTCAGGATATTGCTTCATAACCTGTTTAGCAATCGTTAAAAAGATTGGCTTAGTTGTCGGGTCTTTAGCCATAGGGAACTGGTCTACCATCGCCGACATCTTAAGTTCTTCATCCACTGCTTTACGAACACGACTATCATCGTTAAGACTATTACTTACTTCTTGCCCCAACCCTTTTGCAGTAGTAAGAGTTGATTGAGCAAAGGAGCGCTGTGCCATAAGGTTAAGCATATTGCTCATTGCTTTTTGTTTTTCCGGGTCATCGCCAACAATAGCAGCAATCATTGCGCTATCTTCTTCAGAGATGAAATTAACTTTGCTGGCAATGTCATTGGTAGTTTCAATGTTCAAGTCTTCGAACATTGCTTTTTGCTGAGCGGGAGTGATAGGATTGCCCTTATCATCTTTCTTCTCTTCCCAGATGTTTTCTGGCTTATCTGAGTCGTTAGCATTTTCAATAGCTACGGCCATTTGAGAAGAACCTTGCGACTGTTGTTTACTTTCGTCGGAAGGTTGAGTTCCAGCATTTTGGTTAGCTGGGGCTTCTTTACTTCCGCCGTTCCACCAGTCAGAGAACATATTGTTCGCTACCGGGAACATTGCGCCAGTACGTTGGAAGTTAGTTAAGAACTTATTCATTTGCATCATCCTCGTTTTCTGCTGACGCTATTAATACATCTAATGCGTCTGAGTGGTTATCAAGAAGTTTTCTAAAAGCGGTAATCTCAGATTGAAGATTAGAGAAGTCAGTAATAAACTTGAGCGGAGCATTGTAATCTGGGATTAGTAATACTAGCTCATTAACTCTAACATCAATCTCCTCTTTAATTGCTTCGACTTGTTCTTGCGTAAGAACTAAGCCTTTAACCTTGTCCATCATTTCCTCCCGGAGAGTTGCCCGATTGTGCCTGAGCTAACGCAAGTTGTTGCTGCTGCTCGGCTAATAATTCTTCTTGTGTTTTCTCAAATGCGCTCATACCTCGAACACCTAATAACTTAAATACATAAGAGAACACTTGCGCTACTTTATACTGCTGAGCAAGTTCTGGAATCTGAGTCATGTAACCTAACAACTGTAGCCATGACTCGGTATTTGCTAACTTACTTATCGGCAAGCTTCCATCTGCCACATCAAAATCCCAAGATATTCTACGAATATCAATAGGATTATAATCCAAAGACCTACGAGTGTCTGTGTCGTAGTATTTTTCTTGCTCCTGATACTGCACAGTATTATTAAGTACCATAAGTTTCAAAGGAGAGAAGATACCCGCTTCAAGAACTATCGACATGATAATTGTTCTTGAAGACGCATTGGCCATAATAGTTGAAAATTCCTGAACTGTTTTATTTCCAGGAATATGTTGACCTTGTGCCGCAGGGTTCTGCCCAGTAATTCTATTACCATAACCTTCCACAATCCCAGCCTCATTAATTAAAAACTGAGCACTGTCGTCGCGGTAAGGAATTTGGTAAATTAAACTTTGTAACGGGGTGTCCTGCCCTCGGTTACGAACTGCAATCTTACTTGCAGGATTAGGGGAATTAATATCCGCCGGTCGAATATACTTAGGATCATATACGATACGGTCCGATACTGCACGCTTAATACCCGCCAGTCGCGCGGTATGCATGTCAGTTACCAAATCTTGTAACGGGATAATCATCTCCGCCATAGACTTGGCTTGTGATTTTAACTTAGACTCCTGAACTGAGGCAGCTAAGATTGGCAAGTAACTGTGAATATTATTAAGCAGTTTTACAGAGACTACTACTTTATAATTCACCATTACTATTTTAAAAATTTGAACTTTATCTTCGGCTGGGATTTTTAATCCCAACTTATTCGGCTCCACACGAACATACAAAGTGGTAACTTCGTACAGAGATTTAAGACTGTTTTCTTTGTCTTCAGATAATTCCTCAGTAAGGCCAAAGTAACCTTCCCAAGTATTATCTGCATCGTTTCTCATACTCTCATCGAGAATCTCAGGAACGAAATAAAAGTTATTAGAAGCGCTACCGCAATCAAAGACTTTGTCTTTATTAATTACAGTATCCTCTCCTTCATCTAAGTTATCGAGAATCATCTTTAACTTAGTTTCAGTCATGCGCTCTACATATCCAGCGTACTGACCGTAAGTGTGCAGTTCATCAGCACTAACACTTTCATCATAGAAAGTATTATATGGGTCTAACCTTTTAAGGCGATTGCCCGTAACTTCGGACTGATTGACAATCGGGATCCCATCTTCTGCACTAAGCCCGTTTACTTTACGAGTTGCCCAGTCAGTTTCAACAAACGCTAAGTTATACTTAACACAGTCGCGGAAGAAATCAACTAAGTTAGCTCTCCATCCCCATTCTTTTTCTTGCTTAGCAAAGCAAGCCACCAAAGCATCCTGATGCTGTTGATTATCAGGCGACGTTAACGGGGCAAAGATAGGGTACCCAGAAAGGAAAGTATCACATAACTGAGTCACAGCAGTCTCAGTATGTGAAATAACTGTAGGAGTTACAGTAGGGTCTAACTTTCCTTTAAGGTTTTTTTTCTTAGCTCTCTGCGAATGTTCCATATAATACTTACGGTCGATAAGTTCCATTCGATCGCGCCGAGGTGTTCTTAATTTCATCCTTCCCATAATAGAGTTGGAGAAAGTTAAGATAGCTTTTTGAGCTTTATCGCTAATCTTAATTGGTATAGCTGCCATTAGTCTCTCCTAGAAAACTTGATATTCTTCTGAGTCGTAATCTTCTCCATCTTCCTCGTCCTCTCTAAGAGTTGTTATGTAAGAATGCAACATCTTATCAGGGTACTGTTGGATGATTCTCGGAGTTTGAGCACAACAATCTAAGAAGTCATCAAGCTTATTATTCTTAAGCGGGTCAAACTGAGAAATCTTAAGTATCAAGATTTCATACAAGTCAGGATGAACTTCATATGTTCCGGCAGCTAAGTCTCTTAAGAAGTTTGTAATCCTTAAGTTCTTATTAAGGCCGCCAGTTGATACCTTCTCAAAGTAAATTGTCCCAGGAGGAATATTCTTCTCTAAGGATTTTACTTCGAACCAATGTAATAAAGTAGATTGATACGCTACGCTTTCAGCAGTTACCAATCTTGTCCCCTCTTCAATACAGTCTGATAGGACCATTTCAACGCACTGAGAAGGAGAATATTTATCACAATAGTTTTTATCTAATACTACTGTACTGTCCTGATAGGTACTTACACGTTGCATAACGTTATCATCTGAATCTGGCCCACCAGTAGATGGGTCAATCATCCAGAATCTACCTATCAAGGTTCTTGGAATTTCAGGATCAAATATCTTAATACTATTAAAATCAAACCCAGATAACGCTTCGCAATCTGGATCGTTCTGAATCTCTGCGAAGAACGTAGCAGATAAACCTGCACGAACTGCTTCGCGTAAATCCGCAAGAAGGTTTTTAATCGGAAATAAATCTTCCCAGATTGACTTACCATCTTCTAATATTGCACCGGAAATAAAGCTAGTCCAGTCAGGAGAATCCTTAAGTTCTCTAAGCAAGCAACCCCATTTGCCTCTAACATCTTTAGGAGCTTTATACATGTTCCCAATATAAATATAAGAACATTGCATTGGGTCACGAACAAATTTAAGAGTAGAATAAAACCACTCTTTAAACTGAGCAGACTGAGTTGGCGACATTGCGTTTTCTTTAGTTTGCGCATCATCACAAATAACAATATCAGGTCGAGCATTCTTAACGTTAAGACCACGCATTGTTCCGCCTGCGCCCATTGCAGCTAAGATTATTGTACGACCTTGAAAAGAGAATATTTTCTTATTCTTTGTATCTGTAGACATCTCAGTTTTAAAGTCCCCAAAGATATCTACAATATTAGGAGAACGTAACATATCAGCTACGTCATCAATTATATTCTCTGCTAAGTCTTGTGTTGCACCTACTACAAGTATAAATCTTTTAGTTGTGAAAAGTATTGCCCATACGCACGCAAGTTTAACTAAGAAAGACTTAGCTATCCCACGGGGTAAACATAACATTAACTTTTCAAAACTCCTCTCTGCTGAGAGGACTTGCATTAAACTAGCCCAAACAGCAAGTAAGATTGGAGGATATGGGAACTTATAAACTTCAGGAGCTACCATCCCCGCTAAGAAGTCTAAGGATTTCTTAAGTACTCCTTTTACTTCTTTAACATTTACTGGAACTGTTTGGATTTCTGACATTATAATCTCCGTAACTTTAAGCGTCTAAAACAACCTCGCGTACCGCAATGAGCTTATCATGGAAACGAATGTTAAAAAGTATACTCGAAAATCTGCTCGCTAACGCTGCGCTATTTTCTCGCAACTTCTTTTTACCATTCTTAATTTTCCATGATAGTCCGCTCTTGCGGCGAGGTTGATGAGACGCCGCAGAAAGTTACTAGCCATCCGTAGCCAGCAACTATAATAAACTACGTAACTCATCTTTATCCATACTAGATAACTCATCGATAGTAATATCCTTGGCGTCTTCGATAACTTTATCTTTAACTAATTCTGCCTCAGCAATGTTAAGCAAGTTAGTGGAATCCATTCTTCCAAGTCGTGTATCACCTACAGCAATAACTTCTTTGTTTTCGTTAAGAACAATTTCTTGTTTTCCACGATCAAACATATTAAGTAAGTGAGCTGGGATAGATAAGTTAACAACTTGTCCTGCGCCAATCTGTTCAGCAGGGTTATTCTCTCCTGCGCCACGACGAATAGCAGAGTTAACAATCTTAAGAACGTTAGCAGTTTTAACTGGGTCGAACATTCCAGGAACTTGCATAGTTAATCTATCGAGAAGCAAGTCTTCTAACCTGTTATACTTATTATCTCTGTCCGTAGCTTCTTTAAGTTTCTCAGTCTGCAATGCAACAATTCTTCCCATGAAGTGTTCATCTTGAACCATCTCATGAAGATAAGATAATGATAACCCAGTTGCAGATGCCACAACACTAGAAGGTACGCGACGACCTAAGAGTTCAATTGCTTTCTCTAATGCTGCGGAATATTGTTTCTGTTGCGGAGCAGGCATAAGTTCAGAGTTAGTTACAGAAGGAGGAACAGTTTTAATTGTCTTCTTACCTTCAAATACAGCTTCGGAATAATCTTCGATGCTATCCTGAATCTCGTATGCTTCGTCTTCTTTTCTTTGTCTTGCTCGTGCTAGTAGCATTTGTGCTCGACTAGTCTTATCGGTGGTTGCTTCTTTCATAGTTTCATCCTTAACAATAGTTAAGTTAGATGGTTCATGACGTGTCGTATAAAAATTGTCTTTTGATTTGGTTTGCATAGTAACCTCTTATCATTGTCTTGTCTCGTAAAGAAATGGAGACTTGTCCCAGCGCGGACTTCAGAGTTAATAAGTTACCACTCGGCGGTACTCTTATTAACGCAGCGTCTCCCAATAAATAAAATATACTCACAACAATCTAGAGTATAATGGGCTTCAGGAGGATGACGAGTACAAAGAACATTATAACAATACTATCTTAACAAATGATCTCGTAAAGTTAGGCTCTATTCGATAGCAATATTGTATCAGGTTGAGCAGCTAAGTTACTTGATAAACAAATCTTACCTTGTTCCCTCGCTTACACCTACGGTTGCATTATATCATAGTAACTTCCATTTGTCAAGTGGAATTTTCAGGTAGGTAAGTTAAGTTATGTTATGGATAAGAGATAATGTTATGGAGTTGAATGTTGTTAAGTTATAAGTAGGGTAATGAGTTGTTGAATTTTTCGGAAAAATTTATAGTTACTATCTTTGGATACTCGCCGAAGCCTACCCCTAAAAGGCCCGCACCCTCCCTTAATTAGCAGCCTAACTATTCACAACCTAACCTTTTCCTAGCCATCTAGACTTCTAAAGGAAGATAGTTACGTAAAGCTATGTAAAGGAACTGGCATGTTTAGGAGGAATCTAGTAGATTAGGTAAGGTAATGAGTAGCAACATTTAAATCTAACTGAGGTAATAATCATGGAAATGAAGCCTATTGCATCTAAGACCCCTAAGTTTATCATTCGTATCCCGCATGTTGTTCCTTTGATTACAGTGTTCTGCGACGAGGCGTTTGTTAATGCTGTATACTCCCGCCTGAGCATTGAATTACAGTATGTAGATAGTAAGATTATGTTCCGTATTATGTCTTCTTATCGTGCTCCTCGCGTACTTAATCTGGATGATACCTGTACCTATCTGGCAGACATTCTTGACCTTAGTAGCTTTCATAAGGTTATTAAAGCTGCTGTTGAGTTGCAAATTGAAAGGGTCGATAATAAAGATATGTGGGGAGAGAAAGGCAGTTATGGTTATCGTAAGATAGCCACGATTACTAAGACTCTTAACACTTTTATTCGTGATATGTACGATATTGCATGGGATAAAGAATGATTACTTATCGTGGCATCTTGTTTATCGCTATCTTTGCTGTAATGTGCTCAATTAACTACTAAGGAGGCGGAATGATAATCTACCTTGCTGTATTCATAATCTACACTGGCTTTCTTTGCTATGGACATTATCAATATAGCAAGGTTAAGAAAGCTTACTCTATTAAATGGAATGGATTTAAGTACATTGTAAGGGATAACAAAGGTAAAATTAAGTTGCAAGCGAAGGGAAGAATTAACGGCTTGTTTGATATTATTCGTTTAGCTGAGGATATGTAATATGAAAACTAACTTTAATAAACCTAAATATTTTAACCAATCTATTCTGGAAACTATTATCTCTATGCAAACTAAGAAAGAAACAATTAATGATATTCTGGATTCTAAAAAAGGTAACAGATGTTTTAAGTTAGAGATTAAAGATAGGATTACTATTATCGTTAAACTTTCTAATCAAGGTATGAATACTTACTTTTATTGCTTTGCTGTTAATCCTGAGTTACTTATTATGGAAGGAGAGTTTAAAGAAGTAAGAGATTATATTCTTTCTTTATGGGAAGAGAATAGTTTTAATGATATAGAGTTTAAAACTATTTATAATTTCTTACTTAGTTATAGGTAAGAATGAGTGATTACTCATTTATAATTTTGTTGAATAACAAATAATAGGATAGTTTATTTAATAAGAATTAAGATAGGTAACTTAGTTCTTATTATAATAGATTAACTTAATATTACTTAGATAAGATAACTTAATAAGTAATAAATAAAGAGGGTAACTTAGAGTAGGAAAACCCCTCTAGGGGTAACGGGTATA
>Ga0207791_1000080_pt1 | contig 28182 bp, 26 predicted proteins | sample HigsolmetaGSP16D_FD_184844 | JGI IMG/M metagenome (GOLD analysis project Ga0207791, IMG submission 184844) | High solid enriched microbial communities from the Joint BioEnergy Institute, USA - SP1-6-D (SPAdes) | ecosystem: Engineered > Bioreactor > SSF (Solid state fermentation) > Aerobic >...
GGGCCGCTGCGCGCTGGCCCGACTCTCGCAGGAACGGCAAGCCCACGATGGCGCTGGTTCGGTCGCTCCATAAAACGCGTTTGCCTGCAACGAGGTGGCCGCAACTTGCAGGTCGGGGCTAAGCGACGACGGGCGTGCCGCTACACCTCAGCATGGCTGACGACGCGCCAGTGCCTGGCCAAGACGAACCGATGTTTCGGCAGCCAGTCCGCTATCGAACCTCGCCACGCCTGGCGGCAGCAACACAATCACCGTCGAGCCGTAATTGAAGCGCGCCATCTCCGCAAATTTCTCCAGCACGATCGTCTTGCCGCGGTAATCCTTGCGCGTGATCCGGTCGCCATAGCGCGGAATCTCCACGCCACTCCAGACCGTCTCCACGCCAGAGACCAGTAACGCGCCCACCATCACCAAAGCCATCGGACCGAAATCAGTGTCGAAGAGGCATACCAGTCGCTCGTTGCGCGCGAACAGGCGCGGCACAGCGCGCACTGCATCCGGGCCCACACTGAACAGCCGGCCGGGCACATGCACGGTTTCGCGCAAGGTGCCGGTCCACGGCATATGCACGCGGTGATAGTCCTTGGGCGACAGATACACAGTGGCGAACAGGCCGTTGTTGAACGGCACTGCTGCCGCCGCGTCGCCAAGCAATTCGGCAGCGCTGAACGATTGCCCTTTGGCCTGGAAAATACGGTCGTTCTCAATCGTGCCGAGTTGGCTGATGCGTCCGTCGGCTGGCATCAGCAACGTTGCCGGGTCTGCATCCGGCACGCGTGCGCGGGGCCTCAAGGCACGGGTAAAGAATGCATTGAAAGTGGGATAGGCGCGCGGGTCCGATTCCTGCGCCTCGCTCAGATCCACGCCGAACTTGCGCGTCACCGTGTCGATCAACCACTGCTTGATGGCGGGCGTTTCGGAATAGGCCAGCGCGCGCGCCAGCGAGGACAGCAAGCGGTGCGGCAGCACGTAGGTCAGGGAAGTGACAAGACTCACCGCGCAGTCACCTCGGTCAGCTGTTGAAGGTCGGCGGCAATCGCCTGCGGGTCGAGCGGGGGCCGGATCAAGCCGGCCAGGCGGCCCTGTGGATCGAGTACGACGATGCTGGCCGAATGGTCCATGCTGTAGTCGTTGGGATTGTGCGCATAGCCCTTGCCCGGCACCTTCTGGAACACCAGGCCCAGCGCGGTGGCAAAGCGCTCCAGCGCTGGGATGTCGGCTGTGGCGGCCAGGGTGTCCTTGTGGAAGGCATGCACGTATTCGCCCAAACGCGCAGGCGGATCGCGCTGCGGGTCCACCGAGACGAACAGCACGCGCGGGCGCAAGCTATCGGGAATGCGCTCCCATTGCTGCTGCGCCACTGCCAGATCGGTCAAGGTGGTCGGGCACACATCCGGGCAAAATGTGTAACCAAGAAATACCAGCGTCCAATGCCCCCTGAGCTCGCCAGACACCAGTTGAGTGCCGTCGGACTGGCGCAGGCTAAATTGCGGCAGCGGGCGCGGCTGCGGATAGAAGGTGATGGTCTTGGTGGGCGGCCATGGCGATTTGGTCGCGTTGCCAAGGAATTTCTGGGTTAGCAATAACCCCAGGCCGGCGGCCAACGCCACCAGGAGGACGATGCCGGTAGTGCGATTGAACATGGCGGTTTCCACTGCAACGGACGCTCATGATACCGATCAGACCTCTATAATCGGATGCCGATTTCTCTTCAATTGTTGCCATGACAGCCGCCGCGGCCGACGAACTGCACACCATCATCGACCTGATCCGCTACGGCACCAGCCGTTTCAACGCAGCCGGTCTGACCTTCGGCCATAGCTACGACAACGCGCTGGACGAAGCGACCCAGCTGGTCCTGCACAGTCTGCATCTGCCGCATGATCTTGGTCCGGCCTACGGTCAAGCCCACTTGCTGCACTCGGAGAAAGAGCAGGTGCTTGGCGTGTTCGAGCGTCGCATCACCGAGCGCGTGCCAGCGGCGTACCTCACCGGCGAGGCCTGGTTTGCCGGCCTGAGTTTCAAAAGCGATGCGCGTGCACTGGTACCGCGTTCGCCGATCGCCGAATTGATCCAAGCCGGGTTCGAGCCCTGGCTGGGCGGTCGTCAAGTGAGCCGCGCGCTCGACCTGTGCACCGGTTCGGGCTGTATTGCGATTGCGATGGGCCACTACAACCCGCACTGGGAGGTGGAGGGCGTGGACATCAGTGACGACGCGCTGGCTCTGGCCGCCGAAAACAAGGCGCGCCTGCATGCCGACAACGTCACGCTGCGCAAGTCTGACCTATTTGATGGCTTGTCTGGTTGCCGCTACGACCTGATCGTCACCAACCCGCCGTATGTCACCGACGACCAAACCGACGCGTTGCCGCAGGAGTATTCCTACGAGCCTGAACTCGGTCTGCGCGCCGGCCACGATGGCCTGGACCTGGTGTTGAAGATCCTGCGCGATGCGCCGCAGCACCTGAGCGAAGACGGCTTGCTGATCTGCGAAGTGGGCGAGTCCGAGCAGCATCTGATCAAGCTGATGCCGGAAGTGGATATGGCCTGGGTCGAGTTCAAGGTCGGGCAGATGGGTATTTTCGTGGTGGAATGCCGCCAATTGATCGTTCATGGCGCACGCATCGCCGAGCTGGCCGCGCAGCGATGAGTTCGCGCGTATGAGTGCCAATTCGTTCGGCAAACTATTCACTGTCACTACCTTCGGCGAGTCGCACGGGTCGGCGATCGGCTGCGTCATCGATGGTTGCCCTCCCGGCCTGGAGATTGCGCCGGAAGAGTTCACCCACGATTTGCAGCGTCGCGCCAGCGGCAAGAGCCGCCACACCTCGGCGCGCCGCGAGGCCGACGAAATCGAGATCCTGTCCGGCGTATACGAGGGCCGCACCACCGGCACGCCGATTGGCCTGCTGATTCGCAACACCGATCAGCGCAGCAAGGACTACAGCGCCATTGCCCAGCAGTTCCGTCCTGGTCATGCGGACTACACCTACTGGCAGAAGTACGGCATCCGCGATCCGCGCGGGGGCGGTCGTTCTTCGGCGCGTGAAACCACCATGCGGGTGGCCGCAGGCGTCATCGCCAAGAAGTGGCTTAAGCAGCGTTACGGTGTGTTGGTGCGTGGTTTTCTCTCGCAGTTGGGCGAGATTCGCCCGACCGGTTTCGACTGGGATGCGGTGGAAGATAACCCGTTTTTCTGGCCGCACGCCGTGCAGGTGCCGGAGCTGGAAACGTATATGGATGCGTTGCGTAAATCCGGCGATTCGGTCGGCGCGCGCGTGGACGTTGTGGCTGGCGGCGTGCCGGCAGGCTGGGGCGAGCCGATCTACGGCAAGCTCGATGCCGAGCTCGCGGCGGCCTTGATGAGCATCAATGCAGTCAAGGGCGTGGAGATCGGCGACGGTTTTGCCAGCGCCGCGCAAAAGGGCACCGAGCACCGGGACCTGATGACACCGGAAGGCTTTCTCAGCAACCATGCCGGCGGCATCCTGGGCGGCATCTCCACCGGCCAGGCGGTCATCGCCTCGATGGCGCTCAAGCCGACCTCCAGCCTGCGCCTGCCAGGCGCGACGCTGGATGCTGACGGCACTGTGGTCGATGTTATCACCACCGGCCGGCACGACCCGTGCGTGGGCATCCGCGCCACCCCGATCGCCGAGGCGATGATGGCGCTGGTGCTGATGGACCAGGCGCTGCGCCACCGCGCGCAATGCGGCGATGTGGGTGAGGTGTCGCCGCGTGTTCCCGGTCAGGTCGATGTCTGACACGGCGCGGGCCAAAGTGTGGGTCAGCCAACCGCTGTTCGACGATGTCGTTGCGCAGTTGGGCCAGCATTTCGAGCTGACCACCACCCAGCGCCTCAGTGCTTATTCGCCGGTCGAGCTGGCCGCGCGACTGGCACCGCTGGACGGTGCCGTGATAACGCTCAACGAGCGTGTCGGCGCGGCAGAAATCGCCTCCGCGCCGCAGCTGCGCGCCATCGCCAACGTCGGCGTGGGCTATAACAATCTGGATCTGGATGCATTGAGCGCGGCCGGCATTCTGGCCAGCAATACGCCTGACGTCCTCACCGACACCACTGCCGATCTCGGCTTTGCGTTGCTGATGGCAACCGCGCGCCGCATCACCGAATCCGAGCGCTGGCTGCGCGATGGCCAGTGGGGGCAATGGTCGTTCCAGACCATGCTCGGTGCCGATATCCACGGCAGCACGCTTGGCATCCTGGGCATGGGCCGGATCGGGCAGGGCATCGCGCGGCGCGGCGCCCACGGCTTTGGCATGCGTGTGCTGTATCACAACCGTCGCCAATTGCCCGCCGCCACTGAACAGGCGCTGGGCGCGCGGTACGTGGAGTTCGAGACGTTGCTGGCGCAGTCCGATCACGTGGTGCTTGCGCTGCCGTATACCGAACAGTCGCATCACATCATCGATGCAGCGGCATTGGGCAAGATGCGTGCGACCGCCACGCTGGTGAATATCGCACGCGGCGGCATCGTCGACGAGCTGGCGTTGGCGGATGCGCTGGTCAGCGGACGTTTGGCCGGTGCCGGTCTGGATGTTTATGAGGGCGAGCCGCGCGTGCGTCCGGAACTGTTGGCGCTGCGCAATGTGGTGCTCACCCCGCATATCGGCAGCGCGAGCTTGGCCACGCGTCGGGCGATGGCGCAGCTGGCGGTGGACAACCTGATCGCTGCGTTGGGAAAAGGCCCGCATGCAGGTCATCCGCCTAGCGCGCTCAATGCCGATGCGGTGATCGCTGCCAAACGGGGCGGCGCCGGTGTGCACGCGAAAAAAGCCGGCGTCACCGGCAGCATGTCGACCAAACGATAGGGAATCTCCGCCGCCGCTGTGGAGGTTCCCGAACCCGGCACGCAGTGCCTCCTCTTTCCTTTTCTTCGATAGAAACAAACCTCATGAGCAACGAAAACCGTCGTTTCAACGTCGCGGTCGTGGGCGCCACCGGCGCTGTCGGCCAGACCATGCTGAGCATCCTGGCCGAGCGCAACTTCCCGGTCGCAACCCTGTCTGCGCTGGCATCCTCGCGCTCGGCGGGCGGGCAGGTCGAGTTCAATGGCGGTAAGGTCGATGTGCTGGATCTGGCCGACTTCGATCCCGCCGGTGTGGATATCGCACTGTTCTCGGCAGGCGGCAGCGTGTCGAAGGAATACGGCCCCACGTTCGCGGCGGCCGGTGCGGTGGTGATCGATAATTCGTCGGCCTTTCGCTACGACGACGACGTGCCGCTGGTGGTCTCCGAGGTCAACCCCGAAGCGCTCAAGCGGCGCCCGCGCGGCATCGTCGCCAACCCCAATTGCTCGACGATGCAGATGCTGGTCGCATTGGGCCCGATTCACCGCAAGTACGGCATCGAGCGCATCAATGTGGCGACTTATCAGTCGGTCTCCGGCGGCGGGCGTTCGGCGATGGAAGAACTGGGCAAGCAGACCAGCGAACTGCTGAGTTTCCAGGAAATCGCTCCGCGGCGGTTTCCGGTGCAGATCGCTTTCAACCTGATTCCGCACATCGACGACTTCCAGGACAACGGCTACACCAAGGAAGAGATGAAGCTGGTCTGGGAAACGCGCAAGATTCTCGGCGACGACAGCATTCAAGTGAACCCCACTGCGGTACGCGTGCCGGTATTTTATGGTCACTCCGAAGCCGTGGCCATCGAAACCCGCGACAAGATCACCGTTGGAGCCGCTCGCGCGCTATTGGAAGCATCACCTGGGGTGGAAGTGGTGGACGAATGCAAGCCCGGTGGCTATCCGACGCCGGTCACGCACGCCTCCGGCAAGGACCCAGTGTTCGTCGGTCGTCTCCGCGAAGATATCTCGCATCCGCGTGGTCTGAATCTGTGGATCGTGTCCGACAATATCCGCAAAGGCGCAGCGCTGAACGCTGTGCAGTTGGCTGAGTTAGTCGCCCAGGAAAGCTGAGCCACGGTGCACCTGCAGGAGCGTGGCAACGTACGATGAAGCTTTTCCGGGACAGCCCGCCGTGCGCAGACGCTCCCGCAGCGTAAACATCGGTACGTTGCAGCTTCCCCCTGCTTCAACGAAACCTCCAATTGACAGGCGCCCTGTCATCTTGCGCCTGCATGTGACCGTTATTTGCGGGCGTCATGATTATATTTCCGACTTTTTCGCTTGTTCGGGGCTATATTGATCCTCATGAGACATAGGGGCGAGGGCACGATGCGTCCGATACAAGCGGTAGGTGCGTTGCTGCTCATGGCGTGCAGCGGCGCTGCCATGGCGCTGGGGTTGGGCGATATCCGGGTGCTGTCCAAGCCCGGTCAGCCGTTGGTGGCTGAGATTCCGGTCATCTCCAATGAGTCGGGCGAACTCGCTAACGCGCGCGTGGCGCTGGCCTCGGCCGCCACGTTTGCGCGCGTTGGGCTGGAACGCCCGCAAGGGCTGGTCAGCACACTGCAGTTCCAGTTCGCGCAGGACGCGCGCGGGCACGCGGTGATCCGCGTGACCAGCCTCCAGGCAGTGGACCAGCCGGCAATCAACTTCCTGATTGAAGTGGAATGGCCACAGGGCCGGTTGGTGCGCGAATATGCTGCATTGGTCGACGCTCCCAACACCGCCGCGGCGATCGCCGAGCCGGCCATCCAAGCGCCCCTCGCCGGTTCCAGTAACGCTGTTGCGCGCCAGCCAGCCATCGTACCTGCACAGGACAGGGCCAAGGTCGATCCCGCCGCGGGGGCAACCGCCAGTGCGGCGCCTGCGGCTATCGCGCCAGCCACCGATGCGTTGCCTGCCGTGCGCTCGGGCCAAACCTTGTCGGAGATCGCCGTGGCGTTGGCGCGCTCCAACGGGCATTCTCTGGACCAGACCATGCTGGCGTTGCTACGCACCAATCCGGGTGCGTTCATCAACGGCAACATCAACCGATTGAAGCAGGGTGCGGTCCTGCGCACGCCGCAGCAAGACGCGCTGGAGCAAATCGGCGCGGCCGAAGCGGCAGTGATAGTGCGCGAGCAGGCCGTCCAGTGGCGGCAGGCGCGTCCGGCGATGCCGCAACCTGCCCAAGCCGGTGCTCCTGCTGCTGCCACGCCGCCGTTGGCTACGCTTGCCGCAGCGACTGGTACTGGTGCGCGGCTCGAAATCGCTCCTGCAGGGGTGAGCAAGACCAATAAGGCCGGTGCCACGTCCGGCACCAGTGCGGAAGGCGAGGGCGAGATGGCGGCCAATCAACAACTACAACAAGCCAAGGAAGACATTGCGACCCGCGATGCGGAACTGCAGGAGCTGCGCAGCCGCGTGGCCGACCTGGAAAAGCTCAAGCAGCAGCAGCAAGCGTTGATTGCGATGAAGGACACCGATCTGGCGGCCGCACAGAAACGCCCGTCGCAAGCATCGGCGGCGGCGCAGCAGAGCGGTGGTTCTACGTTATGGTTGATCTGCGGGCTGGTGTTGATCCTCGCTGCCGTGGTGGTGTGGCTGGCCGCGCGTCGTCGCAAGCCCTCGCCGTTGCCGCCGTTGCCGCGTCGGCAGTTCGACGTTGTGCTACCCGGTCCGCCGGTGCAGGTGTCCGAACCGCACGACCAAGCGCAAATCACCGAGTCCAGTGAACGCAATGTGCGAAACGAGAGCGAATTCGAGCAGGCCGATCTGCGTCAAGCAGAGCGTTCCCATGACGTGCAGCTGCCTTTATCGGACGTGCTGCCTCCCGAGCCGCTGTTGCCCGAGCCAGCTGCTGCGCCAGCGGCGGTCAATCGCGACGACTTGCGCGCGCTGCGCGCCTCGCCGACAGGGGCGGTGACGCAGCCGCAGCGCACCGTGGGTTTCAAAGAGTCTATCCAGTCCTCGGGACGCGATTCGGTGGAGGAAAATCACGCCGAAGTCGCGCCCACGTTCAGTCAAGTGCCGCCCCTTGCTCCAACCGCATCGGTGGCCGCGCAGGACAGCCTGGATGTCGACCGCCCAACGGCAGAACCGATTGCGGTACCCGCTATGACGCCAGGCCGGGACGTTGCCTCGGTCGGGCGCGATCGCTTGGAACTGGCGGTGGCCTACATAGATCTGGGCGACAAGGACGCCGCGCGCGCCCTGCTGCTGGAAGTGGCGGCCACCGGCGATGATGCTATCCGCGCCGAAGCCGCCACGCTGCTGGAACGCCTGCGATAACCTCGCCGCGAAGGGAAGCAACGCACGCGAGCGCCGGACCGACGCGGTGGAATGCGCGCCTGGCTCGTACACTTCACGTTCTACGCTTGGCGGGATTGGTCCGACCATCGCCGGCGATGGCGTGGTCGGCACGACCAGCGCGCGGATTTCATCGATTCACTGACAGGCAGGTACCAATGCGTTACGCGCTGGGCGTGGAGTACGACGGCAGCGAGTTCCAGGGCTGGCAGCAGTTGGGCGAGCATGGCGGGCCAAGCGTGCAGGCCAGTCTGCAGGCAGCGTTGTCCTCGGTCGCCGATGCGCCGGTGCAGGTGGTCTGCGCCGGGCGCACTGACGCGGGCGTCCATGGCCAATGCCAGGTGGTGCATTTCGACAGTGACGCGCGCCGGGCGCCGCGCGGCTGGATGTTAGGCACCACCGCACGCCTGCCACCGTCGATCGCCGTGCGTTGGTGCATGCCTGTCGCCGATGATTTCCACGCGCGGTTTTCCGCGCGCGCGCGTCGTTATTGCTATCGCTTGCTCAATCGGCAGATTCGCCCGGCGCTGTATCGGCAGACCTTGAGTTGGGAGCGTCGCCCGCTCGATGCCGATGCCATGCATGCGGCAGCGCAGACACTGCTTGGCGAGCATGATTTCAGTGCGTTCCGCAGCGTGCAATGCCAGGCCCTGCATGCGCGCCGTTACCTGCAGGCCATCGGTGTGCAACGCATCGGCGAGGTGGTGGAGGTACAGGTACAGGCCAATGCATTCCTTCATCACATGGTGCGCAATATTGTGGGTTCGCTGATAGTGGTTGGTACCGGCGAGCAGCCGGCTGACTGGATCGCGACGTTGCTCGCCGGACGTGACCGCACTGTGGCCGGCCCGACAGCGCCGCCACACGGGCTGGTATTTATCGGACCTGTGTATCCTGCACAGTGGCATCTGCCTGCTGAGGTGACCCAATGAATCGATCGTTGTACCGTACCCGTATCAAGTTCTGTGGCATGACCCGTGCCGGCGATATCCGGCTTGCCGGAGAGCTGGGTGTGGACGCGGTAGGCTTCATTTTCGCGCATGGCAGTCCGCGGCGCGTTGCACCGGTCGAGGCGCGCGCCATGCGCCAGGCCACCGCACCGATGGTCGATGTGGTGGCGTTGTTTCGCAACAATGCCAAGGAAGAAGTGCGCGAAGTGGTGCGCACCGTGCGCCCGACCTTGTTGCAATTTCACGGCGAGGAGGACGATGGGTTCTGTCGCAGCTTCAACTTGCCGTATCTCAAGGCCGTCCCGATGGGCAGCACCGGCACCAAAGGCGAAGAGGTCAATGCGCGCACGCTGCAATTGGCATATCCCAATACCGCCGGTTTCCTGTTCGATAGCCATGCCCCTGGTGCCGGCGGCGGCACCGGCAAGACCTTTAACTGGTCACGCTTACCCACTGGCTTGCATCGCCCATTTCTGCTGGCTGGAGGGATCAACGCCGACAATGTATTTGATGCCATTATGGCCACACTGCCCTGGGGCGTGGATGTTTCCAGCGGTGTAGAGCTGGCGCCGGGCATCAAGGACGGCCACAAGATGCGCAGGTTCGTTGAGGAAGTGCGGCGGGCCGATTGTCACGAGATGCTGTGAGGGTGAAATTTCGGTGTTTTCGCTCGGCACTTGCGCGGCCCCTGGCGGTGCGCGTGCGTGCAATGAGCGATGTGTTGGAAGCTCCATTGTGCACCGAGCATCTGCGATGGCCGCTCAGACTCGCGATTGGATCTCCACAGTCGAGGGCGTGTACGGATCGTTCGCTAGCGCTTTCCCGAGCCATTCCGCCAGCCGTTCGATACGTTGGTCAGGGTTGCGCTTCGCGGCGCACAGTCCCCACACGCCACGCGTGGCGGTGAAGCCCCACGGTGCCAGCAGGCGTCCGACCGCCAGATCTGCCGCCACCAACTGCTGCGGCGCGATCGCGATTCCCAGGCCAGCGGCAGCGGCTTCCAGCAGATACATCAGGTGTTCGAATTCGGTGCCCAAGCGCAGGGTCTGAGGTGCCAGGCCCTGCGCTTGGGCCCATTCCGGCCAAGCCTGCGGGCGCGAACGGGTGTGCAGCAGGGCGTGATTGACCAGCGTGGCCGGGTCGTTCCCGTCGATCCGTAATCTCGACGCGAGCTGCGGGCTCAGCACCGGTCCGATCCATTCCACGCCCAACATGTGCACCTGCCACTCACTTGGCCACGGTGGGGCGTCCAGCAGCAGCACAGCGTCCAGGCCTTCCAAATCCGGGCCGGGCGGTTGCTCGTTGGCCGACAAGTGCAGGCGCAGCTCCGGCAGGTCTTGCTGGAGCAGGCTAAGGCGCGGAATCACCCAGCGTGCCAGCAGGCTGCCGGAACACCCCAGCACCAATGGCGCTTCGGCAACCGGACGCTGCAACGCTGCCCAGGCCCGCCCAATCGCTCCAAACCCTTCGCCGGTGGCATCGCGTAGCCGGACGCCCGCTGCGGTCAGCACCAAACCACGGCCTTGGCGCGCAAACAGCGCAGTGCCCAGTGCCTGTTCCAGCGAACGCACATGCCGGCTGATGGCGCCATGGGTGACGTGCAATTCCTGGGCGGCGCGGCTGACGCTTTGCAGGCGCGCGGCAGATTCGAACGCACGCAACGCTGCCAGCGGTGGGAGTAGCATACTCATGTGTGATTACAGGTCACAGGTTAAGGCAATCTTATCGATTTATCGCAGGCTGCGGCTGCGCTAAAGTAACGCTTCACGTATGACCGTACTGCATGAAGAGGATTCCATGTCGGCCCAGCCCATCAGTGACTTTCACGCCTATCCGGATGCTGCCGGCCATTTCGGTAAATTTGGTGGGCGGTTCGTCGCCGAGACCTTGATCGGTCCGTTGCAGGAACTGGCCTCCGCCTACGATCAGGCGCGCCAGGATCGGTCTTTCATTGCCGAGTATGACAAGGACCTCAAGCATTACGTCGGCAGGCCCAGTCCGATCTATCACGCCGAACGGCTCAGCCGCGAAGTGGGCGGGGCGCAGATCCTGCTCAAGCGCGAAGATTTGAACCACACCGGCGCGCACAAGATCAACAACACTATCGGTCAGGCCCTGCTGGCCAGCCGTATGGGCAAGACCCGCATCATCGCCGAGACCGGCGCCGGCCAGCATGGCGTGGCCAGCGCCACTGTGGCTGCACGGCTGGGTCTTGAATGCGTGGTCTACATGGGCGCCACCGATATCGAGCGGCAGAAGATCAACGTTTACCGCATGAATCTGCTCGGCGCGACAGTGATCCCGGTGACCTCCGGTTCGGCCACTCTCAAGGATGCGCTTAACGAAGCGATGCGCGATTGGGTCACCAACGTGCAAGACACCTTCTACATCATCGGTACCGTGGCCGGTCCCGATCCATATCCGCGGATGGTGCGCGATTTCAACGCGATTGTCGGACGTGAGGCGCGCGAACAGATGCTGCAAGACTATGGCCGGCTGCCGGATGCGATCAGCGCCTGCGTCGGCGGCGGCAGCAATGCAATCGGTCTGTTTCACGCTTTCCTTAACGACCCGGGCGTCAAGATCTATGGTGCCGAAGCGGCGGGAGACGGTATTGCCACTGGCCGCCATGCCGCCTCGATCGCGGCAGGTCGTCCCGGCGTGCTGCACGGCAATCGCACCTACGTGATCTGCGACGACGACGGCCAGATTACCGAAACCCATTCGATCTCAGCAGGCCTGGATTACCCGGGCGTCGGCCCGGAGCATTCGTTCCTGTCAGACAGTGGTCGCGCGGTCTACCAGGGTATTACCGACGACGAAGCGATGGCGGCGTTTCATTTGTTAGCGCATACCGAAGGCATCCTGGCTGCACTCGAATCCAGCCATGCGGTGGCGCAGTCGATCAAGCTGGCGCGCCAGCTCCCCAAGGACGCGTTGGTGTTGTGCAATCTGTCCGGGCGTGGCGACAAAGACGTGCACACCATCGCGGCGCGAGAAGGCCTGTCACTGTGAGAGAACGGTGCATGCGTAGCCGCGTCTGCAGGCGTGCGCCATTGCTTGCATGAGCGCGTTGGTCGGCAACAGTGAAGCCACGATGCATGCGCGTTTGCCGGCATTCGATAGCACCGCACTGCAATACGATGGCAACGGTGGTAAGACTCTTTATATTCCATCTGGTGCAACCCGCGTAGCGGGTTTGCGGTTCGCTACGAAACCGGAGAAGGCAGCGTGAGATTGATGGATTTGGTAATTTGGGGCATCGTGCAGTTGGTGGAGGGCTGCGCATGAGTCGTCAGCCCGACCGCATCGCCGCGCGCTTTGACGCGCTGCGCCACTCCGGCCGCAAGGCACTGATTCCCTTCATCACCGCCGGTGACCCATCGCTGGAAGCCACCGTGCCGGTGATGCATGCGCTGGTGCGTGCCGGTGCCGATATTATCGAGCTGGGCGTACCGTTCTCAGATCCGATGGCCGACGGCCCCACCATCCAGCGCAGCTCCGAGCGCGCGTTGGGGCGTGGTGCTGGCTTGGCCTATGTGCTGGAAGCAGTGCAAGAGTTTCGCCGCGAAGACGCCACCACCCCGGTGGTGCTGATGGGCTACCTTAATCCGATCGAAATCCACGGCACGCAACGCTTTGCCGAAGCTGCCGTTGTCGCTGGCGTGGATGGTCTGCTGCTGGTCGACCTACCTCCCGAAGAAGCGGTCGAAACGCGCGCCATTTTTACCGAATTCGGGTTGGCGCTGATCGCGCTGGCATCGCCGACCACCAGCGAACAGCGCCTGGACATGCTGTGCAGCACCGCGCAGGGCTACCTGTACTACGTCAGCTTTGCTGGCGTTACTGGCGCATCCAACCTGCTCGACACCCATGCTGCCAGCGACCGCCTGCGGCAGTTGCGCCAGCGTGCCGGCGCACCGGTGGTGGCCGGCTTCGGCATTAAGGACGCTGCCAGTGCCGCTGCGATGGCAGTGGATGCCGACGGCGTGGTGGTGGGCAGTGCTCTGGTCGCCGCCCTGGCCGAAGCCGACGACGTCCGCAGTGCCCGCGAACGCGCCGAGGCCTTTCTGGCCCCGTTGCGCCAAGCCCTCGACCAGGCGTAGGAGCGATGAGTCCGGGCTAAGAGCGGCTAACAAAACGACTGCGCAGCCGCCAGGCGGGCGCGGAGCAAAGCCGTGTATGCTTGACCCACTGCACCGCATCCACAAAGCGAAGCTGCAGCCTGCCATCGGTATGACGCAAAAACACACACGCCATGCACGCAAGCGTGTGAAGTCTTTGCGCAGATGCTGCATTCATGACACTGGCTACCTCGGCATTCCCATGCCGCGTTAGACTGTCGCTCCCTCTGCGGCCCGCCAGGCCGCCCTGCATGGATTGTCATACACGCATGAGCTGGCTCAGCAAATTGATGCCCTCCGGCATCCGTACCGAAAACACCCCTGCCAAGAAACGCAGCGTGCCCGAGGGCCTGTGGGAAAAATGCAGCAGTTGCGGTAGCGCGCTGTACGCTCCGGAGCTCGAAGAGAACCTGGAGGTGTGCCCGAAGTGCGACCATCACATGCCCATCCGTGCCCGTGCCCGTCTGAATTCGCTGTTCGATCCAGATGCCGCGACGATTGAAATCGCTGCCCAGCTCGGGCCGGTCGATGTGCTTAAGTTCAAAGACCAGAAGCGCTACGGCGAACGCATCAAGGCCAGCCAGAAGGCCAGTGGTGAATATGACGCGCTGATCGCCATGCGCGGCACGCTCAAAGGCAATCCCTTGGTTGCCGCTGCGTTTGATTTCGCGTTTATGGGCGGTTCGATGGGTTCGGTAGTCGGCGAGCGCTTTGCACGTGCGGCCGAAGTGGCTCTGGATGTCGGCTGCCCGTTCGTGTGCTTTTCCGCCAGCGGTGGCGCACGCATGCAGGAAGGGCTGTTCTCGCTGATGCAGATGGCCAAGACCTCCGCCGCGCTCGGTCGCCTGCGTGAAGCCGGTCTGCCATACATCTCGGTGCTGACTCATCCCACCACCGGTGGCGTGTCGGCCTCGTTCGCAATGCTTGGCGACATCAACATCGCAGAGCCGCATGCGCTGATCGGCTTTGCCGGCCCGCGGGTGATCGAGCAGACCGTGCGCGAAACCCTGCCCGAAGGGTTTCAGCGTTCTGAGTTCCTGCTCGAACACGGCGCGATCGACCAGATCTGCGATCGTCGCCAGATGCGCGAGCGTATTGCCGAGCTTACCGCGATGATGATGCGTCAACCGCCTCCGCAGCACGCCGGCGCTGCATGAGCGCGCGCAAGTATTTCGGTACCGACGGCATCCGCGGTCGGGTCGGGCAGGGCGTGATTTCCGCAGATTTCGTGCTGCGCCTGGGCAATGCGCTCGGTCGTGTGCTTACCCAGGGCCGTAGCACGCGACCGTTGGTGCTGATCGGCAAGGACACGCGCATTTCAGGCTACATGTTCGAAGCCGCGCTGGAAGCGGGCCTTGTCGCTGCCGGTGTCGATGTGCAGTTGATCGGCCCGATGCCAACCCCGGCCATTGCGTTTTTGACCAATACGCTGCGCGCCGATGCGGGCGTGGTAATCAGTGCCTCGCACAATCCGCATTACGACAACGGCATCAAGTTCTTCTCTGCCGAAGGCGAGAAGCTCGATGACGCGACGGAAGCGGCGATCGAAGCGGCGTTGGACAAACCGTTCCATACGGTGGAATCCGAGCGTTTGGGCAAAGCCATCCGCACGCGCGATGCGATCGGTCGCTACATCGAATTTTGCAAGTCCAGCGTCGCGCGCGGCTTCACCCTGCGCGGGCTGAAGATGGTGCTGGATTGTGCGCATGGCGCCACCTATCACATCGCGCCGATGCTATTGCGCGAGCTTGGCGCCGAGGTGGTGGTGATTGGCGCCGCGCCGGACGGGCTCAATATCAATGCCGGCGTTGGGTCGACGCATATCGACAATCTCGCCGCCAAAGTGCGCGAGTGTGGCGCGCATCTGGGGATCGCCTTCGACGGCGACGGCGACCGCGTGCTGATGGCCGATGACCAAGGCACCCCGGTCGACGGCGACGATCTGTTGTACGTGCTGGCGCGCTCGTGGCAGGCCAGCGACCGGCTCACGGGCACTGTCGTTGGCACCTTGATGACCAATTACGGCCTGGAACAGGCGCTGGCCGCACTGAACATTCCGTTTCAGCGTGCCAAGGTCGGCGACCGCTACGTGCATCAAGCTCTGGTTGAAAGTGGCGGCACGCTGGGCGGAGAAACCTCAGGCCATCTGCTGTGTCTTGACCGGGCGACCACCGGTGATGGCATCGTCAGCGCGCTGCAAGTGCTCGAAGCGCTGGGGCGGGACGGGCATAGCTTGCGCCAGGCGCTCAGCAGCCTGAGCAAGGTGCCTCAAAAGACGATCAATGTGCGCTTGGAAGGTGGCGCGGCCAAGGCCATTGTGGAAGCGGCCAATGTGCAGCAGGCGTTACAGCAGGCGCAGGCCGCTGTTCAAGGTCGCGGTCGCGCATTCTTGCGCCCGTCTGGCACCGAACCGGTGGTGCGCGTGACCGTGGAAGCCGACGACGCCGGCCTGATGCAGGACACGCTCGACCGACTCTCAGGTGCAGTGCGTGACGCGGCGTGAGTCGGTGATCATTGGCGTCTGCGTGGTCATCGCCAAGGCCGCGACGTTTTACCTGTTGTATCGCTTGCTGATCTGACCAGCACGCTTCTGTCGACATGTCGACCTGGACTGCGGACATCTGTATGCGCGCGCGCATCCCCACGCTTGACATCACCCGTTTCGACACCGACAGCAACGCCTTTGTCGCCGAGCTCGGAGCGGCCTATCGGCAGTGGGGCTTTGCCGGCATTCGCAATCACGGCATCGCTCAGGCCGATATCGAGGCTGCCTACGCGGTGTTCAAAGCCTTTTTTGCGTTACCTGAAGCGATCAAGCGCCGCTATCACGTGAAGGGTAGCGGTGGCGCGCGCGGTTATACCGCCTTCGGTGTGGAAACCGCCAAGGATTCCCAACACTTCGACCTGAAAGAGTTCTGGCACATCGGTCGCGAGATTCCGGATGATTCGCCGTACCGCGCGGTGATGCCGCCGAATCTGTGGCCCAGCGAAATACCCGGTTTCCGTGAGCGCGGCTATCGGTTGTACCAACAGCTCGATCAACTCGGTTCGCGCGTGCTGTCGGCGTTGGCGCGGCATATCGGCCTGCGGCAGGACTATTTCGTTGACAAAACCAACAATGGCAATTCGATCCTGCGGCCGATTCACTATCCGCCAATCGCCAGCGACGACATTCCGAACGTGCGCGCTGGCGCGCATGGCGATATCAATTTCATTACCTTGCTGGTTGGCGCCAGTGCTGCTGGCTTGGAAGTGCGTTCCAACGATGGCCAGTGGGTGCCGTTCACTGCCGACGCTGACACCATCGTGGTCAACATCGGCGACATGCTGCAGCGTCTGACCAACCATGTGTATCCTTCCACCATCCACCGCGTGGTCAACCCGTCGGGCGAGCAGGCGCGTCATTCGCGCTATTCGGTGCCGTTCTTCCTGCATCCCAATCCGGACTTCCTGATCGACGTGCTGCCTTCGTGCATCAGCGCCGACAACCCCAGCCGTTACCCGAATCCGATCACGGCACATGGTTTTCTGGAAGAACGCCTGCGCGAGATCAAGCTGAAGTAATCCCGCAAATGTCGGTGCGAGCCGGGCTCAGCCAATGTCTGCGCTCGCAGTATGACCGGTGATAGTCGCCACATTTCTGTCCAGAATATCTCGCTCGCGTCTGGTTAAAGCTTGCGTCCATTCGCGCCGATCCCCCAGTCTGATCGTTGGCGCGACGTCGGACCTGTTAGCCAGTCGTCCACGATTGCACGAGGGTTGGGGGCTTGCGCATGCGATGCTTGAAACGTGTGGGTGCGGTGCGGGTGCAGGCATCGGTCAGTGTGATCCTCGCCGATGCCAGCGGCGTGCCGGTCGATGCGGTGGTGAGCCTGGAGCCAGCACGGCCTGCGGCGCCAAGCGCGGCCAAGACCGTGGAGATGGATCAGAGCAATTGGCAGTGTGTGCCTGCCGTGTTGGCAGTGCGCCCCGGGGCGTTGGTGCGTTTCCCAAATAACGACCACTTCCGCCATCAGGTTTATTCGTTCTCTGCGTCCAACCGTTACCAGCCGCGTCCATGAAGGCGATGCGCTTGCATACGCGCATCGCGACCTTGGTGGTGCTGGTCGTGCTGGCGACCCAGGCGCTGACGTTTATTGCCGTGCACTTGGCGACCGAACGCAGCGCCACCGCGCAACTTGGCGAAGAGTTGGAGATCGGCGAGCGCGTCTGGCAGCGTATCAACGTGCGTCGCGACGAACAGTTGCTGCAGTCGGCATCGGTACTGTCTGAGGACGTCGGATTCCGCGCCGCCGTGGCCAGTGGCGATGCCGCTACGATGCAGTCGGCATTGCGCAACCACGCCGCGCGCATGTCGTCGCAAACTGCGTTGTTGCTATCGCCCGATGGCGAGTTTCTGATCGGCCTGGCCGATCTTCCGCAGGCCGAACAAGTGCGTGCGGTGCAGGCGTTGCTGCAGCAGGCACGGCGCGATGGACGCGCCGTGGGCGTGGTCGCGCTTGATCGGCACATCGTGCGGCTGGCGGTAGTGCAGGTGCTTGCGCCAAACCGTGTTGGCTGGATTGCGATAGGCAACGAATCGGGCGATAGCCTGGCGCAGGATTTCCGCAGCGGCACTGGTCTGGATGTGACGTTCTTCACCGGTAGCCCGACAGTACAGGTGCTGGCCTCCACCCTGGAGCCGTCGGCCCGCGCTGAATTTGCGCAGCAACTGCCCGAGGCCGAGAAAGTACAGCATGCGGCATCGATCTTGTTGACGCTGGGCCAGTCGCGCTATCTGATCAGACTTCAATCGATCCAGGGCGACGACCGTGTGCGGGTCGCATTGCAGGCATCGCTGGATCGCGTTGTTGCGCCGTATCGCATCCTCAAGCTACGCATCCTATTGCTCGCTGGCTTGGCGACCGCAGCGGCATTAGGGGTGGCGATTTTCCTGGCACGCAGCGTGAGCAAGCCGGTTGCACAACTTGTGCAGGCTGCGCGACGCATCCAACGCGGCGATTACGACACCGCCGTGCAGATGCCGCCCGATCGCGAGCTTGCTGAGCTGGCGGAAAGTTTCGCACGCATGCAGCAACAGATCGCCAGCCGTGAGCAGCACATTCTGCATCAGGCCCGGCACGATGCCTTGACCGGACTGCCCAACCGTCTCTGGTTGCTTGAGCGCTTGAAGGGCGTGGTGGAGCAGTCCATCGCAGCGGGTGGCACCGCTGCGGTGCTGATCCTGGATCTGGAACGCTTCACGGAACTCAATGATAGCCTGGGCCATGACTTCGCCGATCAGGTACTGGTGGAAGTTGGGAGACGGCTCGTCGATGTCGTGCAGAAGCCTGACGTGGTAGGCCGCCTGGGCAGCGATGAATTCATGGTCATAGTCGCCCAAGCCGATGCGATCAGTGTGCAAGAGGATGCCCAGCGCTTGCTGCTGCAGCTGCGCCGCCCATTGGTGTTGCCGCAGGCGCGCATCCAGCTCGAAGCCAGCATCGGCATCGCCTTGATTCCCGACCATGGCGCCGACCCGGACACCTTGTTGCGCCGCGCCGATATCGCGCGGCGTCAGGTCGGCGCCACCACCGCCGTCTGCGTTTACCGTAGGGGCCAGGACGAACAGCATCTGCGGCGTCTGCGCCTCATCGGCGATCTGCGTCAGGCGATCGGCGGCAATGAGCTGAGCCTGCGCTTCCAGCCGAAGATCTGTCTGCGCACCGATCAGGTCGAGCAGGTCGAAGTGCTGGTGCGCTGGCATCACCCGGTGCTCGGGCCAATCAGTCCAGACGAATTCATACCGCTCGCCGAGCACTCTGGTGCGATCTATCTGCTCACCCGCTATGTACTGGACCAGGCGCTGCGCTGCCAGGCGCAGTGGCGCAAGCAGGAGCTGCAGCTGGGCATGGCGATCAACTTGTCGGCGCTGGATTTGTCCGACCCCGACTTGCCTGATTTTGTGCGCGACCGTCTGGAATATCACGCCGTGCCGGCGCACGCGGTCACGCTGGAATTAACAGAAAGCGCCTTGATGCGCGATGTGGAAGTTGCACTGCAAATGCTGCATCAGTTGCGCAGCGTAGGCGTGCGCGTGTCCATCGACGACTTCGGTACCGGCTATTCCTCATTGGCCCAGCTCAAGCGATTGCCGGTGACTGAATTGAAGATAGACAAGAGTTTCGTCATGCAGTTGGCCGAAGGGAGCGACGATGCTTTTATCGTCCGCAGCATGATCGATCTGGGGCATCACCTGGGACTGAGCGTCGTTGCCGAAGGCGTTGAGAGCAATACGGCATTGGCGCTGTTGCGCGGTGATGGTTGCGACATGGTGCAGGGATATCTGTATTCGCCACCGTTGGAAGACGCGTCGCTGGTGGCGTGGTGCATGCGCCAACGCGGCATTGCCTCGGCAGCTCGCGCAGGCGTGCAGCCATGAGCGTGCGTCTGTGAGTCGCATTGCAAGCATGTCTAGCTAACTACTTTCTGGGGCGATCTGGGTGGTATTGGCACGCTGACCGACCAACGCGGCTCGTCTCTTTCTCCGCAGGAGGCGTTTTGCTGAACCGTTGCAGGCAGACATGCAGCACAACGGAGTAGCGACGGTATTTGCCTGCCTCGCAGCCTGCGATCACCTCAATCCAATGGCCGTATCCGGTGCGAGCCGCGCGCCATCAGGCCTAATGCCAGCCGGTGCGGCAGCAGCCGCAGCGCGGCGTTGACCAAGCGATAGCGCCAGCCAGGCACCGCCAGCACCTGGCCGCGTTCCAGTGATGCGATTCCGTACTCGGCGACCGCCTCAGCCTGTAGCCAGGCCCAGGCGGGCAGGGCGGACATCGTTTCGCGGGTGCCGGCGACATCGTGGAATTCCGACCAGGTAAAGCCCGGACACAGCGCACACACCTTGACGCCGCAATCGGCATTTTCCAGCGCCAGCGATTCGCTCAAGCGCAGCATGAAGCTCTTGCTGGCCGCGTACAGAGTCTGACCATCGGTGCTTGGCGTCAGCGCCGCGAACGAAGCGACGTTGAGAATGTGGCCCTGGCCGCTGGCGCGGATCATCGGTAACAGTCGCCAGGTCAGTTCGCACACCGCATTCACCATTAGTTGCAGAAAGCGCGAATGCGTGGTCCAGTCGTTGTGCAGATAACGTCCCGGCACGCTGTACCCGGCGTTGTTGACCAAGGTGCCCACGGTCCAGCCGTTGCGCTGGATTTGCGCCACCAAGGCTTCGATTGCGGTCGGGTCGGCCAGATCGGCTGGCAGCACTTCCACCCGCGCCGTGCTGCGCAGTTCGTCGGCCAATGCCTGAAGTCTGTCCTCCCGGCGTGCGGTCACGATCAACGGCATGCCGCGTCTGGCATATGCCCGCGCAATCTCGCGGCCGATGCCGCTAGACGCGCCAGTGATCAATGCAAAGACAGGCGGAATGGACATTGTGAGTTCCTGTCAGTGTGGGCGCAGCAACACGTGGCGAGCGGAAGTGTGCCGGTTGCCAACGGGCCATGGGCTATTCTGCAGCCTGTCTTCAATTCAGGAAACTGCGCCTGATGCGTCGCAAAATCGTTGCTGGAAATTGGAAGTTGCATGGCAATCGCGCCTTCGCCATCGAACTGGTAGCCAGGGTCGCCGCGCACATGCCCCTGGGCGATGTCCAAGTCCTCATCCTGCCGCCACTGCCCTATCTCAGTAGCCTGATCGCGGATTTCACGGCATCTCACCTGTCGTTCGGCGCCCAGGACCTCAGCAGCAATGACAAGGGCGCTTACACCGGCGAGGTGTCGGCCTCGATGTTGGTGGACATCGGTGCCGGCTATGGGTTGGTCGGCCACTCCGAGCGCCGCCAGTACCATCAGGAGAGCAGCGAGCTGGTGGCGCGCAAGTTCGCTGCTGCCATCCATGCCGGGCTGATTCCGGTGCTGTGCGTTGGCGAATCGCTGGAACAGCGTGAAGCCGGTCAGACTGAGGCAGCTCTACGTGCCCAGCTCGAACCGGTTCTGGCGCTGGTCGGCAGCGCTGGTTTCGCGGGCGCGGTCCTGGCCTATGAACCGATCTGGGCCATTGGCACCGGTCGCACCGCCACTCCGGAGCAGGCCCAAGCGGTGCACGCCTTCCTGCGTGGCGAAGTCGCTAAGGCGGATGCTAGAATCGCCGATTCGTTGCCCATCCTGTATGGGGGCAGCGTCAAGCCAGATAACGCCGGCGAGCTGTTCGCACAGCCTGATGTCGATGGCGGGCTGGTCGGAGGCGCGTCATTGGTCGCCGAAGATTTCTTGGCCATCGCACGCGCGGCGGTCGCGTGTTAACCAATTAAGCTTTGTCCGGGGACGGATTTTGAAATGCTGATGTTGATCCTCAATGTGGTTTACGTGCTGGTCGCGCTGGCGATGGTTGCGCTGATCCTGATGCAGCGGGGTGCGGGTGCGGCGGCCGGTTCCGGCTTCGGCGCTGGGGCTTCGGGCACCGTGTTCGGTTCGCAGGGGGCGTCGAACTTCCTGTCCAAGTCGACCAAGTGGCTGGCCGTGGCGTTTTTCAGCATCAGCCTGTTCATGGCATGGTATGCCACGCACGGTGCACGTCCTAATGATCAGAATCTGGGTGTGATGTCGCAGTCGGCAACCCCGGCTCCGGTCGCTGCTGGCGAGCTGCCCAAGACGTTGCCGCAGGCGCCGGCCGCTGGCGCCGTGCCGACTGCTCCGACCCATCAAGCTTCCGCCGCCGCCTCGCCTGCGCCCTCCTCTCCAGCCCAGCCGGTCCCTGTAGTCGGCGAAGAAAAGGCTTCACAACCAGCACAAAAACGCTGAAGCCGGTTACAATACGCTGCGCACTGGCATGCCCAGCGGCGCGACGTATGCCCAGGTGGCGGAATTGGTAGACGCACTACCTTGAGGTGGTAGCGACTTAGGTCGTAGGGGTTCGAGTCCCCTCTTGGGCACCATAGGTTTGGCTGCAGTTCCTGCGCATTAGTTTGTCGCTCGCGGGGCTGCCTACACCCCATGCCGGCACGCGGCGCGTGCGGGCAGAGGCAAGAGAGAATCGCTGTGCTGGCCGAATATTTGCCGAGTCTGCTATTTCTGGTTGTCGCCACCGGTATCGGCATTGTGCTGATGCTGGTTGGTCGGTTCCTTGCTCCGCGCAGCCCGGACGCGCGCAAGCTATCGCCTTACGAGTGTGGCTTTGAGGCATTCGAAGACGCGCGCATGAAGTTCGATGTGCGCTACTACCTCATTGCGATCCAGTTCATCGTGTTCGATCTGGAAATCATCTTCATCGTGCCGTGGACGCAGGTGTTCATGGAGATCGGAGCACGTTCGCTGGTCACCATGGGACTGTTCGTGGGCATGTTGTTCCTCGGTTTTATTTACGTCTGGAAGAAGGGAGCGCTGGAATGGGAGTGATTCAGACCCTGGATCGTCTGATGACCAACCCGATGCCGGAAGGCCGGGTGGAAGACATCCTGCGCCCGGAAGGTGAAAATCCATTGCTTGAAAAGGGCTACGTCACGACCAGTATTGACGCGCTGCTCAACTGGGCGCGCACTGGTTCGATGTGGCCCATGACGTTCGGTCTGGCCTGCTGTGCGGTCGAGATGATGCATGCCGGCGCATCCCGGCTTGACCTGGACCGCTACGGTGTGGTGTTCCGCCCGTCGCCGCGTCAGTCAGATGTGATGATTGTGGCAGGTACCCTGGTTAACAAGATGGCTCCGGCACTGCGCAAGGTCTACGACCAGATGCCAGATCCCAAGTGGGTCATTTCGATGGGTAGCTGCGCCAATGGCGGTGGCTACTATCATTACTCGTATTCGGTGGTACGCGGTTGCGATCGCATCGTGCCGGTGGATATCTATGTGCCCGGCTGCCCGCCGACCGCCGAGGCGCTGGTCTACGGCATCTTGCAGCTGCAAAAGAAGATCTGGCGTACCCAGACCATTGCGCGCTGACATCCGTTTTCTTCTACCGAGAGCAGCCAAGCCCCCATGGCAGAGCAAGCATCCTCCTTCACTGACCGACTAGCGGCACGTTTCGCTAGTGCGCACATTGCCGTGGCATTGCCGCGCGGCGAGGTGACCCTGGAAGTCGCCGCCGCTGATTGGCATGCCACCTGTCTTGCATTGCGTGACGAGTTCGGCTTTGAGCAGCTCAGCGACCTGTGCGGGGTCGATTACCTGGGTTATGGCAGCGACGAGTGGGATACAGCCGACGTGTCATCGCAGGGTTTCAGTCGCGGCGTCGAAGGCAAAGCTGTCGGGCGTTTCGCCTGGGGTGAATTTCCCAGTCAGGAAAGCTCTGGTGGCGCGCAGCCGCAGCAGTTGCCCAAGCGGCGTTTTGCCGTGGTCGCGCAGCTGATTTCCTACCAGCACAACCAGCGTCTGCGCGTGCGTTGCTTCGCACCCGACGAGCAAGTGCCGCTGGTGGCGTCGGTCACCGATATCTGGCCGGGTGTGAACTGGTTCGAGCGCGAGGCATTTGATTTGTTCGGCATCCTGTTCGACGGTCACCCGGATCTGCGCCGCATCTTGACCGACTACGGATTTGTTGGCCATCCCTTCCGCAAGGATTTCCCGCTGATCGGCAACGTCGAAGTGCGTTATGACGACGAGCGCAAGCGCGTGGTTTACGAGCCGGTGACTTCGGTCGAGCCGCGCGTCGGCGTGCCGCGCGTTATTCGCGAGGATGCTCGTTATGAGACTGCCGCTGGTGAAGTGGGCAAGTCGGAGACTGCCAAGTGAGTGAGTTCCGCCAGGCAACCGATGCCTTCGCGAGCAATCCTGTTGAAAGCAAACAGGAAATCCGCAATTACACAATGAACTTTGGTCCGCAGCACCCTGCCGCGCACGGCGTGCTGCGTCTGATCCTGGAGATGGATGGCGAGACCGTGGTGCGTGCCGATCCGCATATCGGGCTGCTGCATCGTGGCACCGAGAAGCTTGCCGAGTCCAAGCCGTTCAACCAGTCGGTTCCGTACATGGATCGCCTGGATTACGTATCGATGATGTGTAACGAGCACGCATACGTGCGCGCGATCGAATCCCTGATGGGGATTGAAGCGCCCGAGCGCGCGCAGTACATCCGCACCATGTTCGACGAGATCACCCGCATCAAGAACCATCTGATGTGGGTTGGCTCCAATGCGCTCGATCTGGGTGCGATGGCAGTGATGCTTTATGCATTCCGCGAGCGCGAGGAGTTGATGGATGTCTACGAGGCAGTCAGTGGTGCGCGTATGCACGCTGCTTACTACCGTCCTGGCGGGGTCTACCGCGATCTGCCCGATCGTATGCCAAAGTACAAGGAATCGCGTTGGCACAAGGGCGGGGCGCTCAAGCAGCTGAATGCAGCGCGTGAAGGCTCGATGTTGGATTTCCTCGAAGATTTCACCAACACCTTCCCGTCGCGTGTAGACGAATACGAGACCCTGCTGACCGACAATCGCATTTGGAAGCAGCGTACCGTCGACGTCGGCATTGTCAGCCCCGATCTGGCGCGTGCCTGGGGCATGACAGGTCCAATGTTGCGTGGTTCGGGTATCGAATGGGATCTGCGCAAGAAGCAGCCCTACGCCAAGTACGATGCGGTGGATTTCGATATTCCGGTTGGAACCAATGGCGACTGCTACGACCGGTATCTGGTGCGTGTCGCCGAGATGCGCGAGTCCAACCGCATCATCAAACAATGTGTTAAGTGGTTGAAGGCCAACCCAGGCCCAGTCATGGTCACTAATTTCAAGGTCGCTCCGCCAAGCCGCGAAGGCATGAAGGACGACATGGAAGCACTGATCCATCACTTCAAGCTGTTCAGTGAAGGCTATTGCGTGCCGGCTGGCGAAACCTATAGCGCGGTCGAAGCGCCCAAGGGCGAGTTCGGTTGTTACCTTATGTCTGATGGGGCCAACAAGCCGTTCCGCGTGCATCTGCGCGCGCCGGGTTTTGCGCATCTGTCATCGATGGACGCAGTGGTGCGTGGCTATTTGCTGGCCGACGTCGTGGCGATGATCGGGACTTACGATTTGGTTTTCGGTGAGGTTGACCGATGAAGGCGACGGGTAATTTCGAAGCGGCGCGCGATGTCGATCCGCAGGTTGTGCTGAGCGACAAAACGCGTGCGCACATCGATCATTGGCTGGCCAAGTTTCCGCCCGACCGCAAGCGTTCGGCGGTGTTGCAGGGCCTGCATGCTGCGCAGGAACAGAACCAGGGCTGGCTGACGGACGAGTTGATCGTGGGCGTGGCCAAGTATCTCGAGCTGCCGCCTGTGTGGGCTTACGAGGTTGCCAGCTTCTACTCGATGTTCGAGACCGAACAGGTTGGTCGTCATAACGTGGCGTTCTGCACCAACATCAGCTGCTGGCTCAACGGTGCCGAAGATCTGCTGGCCCATGCGGAAAAGAAGCTGGGTTGCAAGGTGGGGCAGTCGACGGCCGATGGCCGTGTCTACCTCAAGCGTGAAGAAGAGTGTCTGGCTGCCTGTTCCGCGGCACCGATGATGGTCATCAACGGCCATTATCATGAGCACCTCACGAAAGAGAAGGTTGACGCGCTGCTGGACGGGCTGGAGTAAGGCATGGCACATCATCACGCATCCTCAGGCCCGGTCGGTCCGGCGCCGTTGCCGCATCAGGTTGTCTACACCACACTGCATTACGACATCCCATGGTCGTATGAGAGCTATCTGAAAACCGGTGGCTATGCAGCGCTGCGCAAGATCCTCGAAGAGCGGATCCCGCCGGCCGACGTCATCGAAATGGTCAAGGCGTCCAACCTGCGCGGTCGTGGCGGCGCAGGTTTCCCAACCGGTTTGAAGTGGTCGTTCATGCCCAAGGGCACGATGCAGAAGTACATCCTGTGCAACTCGGACGAATCCGAGCCGGGGACCTGCAAGGATCGCGACATCTTGCGCTACAACCCGCATTCGGTGGTGGAAGGGATGGCGATTGCCTGCTACGCCACCGGTTCCACGGTCGGCTACAACTACCTGCGTGGCGAATTTCACCACGAGCCGTTCGAAAATTTCGAGCTGGCACTGGCCGATGCCTACGCCAACGGTTGGCTGGGCAAGAACATTCTGGGCAGCGGCGTGGATATCGATATTTATGCTGCACTAGGTGCTGGGGCATATATCTGCGGCGAAGAAACCGCATTGATGGAATCGCTGGAAGGCAAGAAAGGCCAGCCGCGCTACAAGCCGCCTTTCCCGGCGAACTTCGGTTTGTATGGCAAGCCGACGACAATCAACAATACCGAGACGTACGCGTCGGTGCCGGCGATCATTCGCAACGGCCCGGAGTGGTTTCTCGGTTTGAGCAAGACCAAGAACGGCGGTCCAAAGATTTTCTCGGTATCCGGCTGCGTGCAGAAGGGCGGCAATTTCGAAGTACCGTTAGGCACCACCTTTGACGAACTGCTGGAAATGGCGGGCGGTCTGCGCCCGGGTCGCAAGCTCAAGGGCGTGGTACCTGGCGGCGTGTCGATGCCAGTGCTGAAGGCCGATCAGGTCGCTGGCCTGCAAATGGATTACGACACGTTGCGCGCGCTCGGAACCGGTCTGGGTTCAGGCGCGATCGTGGTGCTGGATGACAGCGTCTGCTGCGTGCGTTTCGCTTGCCGTATCTCGCAGTTCTTCCACAAGGAATCCTGCGGCCAGTGCACCCCGTGTCGCGAAGGCACCGGCTGGATGCACCGTGTGCTGGAGCGCATCGTCGCCGGCAAGGCCACGATGGAAGACCTGCATCAGTTGCGTACCGTTGCCGGGCAGATCGAAGGCCACACGATTTGCGCGTTCGGAGAAGCGGCGGCATGGCCGATTCAAGGCTTCCTGCGCCAGTTCTGGGACGAGTTCGAGTACTACATCGTCAACGGTCGTTCGATCGTCGATACGCAAGTCGGAGTGGCTGCATGAGCGCCCAACCAGTGAACCCGAATGTACCGCCAGACCATGTCACCGTCGAGATCGACGGCCAGTCTTTGGTGGTGCCGAAGGGCTCGATGATCATCCAGGCGGCCGACAAAGCCGGGATCCCGATTCCGCGCTTCTGTTACCACGAAAAGCTGCCGATTGCGGCCAATTGCCGCATGTGCTTGGTGGATGTCGAAAAGTCGCCCAAGCCCTCGCCCGCCTGTGCCACGCCGGTGATGGACGGTATGAAGGTCACAACCCGTAGCGAAAAGGCGCTGAAGTACCAGCGTAGCGTGATGGAATTTCTGCTGATCAACCATCCGCTGGACTGCCCGATCTGCGATCAGGGCGGCGAGTGTGAATTGCAGGACGTTTCGCTCGGTTACGGTCGCTCGGTGAGCCGCTTTAACGAGCGTAAGCGTGTCGTGCCGGATGAAGATATCGGTCCGCTGGTCGCCACCGAGATGACCCGTTGCATCCAGTGCACCCGCTGCGTACGTTTTACTGCAGACATCGCCGGCACCTACGAGTTGGGCGGCATGTACCGCGGCGAAAACCTGCAGATCGGCACCTATGACGGTAAGCCGCTGACCACTGAAATTTCCGGCAATGTGATCGACATCTGCCCTGTGGGCGCGTTGACGAACAAAGTGTTCCAGTTCCGTGCGCGTCCGTGGGAGCTGATGGCGCGCGAATCGCTGGGCTATCACGATGCGATGGGCTCGAACCTGTTTTTGCACGTGCGTCGCGGCGAAGTGCTCCGCACCGTGCCACGCGAGAATGAAGCAGTCAACGAATGCTGGCTGTCAGATCGCGACCGGTATTCGCACCAGGGGTTGTATGCTCAAGACCGTGCGGTCAAGCCGCTGAAGAAGGTCAATGGTGAGTGGACCGAAGTGAGTTGGACCGAAGGTCTGGCTGCCGCGAAGCAGATCCTGCGCGAAAACTTGGGTGACTCGCTCGGTATCCTGGTGCATCCGTCCACTTCCAACGAAGAGGGCGCTCTGCTCGCGCGTCTGGCCGAAGGGCTGGGAAGTGGCAATCTGGACCACCGTCTGCTCAATCGCGATTTCTC
>Ga0207791_1000081_pt1 | contig 28065 bp, 20 predicted proteins | sample HigsolmetaGSP16D_FD_184844 | JGI IMG/M metagenome (GOLD analysis project Ga0207791, IMG submission 184844) | High solid enriched microbial communities from the Joint BioEnergy Institute, USA - SP1-6-D (SPAdes) | ecosystem: Engineered > Bioreactor > SSF (Solid state fermentation) > Aerobic >...
GCAACATTTCTACATCCAGAATTACTACCTCAAGGACGTGGCCGAGAACAGCATGCTGCACGTGACCATCGAGGATGCGCAGGCATGGCACGCGCATCTTTCTTCGGTGTTGCAAGACGACACGTTTGCCGACGCGCAGGTGCAGCCGCCTTCCAGGCAGCCCTACGGTGCCAGTGTTGTATTCGTTCATGATCCGACCGGCGTGCTGTTGCACCTGTGCCAGTGGGACGGCTGATCCGTCCCAGCCCTGGTTTACCGGTCCGCTCCGGCGGTGATCTGCGAGCGCGGCCGGATGCAATGATTGCGACGCAAGCGCTGGATTGACCCGTCGGCCGGCACAGTGTCGGCGCGCTGATGCGTACACGCTTGCGAGCGTCTCCACGACGGCGCCGTCGACGCGCAAGCGGTCGTCAGGCGTGCCGTGCGTTTTTTCGAGGACGGTCGTGAAGCCAGCCCCAAAGATAGACTTTCTTCGCTGGTTCATCCTCCTGCTGTTCGCGGCGATTTTCGCGTTGCCGATCGGCGCCTTGGCCGTGCTTGCGCTGAGCCTGCCCAATCTGGACGGGCAGATCGCTTCGGCGGATATCGCCGCGCCGGTCAGCCTGCGCAGGGATGCGCTCGGCATCGCCGCAATCAACGCCGCCTCGCAAGCCGACGCCGCCTGGGCGCTCGGTTATGCGCACGCGCAGGATCGCTATTTCCAGATGGACGTGATGCGCCGGAGCGCGGCCGGCGAAATGAGCGAGCTGTTCGGCGGCGGACAGTTGGGTTTCGACATCGTCCAGCGCCGCTGGCAACTGCGCGCGCTCGCACGCGAACAGCTGGCTGCCTCGCGCCCGGACCTGATCGCGACCGTGCACGCCTATACGCGCGGGGTCAACGCAGGGTTGGCTCATATGCGGGTGCGGCCGTTCGAATACGTGGTTCTGCGCAGCGAGCCCAGGCCGTGGCGCGATGAAGACAGCCTTCTCATCATCCACGCGATGTTTCTGATGCTCACCGACGCAGGTGCGCGCAAGGAACAGTTCCTCAGCCGGCTCAAGCAAACGTTGCCCGACGACGTGTTCCGGTTCATCAGCTGGGATCACGGCGAATGGGACTCGAGCTTTCTCGACGGCACCACGGCTCCAGCGACGGCCGCGATTCCAGCTCCGCCGCTGCGCGACGCGTCGGCGCGTACACTCGGCGCCGATGCCGTACCGCGCGGGTATCCGGTTTTCAACGGCAGTAGCGCATGGGCGGTCAGCGGTCGCAGGACCGCCCATGCGCAAGGCCTGCTGGCCGTCGATATGCATTTGAGCCTGACCGTGCCGAACATCTGGTATCGCGCCGAAATCCATATTGACAAGGCTGGCACGCCCCGGCAATCGGGTTACGGCCTGACCGTGCCGGGTCTTCCGGGCTTCGTCGTGGGCAGCAACGGTCACGTCGCCTGGGGATTTTCCAACAGCCAGGGCGATTGGGCGGACCTGCTGACGTTGACGCCTTGCCAGCGCGGCAGCGCTCCGGGCTATCGGGTCGACGCGGACTGCCTGCCCTATCAAAGCGAGCAGGAGACCATCAAGGTCGCCGACGCGCCCGACACGGCGACGCGCTTCCTGCTCACCCACTGGGGTCCGTTGACCAATCGCGACCCGCGGCGCAAGCCGCTGGTACGGCGCTGGCTCGGCGACAACCGCCTGGCGACGAATCTATTGCACCTGGATCTGTTCGCAGCCAATAACGTGCCCGAAGCGATCCGCATCGCGCGCGCGTCGGGCATACCCCCGGTCAACTTCGTCGTCGCCGACGCGGACGGCCGGATCGGCTGGACACTGGCCGGGCAGCTTCCGAGTCGGGCAGACGGCTGCCCGATCGCGCCGCGATTGGCCGACTCCGCACGCGTCGACGATTGGAGCCGTCTCAACACCACGATCGCGGATCTGCAAGTCGTCGATCCGCCGTCCGGTTACCTCGTCACCGCGAACCAGCGCATCCTGCCCAAGGCCGACGCGCCGGCCGTATGCGACGGCTCCTACCAGCTCGGCGCGCGCGCCAGACAGATCGCCGATGCGCTCGATCGAACCAAACCGATCGACGAGGCCGCGGCGATGCGCATCCAGGGCGATGACCGCGCTCTGTTTCTGGAGCGATGGAACGAGCTGATGCTGCGCCTCATCGCGGAGCGGCCCAACCCACGCGACGGCAAGTACGACGTGCTTGCGGCGCGGCTGCGCGGCTGGACCCACCGGGCTTCGGCCAATTCGGTCGCGTACCGGGTCATCCGCGAATATCGCGACGCCGTGTCCGGCGAAATCCTGACGCTGCTGGCCAGCGGCAGCGGCATGACCGCCGCCGAACTCTATGACAACCTGCCGCAGGCCGAGTATCCCGTGTGGGCCATGGTCAGCCAACGCCCGGCGGCTTGGTTGCCTGCCGGTTTCGCGAGTTGGGACGATTACCTGCGCAGCATTCTTGATCGCAGCCTCAAACAATATCAAACCGACGATCCCGATCTGACCCTTTCGACCTGGGGTGAGCGCAACCGGCTGGAAATGCGCCATCCGATATTCGGGAACATTCCGGTGCTCGGGTGGTTCTTCAGCATGCCCAACACCGAGATGTCCGGCGACGCAGAAAGCGCTCGCGCAGCAAAGCGCTGTGACGCCACTGCACAACATGCAATGCGCGTAACGGCGCGGGCAACTGTGCGACTGCATCCTGACCCGCCCTGGGCGAACAGCGGCGTACTTAGGGCACGATCCAGGCCAGCGTGGCCATGCGTCCGCTGCGGCGATCGCGACGGTGCGAGAAAAAACGCTGCGGGTCGGAAATGGTGCACAACCCACCACCGTACACCGCATCGGCCGGCACACCCGCCCGCTTCAGACGTTGACGCGCCAGCGCGTACAGATCGATGCGCCAGTGCCCCGGACGCGTCGCGACAAATGCATCTTGTGCCTGCGGATCGCGCGCAACAAATGCATCGAGCACGTCCTGGCCGATTTCATACACCTGCGGTCCCGCCGCCGGCCCCAACCAGGCCATCAGCTGGTGCGGCGGAGTCCGCATGGCGGAAATGCTGCACTCCAGCACGCCGTCGGCCAGCCCACGCCAGCCGGCATGCGCGGCGGCGACTTCGCTGCCATCGATAGCAGCGAATACGACCGGCAGACAATCGGCGCTGAGAATCGCCAGCACCACGCCAGGCACCGCTGTCACCGCAGCATCGGCAACCGGCTCGTGCAAGCCAAGCGGCAGAGCGCCTTGGACATCCGTTGGCCGCGGCGCGGCGGGCGGTGCGTCCACACGCAACACGTCCACACCGTGCACCTGCCGCAGCCAGAACGGCGCGCTCGGCAACGCCAATGCGTCGACCAGTAACGTCCGGTTACGCTGCACCTGCTCGGGCGCATCGCCTTCGGCGCTGTTGCGGTTACCAAGGTTGAGCGTGTCGAACGGTGCCAGCGAGCCGCCCAAACCGTGACGCAACGTGGTCAGCGCGCGAATGCGCCTCGGCGACGGCCAGTCGGCTGGCAGGACCCAGGGCGCAACCGCCGCCATCTCAGCGGCGTGCCCGCTCGGCAGCATTCGCGCTGTCATCGCGCAATGCGGTCATCAGGCGCTGCATATCGGCTGGCACCGGCGCACTGGCGCGTATTGGATCGCCACTGAGCGGATGCAGGAATTCCAACGTTTCGGCGTGCAGCGCCTGGCGCTTGAAGGTGCGTAGTTCGTGCACCAGCGCCTCGGTGGCACCCTTGGGCAGCTTGAGCGCGCCGCCGTAAAGGGGGTCGCCGACGATCGGCGATTTCAGGTGCGCCATATGTACACGGATCTGATGGGTCCGCCCGGTTTCCAGACGGCATTCCAGCGCGGTATGCGCACGGAAGCGCTCGCGCAGGCGGTAGTGCGTCACCGCATCCCGCCCGTCGTCGCGCACCGCCATCTTCAGGCGGTCGCGCGGGTGGCGGTCGATCGGCGCATTGGCGGTGCCGCCGGAGACCAACGCACCTACCACCACCGCCAGATACTGCCGATGCACATCGCGCGCGGACAACTGCTCCACCAGCGCGGTCTGCGCCTGCACGGTGCGCGCCACCACCATCACGCCGCTGGTGTCTTTGTCCAAGCGATGCACCACGCCAGCTCGCGGCACCGAGGCCAGCGCAGGGTCACGGAACAACAGCGCATTGACCAGGGTGCCGTCCGGATTGCCGGCGCCTGGATGCACTACCAGGCCAGCCGGCTTGTCGATCACCAGCACCTGCTCGTCTTCATACAGCACGCTCAGCGGGATGTCCTGCGGCGCGGCGTGGGTCTGAGTTTCCAGCACCACCTGCAGCTGCACGCTCTCACCGCCGCGCAGGGTATCGCGCGGACGCGCCATGCCACCGTCCAGCAACGCATCGCCGGACTTGATCCACTCCGACAGACGCGAGCGTGAGAATTCGGGGAACAACTCAGCCAGCACCGCGTCGAAACGACGCCCAGCGGCGTTGTCGGGCACGATTGCCCGACGAATGGACGGGTCGAGGGGTTCGGCAGATGGGTCGGACATGGGCACAGACACTCACAACACTCGGGCAAAGCGGGAATTTGGGACTCCGGGCAGCAAGAGTCAGTCGCCGGACAGGCCACTAGGCTATCATCGCGCTTTCGTTTTCCTGAATGTGTCCTGCCCAGACTCATGATCCGACGGTCCACGTTTTCCGCGCCTGTGCGCCTGATGACCCTTTTGCTGGTCATAGCGTTCCTTGTCACCGGCTGCCACCGCGGTGCCAAGCACACCAATCCAGACGAAGGCATGCCGGTCGAGCAGCTCTACGGCAAAGCCCACAATTTGATGGAGAAAGGCAACTGGGCTGGCGCCGAATCCAGCTTCAAGCGCCTGATCGCTCAGTACCCTTACGGCCCATACACTGAGCAGGCGATGATCGAAAGCGCCTATGCCCAATACAAGGCCGGTAAGCACGACGATACGGTATCCAGCGTCGATCGCTTCATCCGCACTTACCCGACCCACCGCAACATCGCGTATCTGTACTACCTGCGCGGGCTGGCCAACAGCAACCGCGACACGGTATTCCTGCGCCGCGTATGGTCGCTGGACCCGAGCCGTCGCGACCTGTCGTCGCCGCAGCAAGCCTACAACGACTTCAACACCGTCACCGACCGCTACCCGAACAGCCGCTACGCCGCCGACGCGCGCAAGCGGATGATCGAGCTGCGCGACATCTTCGCCCAGCATGAGTTGGACAATGCGCTGTACTACTTGCGCCGCAATGCCTGGGTGTCGGCTGCCGGTCGCGCCAACTACCTGCTGGAAACCTATCCGCAGAGCGCCTTCCAGTACGACGCAGTCGCGGTACTCGCTGAGGCTTACACGCACCTGGGCAACAAGACCCTGGCAGCCGATGCGCGCCGCGTGCTTGAGCTCAACGATCCACAGCACCCATGGCTGACGGGCAACTGGCCGAAATACCCCTCGGCCATCCGCAAGCTCAACCCGTTCGCTGGCGAAAAATCCGCAGCGACCGGGCAAAACAATGCACATATGAATCGCGACTAGCGATTGGCCTGCGATCTACAAGCGGCCAATCCATCGACTGTGCAGCCGCCCAGCAGGCACGGCTGGCACTGCGCATCGGCACGTAGGTTCCGTTGCGCCGTCCTCGCCCACCTGACCACTACTGGCGATGTTTTGTCAGTCGCTCTCAAACATAAAGGGGCCGAAAGGCCCCTTTGGTTGTTCGGCACGCCGCAACAGCGCATTACTGCCCGCGATAACCGTTAGTGATCGGATAGCGCCGCTCGCGCCCGAATGCACGCCGTGACACCTTGGGCCCTGGTGCGGACTGATGGCGCTTCCATTCGTTAAGCCGCACCAGGCGCAGCACATGCTCGACGGTATCTGCCGCGTAGCCCGCAGCGACGATATCGTCGCGCGACTGCTCCTGGTCGACATAGCGATACAAGATGCCGTCGAGCACATCGTAGGGCGGCAACGAATCCTGGTCGGTCTGGTTGTCACGCAACTCGGCTGACGGCGGACGCGAGATCACCGCCGGTGGGATCACCGGCGCGCCACCCACGGTGTTGCGCCACTTCGCCAGGCCGAATACCTCCGTCTTGTACAGGTCCTTGAGCGGCGCATAGCCACCGCACATGTCGCCATAGATGGTGGCGTAGCCCACCGCGTATTCGCTCTTATTGCCGGTGGTCAGCACCAGCCCCCCGAACTTGTTCGACAGGGCCATCAGGAGGATGCCGCGGCTGCGCGACTGCAGGTTTTCTTCGGTGATGTCCGGCTGGGTGCCTTCGAATATTGGCCCCAGCGCGCCGAGCAAGCCTTCGAAGGCCGGCTCGATCGCAATGGTTTCCAGCTTCACGCCGAGCGCGCGGCATTGCTCATCGGCCAGATCGTTGGACAGGTTTGCGGTATAGCGCGACGGCAGGCGCACTGCGGTGACGTTGTCGCCGCCCAGCGCATCCACCGCCATCGCCAGTACCAGCGCCGAATCAATACCGCCAGACAAGCCTAGCCAGACCTTGCTGAAGCCGTTCTTGCGGCAATAGTCCTGTAGCCCGCGCACGACTGCGCGCCAGGCCAGCGCGTCCATACTTTCCTCGCCATCGCCCACCCACACCACCGGAGTAAAGCTACGCTCGCTGGCGGCATAGTCCACCACCAGCCAGTGATCCACAAAAGCAGCGGCGGCCGGATGCACGGTGCCATCGCCATCGGCCACCACCGAGGCCCCATCGAACACCAGCGCGTCCTGCCCGCCAACGACGTTGAGGTAGGCGATCGCTGCCCCACTCTCGCGGGTGCGCTCGGCCAGCAACGCATCGCGCTGCGCATGCTTGCCACGCTCGTACGGCGAAGCGTTGGGCACCAACACCACTTCGGCACCGGCCTTCACAGTGTTGGCCAGGGGTTCGGGAAACCAGAGGTCTTCGCAGATCACCACACCCACCTGCACGCCCTTGACCGTGACGACGCAGTTCTCGCCATCCGGATCCACGTCGAAATAGCGGCGCTCGTCGAACACCGCGTAGTTGGGCAGTTCGCGCTTGCGATACGTTGCCGCGGTCCGCCCGTCGCGCAACACGCTAGCGGCGTTATAGACCACGCTGCCGGCGCTCTGCGGCCAGCCGACCACCGCCACGATGCCGCGCGTGGCAGCCGCAATCCGTGCCAACGCCTGTTCGCAGTGCGCAAGAAACCCGGGACGCAGCAGCAGATCTTCCGGCGGATAACCGCTGATCGCCAGCTCGGGAAACAGCACGATGTCGGCCCCGTATTCGTCACGCGCTGCGGCGATGTACTCGATGATGCGATCGGTATTCTGCGTCACGGCCCCGACCGGGAAGTCGAACTGAGCCATGGCGATGCGAAGGACGTGGGCGATCACTGCTGACTCCAGCAAAACAGGCCCTCAGGATACCCGACGTCCCCCGTCGCTCCACCGCTGAGTGGTGCGCTCCGCTCGGGCGTCCCGGAAGCCTTACTGTGGTTGTGTGAAAGAGGGTTTAAAGGCGACTACTGCAAGCCTCCACCAAAAACGCGAAAAGCCGCATAAGGCGGCTTTTCGCGACACCACACTGGTCAGCCTTATTTTACCAGCGCAGCGATCGCCGCACCCAAATCGCCCGGTGAACGGACGGTCTTGACGCCAGCGGCTTCCATCGCCGCGAACTTGCCTTCGGCCGTGCCCTTGCCGCCCGATGCGATCGCACCAGCGTGGCCCATGCGCTTGCCGGCCGGTGCCGAGGCACCGGCGATAAAGCCGACGACCGGCTTCTTGACGTGCTTCTTGATGTAATCGGCACCGGCTTCCTCGGCATCGCCGCCGATCTCGCCGACCATGATGATGCCTTCGGTCTGCGGGTCTTCGTTGAACAGCTTGAGGCAATCGACGAAGTTCAGGCCGTTGATCGGGTCGCCACCGATGCCGATGCAGGTACTCTGGCCCAGGCCCACTTCGGTGGTCTGCTTGACCGCTTCATAGGTCAGCGTGCCCGAACGCGACACGATGCCGATCTTGCCAGGCTTGTGGATGTGGCCCGGCATGATGCCGATCTTGCACTCGCCCGGGGTGATCACGCCTGGGCAGTTCGGCCCGATCAGCACGGTGTCCGGATGCGAACGGGTCAGCACGTTCTTGACGCGCAGCATGTCCAGCACCGGGATGCCTTCGGTGATGCACACGATGACCTTGATGCCGGCAGCAGCCGCTTCCAGGATTGCATCAGCCGCATACGGTGGCGGCACGTAGATCACCGATGCGTCAGCACCGGTGGCCTTGACTGCATCGGCAACAGTGTTGAACACCGGCAGACCGATATGGGTGGTGCCGCCCTTGCCGGGCGTCACGCCGCCGACGACCTGAGAGCCGTACTCGACCATCTGCGTAGCATGGAAGGTGCCCTGCTGGCCGGTAAAGCCCTGCACGATCACCTTGGTGTTCTTGTTAATCAAAACGGACATGGATAGTTCCTTCGGTATCGTGAATCAGGCGGCGTTCTTGACAGCTTCAACGACTTTCTTGGCACCGTCGTTGATGTTGTCGGCCGGAATGATGGCCATGCCGCTATCGCGCAGCAGCTGCTTGCCCTCTTCCACATTCGTGCCTTCCAGGCGCACCACGACCGGAACCTTGACGCCTACTTCCTTGACCGCAGCGATGATGCCTTCGGCAATCATGTCGCAACGCACGATGCCGCCAAAGATGTTGACGAAAATGCCTGCGACCTTGTCAGAAGACAGGATCAGCTTGAACGCTTCGATGACGCGCTGTTTGTTCGCACCACCGCCCACGTCCAGGAAGTTCGCCGGCTCGCCGCCATTGAGCTTGATGACGTCCATGGTGGCCATCGCCAAGCCTGCGCCGTTGACCATGCACCCGATGTTGCCATCCATCGTGACGTAGTTGATATCCAGCTCCGAGGCGGTCACTTCGGTCTCGTCTTCCTGCGTCTTGTCGCGCATGGCGACCAGCTGCTTCTGACGGAAGGCCGCGTTGTCGTCGCTGTCGAATTTGCCGTCCAGCGCATAGAGGTTGCCATCGTCCAGAATTGCCAGCGGGTTGATTTCAACCAGCGCCAGGTCCTTCTCGTTGAACAGCTTGTACAAGTTCACCATGATGCTGGCGAACTGGCCAGCCTGCTTGGCAGTGAGACCGAGCTTGAAGCCGAAATCGCGACCGTGATAACCCTGTACGCCTTCGACGAAATCGACGTTGAGCGAGTGAATCAGCTCAGGCGTTTCGGCGGCGACCTGCTCGATCTCCACGCCGCCTTCGGAAGAAGCGATATAGGTGATGGTCTTGGTGCCACGGTCGACCAGGATCGACAGATACAGTTCCTTGACGATCTCGCCAGCGGTGGTTACCAGCACCAGGTTGACCGGCAACTCGACGCCGGCAGTCTGGTAGGTGGACATCTTGGTGCCGAGCATTTTGGCTGCTGCGGCCTTCACCTCGTCGGTGGTCTTACAGAACTTGACGCCGCCAGCCTTGCCGCGACCGCCCGCGTGGATCTGCGCTTTCACCATCCAAGGGCCCTTGCCAAGGGAATGGGCGACTTCAACCGCTTCATCCGGGGTCGCAGCGACTTTGCCGGCCGGAACGGGGATGCCGTACTCGGCAAGCAGCTGTTTTGACTGGTATTCGTGGAAATTCATGCGTCACCGTGGGAAAAGAAAACGACCGCTGCGCGCAACGCAAACCGCCGGGGCGGCACGTCGGGAAACGCGAACGGGCCGCCTATTGTGGCTGACCGCGCGTTGCGGCGCAAAATTTACCCAGATTAGCGGCCTGATCGGCACGCTTGCGCGCAGACTGACGCTGTTCAAGCGCTGCGCAGACGGCGCAGCTGCCTATACTCGCGGCTCGCTCCAGCGGGGACATTGGCTTGGCATCCATCGCATCGCTCATCGCCCGGATCCAGTCCGCGCCGCAGCGCGAGCTGTATTTTTTCTCGCTGTACCGGGTGCTGGTGGCTGGGATGATCGCCGCATTGGTATTCAGCCCGTTGTCCGACGCCATCCCCGCGCCGCGCTATCCGTCCCTGGCCGCTGGCGTGGCAATCGGCTACCTGTGCATGGCGATCCCGCTCCTGTTCTGGGGCCGCAACGAACGCCGCCTTACCGCGACCGTGCTGTGCGCGGTGGTGGCCGACATCCTGGCTGCAACCCTGGCCACGCACGCCCTGCCCGGCGCCAGCGCAGGCATTGCGATGATGCTGCTGTTCAACGTAGCCGCCGCCTCGATCCTGCTGCAGCTGCGCTACGGCATGAGCATCGCGGTGCTGGCCAGCGCGGCCATCTTGCTGGAATACCTGTGGACCCTACTTGATGGCGGCGGCGCCAACCGCCCGGTGGCGGAGCTTGCCATGTTTGCCACCAGCTACGTCGCGGTGGCCTTCATCTGCGAACAGATCGCCTCACGCGCACGACGCAATCAGGTATTGGCCGAAGAGCGCGGCGCGCAGGTTGCCAATCTGTATGAGATCAATGAACTCATCATCCGGCGCATGCGTACTGGCGTGCTGGTGGTGGACGCCCATCACCGCATTTCGCTGGCAAACGAGGCAGCACTTGCCCTGCTGGGCGATGGCGACCGGTGCGATGCATCGGCAGACCTGTCGCTGGTGGCCCTCGCCCCAGAGCTGTCGCGCCAGTTACGACGCTGGCGTGGTGGCTCGGAGCTGGAAGAGGTTCCGCTGCAACTCGGGGCCGATCGCCCGGAAGTGCAGCCGCGCTTTGTACGTCTGCTCGCAGACAGCGACCTGGTGCTGGTGTTTCTGGACGATGCCTCAGTGGTGTCGCGCCGCGCCGAATCACTGACGTTGTCGGCGATGGGGCGCTTCTCGGCCAGCCTGGCGCACGAAATCCGCAACCCGTTGGCGGCGATCAGCTATGCCTCGCAGTTACTGGAAGAATCGCCGCATATTGGCGATGCCGACCGGCGCCTGCTGCAAATCATTCAGCAGCAATGCCAGCGCACCAACGGCATCGTCGAAAGCGTGCTGGCGCTCGCGCGGCGGGAACGCGCAAGCCCTGACAATCTGGACCTGGCGGCATTCGTGCGACGCTTCGTGGTCGAGTACCGCCAGACTCTGTCGATGGAAACAGACACGCTGGAAGCCAGTATCCAGGGCAGCTCGGTGCATGCGTTGGTAGACCCGAAGCATCTGCATCAGATCCTGACCGCACTGGTGCACAACGCGCTCAAGTACGGTCGTGCCATGGATGAACCGGCACGGGTCACGCTGCGCGTCGAACCCCGCGGACGCATGGCGGTGATCGATGTCATGGACCGCGGCCCCGGCATCCCGGAAGCAGTTACCGCCCAACTGTTCCGCCCGTTCTACACTACCTCCGAACACGGCACTGGCCTGGGTTTATATATCGCCCAGGAACTCTGCCGCGCCAACCAGGCGCAACTGGAGTACGTCTCGATTCCAGCAGGTGGGGCGTGCTTCCGCATTTCACTGCAGGGGCCAAACAGCTTGCTGGGGAAATGAGTGCGCGCCTGTCGGCTGGGCGGCAGACAGCGGATGTGGATTTGGATGGGGAGCCCCGCTCGTTCGATCACAGACAGCTGCACCACGGTCGCAGGTGAATCGCTGGGCCGCGCCATGCGCGACAATTGTCGCCCCTGATCACGCTGGGCTATCGTGGGCAACATGAGCGAACCCAAAACTGCCCTGATTGTCGATGACGAGCGTGATATCCGCGAGCTGCTTGTTCTCACCCTGGGCCGCATGGGCCTGCGTATCAGCACCGCCGCTAATCTGGCCGAGGCGCGCGAGTTGCTGGCCAATAATCCCTACGACCTGTGCCTGACCGACATGCGCTTGCCCGACGGCAATGGCATCGAACTGGTCAGCGAAATCGCCAGGCAGTATTCGCACACGCCAGTGGCGATGATCACCGCCTTCGGCAGCATGGACCTGGCGGTGGAAGCACTGAAAGCTGGCGCCTTCGACTTCGTCAGCAAACCGGTCGACATCGGCGTGCTGCGCGGATTGGTCAAGCACGCGCTGGAATTGAACAACCGCGACCGCCCCGCTCCACCGCCGGAGCAGGCCAGCCGCCTGCTGGGTGCCTCCAATGCGATGGAGAGCCTGCGCGCCACCATCGGCAAGGTGGCCCGGAGCCAGGCGCCGGTCTATATCGTCGGGGAATCGGGCGTGGGCAAGGAGCTGGTCGCGCGCACCATTCACGAACAAGGCGCACGCGCCGCCGGTCCATTCGTGCCGGTCAACTGCGGCGCCATTCCCGCCGAGCTGATGGAAAGCGAATTCTTCGGCCACAAAAAAGGCAGCTTCACCGGCGCGCATGCCAACAAACCTGGACTGTTCCAGGCAGCGCATGGAGGGACGTTGTTTCTGGATGAAGTGGCCGAATTGCCGCTGCACATGCAAGTCAAGCTACTGCGCGCCATCCAGGAAAAAACGGTGCGGCCGGTTGGCGCCTCCAGCGAATCGATGGTCGATGTACGCATTCTCTCGGCAACCCACAAGGACTTGGGCGACCTGGTGACCGATGGCCGTTTCCGGCATGACCTGTACTACCGCATCAACGTCATCGAATTGCGCGTGCCACCGCTGCGCGAACGCGGCGACGACCTACCGCAACTGGCCGCCGCGATCGTCGCGCGCTTGGCGCACAGCCACGGTCGCCCAATTCCGCTGCTCACCCAATCCGCGCTAGACGCATTGCATCACTACAGCTTCCCCGGCAACGTACGCGAACTGGAAAACATTCTCGAACGCGCCCTGGCCCTGGCCGAGAACGACCAGATCAGCGCCACCGACCTGCGCCTGCCCGCTCACGGCAGCCACCGCCTCGCCGCGCCACCGGCAAGCGAGGTTATGGCACCAAATGAATCCATCCTCGACATCGACCCTGCCTCGGCAGCGCTACCTTCCTACATCGAACAACTGGAACGCGCCGCGATCCAGAAAGCGCTGGAAGATAACCGTTGGAACAAGACCAAGACTGCCGCGCACCTGGGCATCACGTTCCGGGCACTGCGTTACAAGTTGAAGAAGTGGGGGATGGAATAGCAGGGGCTGGCAATCGAGTGGATGACATCGAACTCACAACGCGGATTGGCCGAGTTAATTGTCCTTGCTGCTCCCGCCTGTTGATGTCCTGGGCACGCTTTCGACCATGCTTGTGAGTCCTAGATCGCCCATCGTGGCAATCAGTATCCGACAGGACACCCCCAACGTCGGGCGCTTGCCCGCTGTTGCCAATCCCGAATCCCGCCTGTCCAATCTCAGCCATTAGTCCTTCGTCACACGATTTATCTCAGCCAGACTGGTCACACCCTGCGCGGCTTTCAACAACGCCGACTGACGCAAGTCACGAATGCCGATCTTTTGCGCAGCCTCGGCGATCTGCATCGCATTGCCACCCTCCAAGACGATCGCGCCGATCTCGTCGGTCATCGGCATCACCTGATAAATGCCGGTGCGCCCCTTGTAGCCTTCGGTGCACTCGTCACAGCCCACAGCCTCGTACAGCTCCATGTTCGCGATCTGCTCCGGTTTGAAACCTTCCGCCAACAACGCGTTTTCCGGCAACGTCGACTTGCGTTTGCAGCTGTTGCACAAGCGCCGCGCCAGACGCTGCGCAATGACCAACGTCACCGATGAGGTGATGTTGTAAGGCGCGATCCCCATGTTCATCAAGCGCGCGATGGTCTGCGGCGCATCGTTGGTATGCAGCGTGGACAGCACCATGTGTCCGGTCTGTGCTGCCTTGATCGCAATCTCGGCCGTCTCCAGGTCGCGAATTTCGCCGACCATGATGATGTCCGGGTCCTGGCGCAGGAACGAACGCAGCGCAGCGGCGAACGTCATGCCGCGCTTGACGTTCTGCTGTACCTGATTGACACCGGGCAGGCGGATTTCGACAGGATCCTCGGCCGTGGAAATGTTGCGCGTCTCATCGTTGAGAATGCCCAGGGCCGTATACAACGACACCGTCTTACCCGAACCGGTTGGCCCGGTCACCAACACCATGCCGTACGGCCTATGGATCGCATCCAGGAACAGCTTCTGCTGATCCGCCTCGTATCCCAGCTTCTCGATGCCCAGCTTCGCCGCACTGGCATCCAAAATACGTAGCACCACTTTCTCGCCGAACAGCGTCGGCAACGTGCTGACGCGGAAGTCAATCTGCTTGGTCTTGGACAGGTTGAGCTTGATGCGCCCGTCCTGCGGCACCCGCTTCTCCGCGATATCCAGTTGCGACATCACCTTCAAACGCGCCGCGATACGTTGGCTCAGCTTGACCGGCGCCTTGGCCACGTTCTTCAACAACCCATCGATGCGCAAGCGCACCCGGTACTCGTCTTCATAGGGCTCGAAATGGATGTCCGAGGCTCCCCGCCGGATCGCATCCACCAACACCTTATTAACGAACTTCACTACCGGCGTATCGTCACCCTTGGCATCGACCCCGGCATCCCCGCCGATGCCCATGTCTTCGTCGCCGGCCGAAACGTCCAGATTCTCCATGACCTCATCGTCATCGCCCATCGATGCGCCAAGTGCAGTATTGCTCGCCTGCCACTGTTCCAGAGTGCGACGAATCTGGTCCTCATCGACCAGGATCGGCTCGACGACTAGGTTTGTGTGAAACTTGATGTCGTCCAGCGCCCGAGTCTGGGTCGGGTTGCTAACCCCCACGAACAACCGATTGCCGCGCTTGAACAACGGCAACACTTGGTATTTATGGAGCAACTCTTCGCTGACCAGTTTGACAGCATTTTGGCTGGCGTCGAAGACGGAGACATCCATTAATGGCATACCGAATTCGACAGCGTTGGCAGCGGCGAGCTGGGAGGCGGTTACCAATCTTTTCTCTGCAAACCATTGCGGCAAAGGCACCTTGGCCGCAGATGCCTGATCCATAGCAGTACGCGCCGCCACCTCATCTATCGCGCCATCCTGCACCAAGCGTCGAGCTATCCCAGTGATACCCACCAAATTGGTAGAGGTCGCTGCGCTCATGCTGAGAACCCTGCAATAAAATTACACAAAATATATCACGCCATGAATAAGAAAAAATAACACCCCCCTCACAGCATAAGAAACAACGCTCAAAATTGCGGCGCAAGGCCAAAGAATCAACAACCCATGTATATCATACCGCTAACGCCAGAAAACATCCCAATAGCCATTAATAAAATTTGATATTCATCACCAATACTAAAAAATCCCCGGCAATGGCCGGGGATTTTTCAGGATATCCAATCACCAACTAAATAATTATTTTCCAGTACATCCAGAAGGGAGATACTTCTGGGCAGCATCAGAGGTGCACTTCCAGACATTTGAGCCTTTATCCGCGTTAGACAGCGCCAGGGTCAATTTCTTACTCGTAATTCCAGCTGCAATGCCGGAATCCTTCATGGTTGCAACGATGGTGCACCCACCGCCTGTCGATGCCGTGCCACCAACAGTCACGGAGGCGACATAGTTACCGTTGATGTCCGTAGCGGCTGCAATGCCTTGGCTACCATTAGACGGACAAGAGCCAGTGTTTGCAAAAACTTCAGAAACAGCGACCTTCTGACCACTCGCCAACGTCATTGCCTCGGCCATCTGCGCGCGAGCGACGTAGTCCTGGTATGCGGGAATAGCAATTGCTGCAAGAATTGCGATGATCGCGATGACAATCATCAACTCGATTAAGGTAAAACCCTGTTGCTTCTTCATTTCTAACCCCTGTAGTATAAAAATTCAATGGAAACCCTCAACACCCCTGCGAGATCCTGACAGCGCATTCGAATGAGACTTGGGTGTGTCGCCGCAAGGTAACGTCTAAGCAGGAAGTGTGCCAACCGCAACGAACGCCCTTGCCGCTCCTGCATCATGATGTCACTAAGCTACAGCCATGAGATAGACCTCATGTCCATTTTTGCTACCCTGACTGCGCTGTGACCTTCAACGTCACTTTTAAACGAGTGACGTGTCAACTTCGCGCGCCACGCATGGGCGTGCCTGATCAGTCGGCTCAGGTGCCAGTCTCCGCAGAACCTTGTACTATCCACTGCAAGAGCTGGCCTGGGGATGGCTGGACGGAGAACAACAATGTCAGCGAGCCGTACAGCACTTTCGAAGTCATCGGTATCACGCGATACACATCCGTTGTCTTTGTTTGTCTGGGAAGGGACAGACAAACGAGGGATTAAAATGAAGGGCGAGCAGGTGGCCAGAAATGCCAACATGCTTCGTGCGGAATTACGTAGACAAGGAATTACGCCCACCGTCGTAAAATCAAAACCAAAGCCGTTATTTGGTTCAGCAGGCAAGAAAGTCACATCCAAAGATATCTCGTTCTTCAGCCGTCAGATGGCGACGATGATGAAGTCCGGCGTACCGATTGTGAGCGCGCTTGAAATCATTGGTAGCGGTCAGAAAAACCCGCGTATGCGCGATATGGTTGGCAGGATTCGCACAGATATTGAAGGTGGCTCATCTTTGTACGAAGCAATCAGCAAGCATCCTGTGCAATTTGATGAACTGTATCGGAATTTAGTCAAGGCTGGCGAAGGAGCTGGCGTACTTGAAACCGTCCTGGATACGATTGCGTCTTATAAAGAAAATATTGAAGCACTTAAGGGAAAAATCAAAAAGGCGCTTTTCTATCCAGCAATGGTGATGACAGTCGCGCTTATTGTCAGCTCAATTCTGCTTATATGGGTGGTCCCACAGTTCGAAGACGTCTTCAAGGGCTTTGGAGCTGAGCTTCCAGCCTTCACCCAGCTCATCGTAAATGCATCTCGGTTCATGGTCGTTTGGTGGTGGCTTATTTTTCTCATTGCCCTCGGCGCAGCCATCGGCTTTTTCTTCGCCTATAAGCGGTCGCCAGCAATGCAGCATGGAATGGATAGACTGATCCTCAAGGTCCCGATCATTGGACAGATCATGCATAACAGTGCAATCGCTAGATTCGCACGCACTACTGCCGTTACCTTCAAAGCTGGCGTACCTCTTGTAGAGGCGCTGGGCATTGTTGCGGGAGCCACCGGAAATTCTGTCTACCAAATTGCAGTGCTACGTATGCGCGACGACGTATCTGTGGGGTATCCAGTCAACGTCGCCATGAAACAGGTTAATCTGTTTCCTCATATGGTGATCCAAATGACCGCAATCGGTGAAGAGGCAGGCGCCCTGGACGCGATGCTGTTCAAGGTTGCGGAATACTTCGAGCAAGAAGTTAACAATGCGGTAGATGCACTCAGTAGTCTGCTCGAACCCATGATCATGGTATTCATCGGTACCATCGTAGGCGGCATGGTCATCGGCATGTATCTGCCGATTTTCAAACTCGGCGCAGTGGTTGGATAAGACGTAATGGCATTTCTCGACCAGCATCCCGGTGTCGGCTTTCCCGCGGCCGCCGGACTGGGGCTGCTGATCGGCAGCTTCCTGAACGTGGTAATCCTGCGCTTGCCCAAGCGCATGGAGTGGCAGTGGCGGCGCGATGCGCGCGAGATCCTGGAGCTGCCGGACATCTACGAGCCGCCGCCGCCGGGCATCGTCGTGGAACCGTCGCACGACCCGGTGACCGGCGACAGGCTCAAGTGGTGGGAGAACATTCCACTCTTCAGTTGGTTGATGCTGCGCGGCAAATCGCGCTACAGCGGGAAGCCGATTTCCATTCAGTACCCCTTGGTGGAAGTGCTGACGTCGATCCTTTGCGTGGCCAGCGTCTGGCGCTTCGGCTTCGGCTGGCAGGGCTTCGGGGCGATGGTGCTGAGCTGCTTCCTAGTGGCGATGTCGGGCATCGACCTGCGCCACAAGCTACTGCCAGACCAATTGACGTTATCACTGATGTGGTTGGGTCTGGTCGGGTCGATGGACAATTTATATATGCCCGCCAAGCCCGCGCTGCTCGGCGCCGCGGTCGGCTACGTCTCTCTATGGACAGTGTGGTGGTTATTTAAGCAGCTCACCGGTAAGGAAGGCATGGGTCACGGCGACTTCAAGCTGCTGGCTGCGCTCGGTGCCTGGTGCGGCTTGAAAAGCATCCTGCCAATCATCCTGATTTCCTCGCTGGTGGGCGCCGTGCTTGGCTCGATCGGGCTGGCGGTCAAAGGCCGCGATCGCGCCACGCCGATTCCGTTCGGCCCCTATCTGGCCATCGCCGGCTGGGTGGTGTTCTTCTGGGGCAACGACTTGATCGACGGCTACCTGCACATCGCAGGACTGCGTTGATCCCGGCACGCGCATGAGCGATTTCATCGTCGGACTGACTGGCGGCATCGCCTCGGGCAAGAGCGCGCTGGCCGCCGAATTCGAGAAGCTGGGCGCGCCGGTGATCGATGCCGATGTAGTGGCGCGGCAAATCGTGGAACCTGGCCCCATTCTCGATGCAATTGTCCACAGGTTCGGGCCCGGCATCCTGTTGCCAGACCGTACGCTGGACCGGCAGGCATTGCGGAACATTGTCTTCGCCGATCCGAACCAACGCAAAGCGCTGGAAGCGATGACGCATCCTGCGATCCGCGCAGAGCTGCAGCGCGCCGCGCAGGCAGCTGAAAGTCCCTATGCCATCGTTGCCATCCCATTGCTCGTCGAAGCGGGAGGCCGTGCGACCTATCCGTGGCTGGATCGGGTCTTAGTGGTCGATGCGCCTGTCGCGTTGCAACACGCCAGGTTGATGCGACGCGATGGCAGCACGCCGGAATTGGCAGATCAGATGATTGCCGCACAGGCCTCGCGCGAACAACGTTTGGCACTAGCGGACGATATCGTGGTCAACGATGACCAACCGGCACATCTCATTGGAGCGGCGCACGATCTTGACGCGCAATATCGCTTCCGCGCGCAGTAGCTTGTAATTGCTCGGATCCGCGCGCTGCACACACCAAGGCGGGAAACATGGCATGGCGCACTACTGACCTAGCGGTGAAACGCCAATGTCGCGATAACGCCCCGCTCCGGTCCCGGTCGCACGCTCACCCGCCATCCATACAAATCACAGAGACGGCTGACAATCGACAGGCCGATGCCCCCCCCCTGCGAGTGCCCGGCATGGGTACCGCGGTAGCCGCGCTGAAACAGCTTGGCGGCATCTTCTTCACTCAAGCCTGGGCCAGAGTCGATGACGTCCACCGCGTCACTGCGGACACGCACGCGCACCTGGCCGTCCTGGGTATATTTGACAGCGTTGCCGATCAGATTACCGAGCGCGACCGAAAGCGCGGATTCCGGTGCATCGATGACCAGATCGCGCTCGCCTTCCAGCAGCAATTCCAGCGGCTTGCCGCCGAGCTGAGCGCGATGCGAGTCGATCAGTTGCTCGGCCACCTTGGCCACATTACTGTTGCCCTGCCCCCGTTCGTTGCGCGAGAGCAACAGCAACGAGCCAATCAGGTCGCTGCATTGTTGTTCGGCGCGCTGGATGCGTTGCAGCCGCTGCAGAACTTTTTCGTCCAGATTGGGTTTGGTCAATAGCAACTCGGTAGCGCCACGAATCACCGCCAATGGCGTGCGCAATTCGTGGCTGACGTCGGCGTTGAATTCGCGGTCGCGCTCCACCACCTCGGTGAGGCGGGCCGAGTAATCGTCCAATGCTTCGGCAAGCTGGCCGACTTCATCGTCCGGGAAGTGCGCGGCCAGCGGCTTGGGCTCGCTCGTGCCACCACGATACGCACGCAAGCGCGCAGCCAGGTCGGAGACCGGACGCATGACCTTGGAGGCGGACCACCAACCGATGAGCAACGAGAAAAAACCAAACAGCAGAACAGAGACGTACAACCAAGCCCTCAAGCGATCTTGAGCGATGCTTGCTCGCGTTGTGTCGTAGGCAAGGAAAAACCAGGCATCTGGCGTCTTTCGCACCGCAACCTGGTACACCAGTGGCTTATTGAATTCATCTGTTCCGCTATAGCCTTGGATACCTTCCTGCATCTTTCCCCATCCGGGAAAATCTCGTGCAAGCCGCGCAATCGCCTCCGGATCTTTCGGATTGACCGCACGCGCGTACATCTGTTCGACTTGAAGCGTCGGCTTCGCATCCCGATTCGCCGCATATGACCGCGCCATCACTTCGATGTTGCGATTCATCACATCCTCGATCATCTTGGTTTCGATGTACCGATTAGCCCAGATTGTCACAAGCGCAAACAGAATCGTCAGCCCGGTACCGAAGAACAAGAACGACAGGATGATGCGGGTGCGTAGACGCCGCCGGCTACGGACCTTGGTCATTCGCCCCACTAATTCAGACCTCGTAACAAAACGCGCATACGAATGTTGATAATGCGGAAATCCACCCGAATCAGCACGTCGCACTCCGCAAAAAGACGACGACCCATTTGGGCCGCTATCGCAAACTGATGACAATCAACCTGAGTTAGGACAAGAAGGAACTAAATGGCAACCCGTATCAACATACCATGTACCAAGCCAACCTAAATCATCATTAGTCGACGTACAGACGGAGTATGACGCGACACAGTTCAGGACAGGCGACAGTCAAGCATCAGGCGAAGCGATGCGGTAACCGATGCCATGCCGAGTCTGGATCATCGGCACATCGAAGGGCTTGTCGACCACCGCGCGCAGGCCATGGATATGCACCCGCAACGAATCGGAATCGGGCAGCTCTTCGCCCCAGACGCGGGTTTCCAACTCCTGACGCGTCACTACTGCCGGCGATGCCTCCATCAGCGCCTGCAGGATCTTCAGCGCAGTGGGGTTGAGCTGCAGCAGCTTGCCGCGGCGGCGCACTTCCAGCGTATCCAGGTTGTATTCAAGATCGCCAGCTTCCAGCACGCGGGTGTGCGCACCCTTGCCACGACGCGACAACGCGTTAAGGCGCACTTCCACTTCCTGCAAAGCGAACGGCTTGATCAAGTAGTCGTCGGCACCGGAATCGAAACCAGCCAGCTTGTTGTCCAGCGAGTCGCGCGCAGTGAGCATCAGTACCGGCGTCTGCTTGCGCGCTTCGTTGCGCAGCTTGCGGCAGACTTCAATGCCGTCCATACCGGGCAGGTTGAGGTCGAGTACGATGGCATCGAACTCGTGCACCACAGCCAGATGCAAGCCGGTCACGCCATCGGCGGCGAAGTCCACCGTGTGGCCGCGGTCTTCGAGGTAGTCGCCGAGATTTGCTGCGATGTCGCTATTGTCTTCGATTACTAGAATTCGCACTGGAACCTCATTCGTTAAGCTGCTTTCAAGACGTGCGCCGATCAAGTTCGTCTTGATTCACAGTGATGTGTACAGCCATATCAGACCGCTATCTTGGCGTGCGTTGGTCAACAGTCGGGTGAAGAGCTCCTGATCGTCGCGAACCGCTGCCAGTTGGTCTGACCGCAACGCGTGGATTCTTGCATGCGTCCGGCGTGCTGCCTGCTCCGATCAAGCGCCGCACTCACACCTTAGCGCGCTCATCCTGACTGATCTGGGAGCAACCTTCCCCACTGATTCAGATCACGTAAGACGGAACGCCGGACCCACACTGCCTGCGGCTAAAATGGCTTGTCGATGTTGAGCGCTACCGCAAAGGCACAGGCGCTGAATAGAGCCGCCACGACCAGCAGCCCCCCATGACTGCAAGGCCCTTGCTGCCACGTCTGCTTGTGCCTGACTGATTGAATATCTGGCGCATGTAAACGCGAACCCCAGTATCGGCAAACCCTCAAGAAAAAAGCCCAAATGCTGCATCGCATTCGGGCCAAAAGTTCATTCCCATCACCGTCACTGCCGAGAGCTGAGATGCGGTCGGCAGAGACTAACGAGACATCAATTAAATTTTAGTTAATTTTCAGGTGAGCCTGTTATTCGACAGGCCGACCGATGGACTGTTCCAAGTGCTGAACGATCGCCACGGCGACATCGACGCCGCAAACGCCCTCGACGCCCTCCAGGCCTGGGGTTGAGTTGACCTCCAACACCAGTGGGCCGCGTTTTGAACGGATCAGATCTACCCCCGCCACCGCAAGCCCCAGCGCGCGTGCCGAGCGCACGGCAACCTGCTGCTCATGCTCGGTCGCCTCGGCAAGGGCGGCAGTGCCGCCCGAATGCAGGTTGGAACGAAAATCCCCCTCGGCCGCCTGACGGCCCATCGCTGCGACCACGTTGTCGCCGACCACGAAGCAGCGCAGGTCCGCACCCTCGGCCTCACCGATGAATTCCTGCACGATGAAGTTGGCGTACAACCCGCGCAGCGCCTCGACCACACCGCGCGAGGCGCTGGATTTTTCGGCCAGGATCACTCCAGCCCCCTGTGCACCCTCGTTCAACTTCACTACATGCGGCGGCGGGCCGAGCATGGAGAGCAGGTCATGGGTGTCGTCGGGATTGTCGCCGAATACGGTGACAGGCATGTCGATGCCCTGCGCGGCCAACAACTGATGCGCGCGTAATTTGTCGCGCGCGCGCAAGATCGCATCCGAGGCGTTGGGCGTATAGGTGCCCATGAATTCGAGCTGGCGCAGCACGGCGGTGCCGTAACGGGTGACCGAGGCGCCGATACGCGGAATCACCGCGTCGAAGCCGGTGATCGACTTGCCCTTATAGTGCAGGCTGAAGCCGTCGGTCGCGATGCGCATATAGCAGCGTAGCGGGTCGAGGACACGCACGGTATGGCCACGCTTGCGTCCGGCTTCAATAAGACGCCGGGTCGAATACAGTTTGCTGTTGCGGGAAAGGATGGCGATTTTCATCGCGGCAGGCACACGGCGCGGCTTGGACATGGAGGGAGTCTGAAGACGAAGTGATTCAAGTCCGCACGGTGCGGAGCGATTGCGCGTGCGTACGGCGGCTGCGTTCCACGCTGCACGCATACTGCAAGTGCGGCATGCGCGCAGCTACGGATCGCTGCTTTAGGGAAGATTACCTGCACGATCTAGACCCTGCCAGCGCTGTCGCGATCGCGTGGACGGCCCATATGCGCCGACCGAAGGTCACCGTTTCAATCACAAGCCGCTGCTGACGGCACCGTCTGCGTGCATTGAAAGGCGATCTGATCTGGTCTGACAGCCTCTATGATTACAGCCTAGGCCATCCAGACAGCAATCCGAATCGGCGAGTACGACCGTAAGCCAAGCCTTTCCAAGTGCGTGGTAGTCGAAGATAGCTAACATTGGGGCAACAACACCGGGATCGGAAATACGCCGAATCTAAGCAATTGATGCGTGATCCATTTCATCAACGACGCACTGTGCGACTAAGCCAGCGAAATAAAGGTGGTTTGCTGAAAAACATCAGCAATGGTTCGATGCGCCACTAATTAACGTCAACGGTGGATGTAATGCTTCCAAAAATTCCAGCTTACAGCAATTTATGCACGCGTTAAAAATTGACAACTCAGCGCCTACCAATGGACGAGCTGTGTCTGAAGCGGTTGACGAGATGCAACTGCGATGAGTACCACACGTCTTCAAAAGAACTGATCGAGCGACTTAGCCCGGATACAGCGGGAAACGCTTGTCTGGATGATTGGCTTTCCATTCTTTGTAAGAGCTGGTGCCTTCCCAGGCCTTGAACGCCCGCGGCGTACGGCCACGACCGGACCACGTCTCACCAGAATGCGGAATCCAATACTTGGCGACGACTTCTCCGGTGGAGGACAACGGCCCCTTGGTCTTGCCAGTCATCGCCAGAGAGGCAATCTGGGATTTCTGTTTGGCGTTGAAACGATTGCCGAACTGGGTGAGCACCTCAATGACGTGGTCGAAAGCTTCCAGCGTCTGGGCGTACTTCAGCTGTGCCTCTTCCTGCTCAAGCTTGCGCAGCTCTTCCAGCAGTTGGGCCCGAGCGGCGGCGGGTGAAACGGGCGGATCCTGGCGCATTGGCAAAACGTAATGTATGGACTGACCGACGAGTATTGCTGCTGGGCTGCCCAACGTAAAGCGCTAGAGGACTTTTGGGTCTGCTGGCACTCAGCGATAGCACACCAATGCCTGCTCGCGGACCATGCTCAGATCCAGGCTGATTCACCCGGAACAATGAGCTCGCTTTGTGTGCTTGCCGACAACTCTCAACAAGAATTGGCCAGCGCCGGTTTACTCGTGTACATCCAGAGTCGTGGTGGGCGGTACAGGGTTCGAACCTGTGACCCTTGCCGTGTGAAGGCAATGCTCTACCGCTGAGCTAACCGCCCGGTAACGTCAGCCGAGCATTATAGGGCAGCGGCACAGATCGTCAACAGGTTCAACCAGAGCAGCAGGGATACAGTCGAACACGCCATCTTCGACGATCTGCGCATAGCGTTCTCTCTCAACTAACCGTCGGCAACTTCATAGCGGTTGGTCTGGCAACGTTCAAACACCCGTCACGCAACCTCAATGGTTGCATCACCATGCAAACGCGAGCACGAGCGCGACCTCGGCACCTTACATCGTATGCGTCGGTTTGTCTGAGTTGGTCAACCCAGCCAGCAGCGTCTCGATCTTGTTGCGCACCACCTCGCCTTCCGGACCATCGGGGAATTGCACGCCGATGCCGGCGGCGCGGTTGCCCTGTGCGCCGGCGGGCGTTGACCAGACGATCTTGCCGGCCACCGGAAGGCGCTCGCTGGATTCAGGCAGGGTCAGCAGCAGGAAAACTTCATCGCCTAGTATGTAGCGCTTGGCAGTGGGCACGAAAATACCGCCACCTTTCACGAACGGCATGTAGGCGCTGTATAGCGCTGCCTTGTCTTTCAACGCCAGAGACAAAATGCCTTGGCGTGCATTCATTGCGCTCATCGAGTTCCCCTAGCTAGAACGTGGTTGGCGCTCTGCCTTGCGCCAAGACAGCAATAATTCAGTCACTGCCAGGTCGGCGCGGACGGTGGTACGCAACAGGTCGCGGGTGCGGTTGGCGGCATCAAACCAAGTCGCCAGCTTGTGTAAGCGCGAGGGATCGGTCAAGACAGCCGCTGCCTGCGCCACTGCCAGATCGGCAGCATGTCGCAGACGTTGATCGGTCTGACCGTCATTGGTCCAGCGCTGCGCGACATCCACCACACCGGCGCGTCCAGTCGCGATCTGTTCCAGATCCTGCGCAACCTCACGCCTTACTGCCAAGCCGTCTTCGCGCAGCCACTGCGCAGCCAGACCGGGATGGCCGCGCGCCGCATCCAGCGCCTGCTGTGCGGCATGCTCGCTCACGCCTTGCGACAGCAACCAGGCCAGCGCTTCGTGCGCCGGCGGCAGTTTGAATTCCAGGCGTTGGCAGCGGCTGCGGATGGTTGCCGGCAAGCGCGCCGGTTGGGCGCTGATCAACCACAGATAACGCCCGGGCGCTGGTTCTTCCAGCGTCTTGAGCAAGGCGTTGCAGGCGGAGCGATTGATCGCATCGGCCGGGTCGACGATCACTACCTGGGCAATGCCGTACTGCGGTGTGAGCGAGAGCTTCTGCGAAATCTCTCGCATCTGTTCAATGACGATTTCCGTGCGTAGTTTGTCGCCGGTACGGTTAGGAATGAAGGAGACCAGTTGCAGGTCCGGATGAGTGCCGGCGGCGATCAGCTGCCGCGTGCGCTGGGCCAGCGCCGGGTCCGGCGAGCTTGCCAGCACGTGCTCGGCAAGCGCCAGCGCCACCGCGCGTTTGCCCAGGTCCTGCGGTCCGCAAATCAGCAATCCGTGCCCAAGCCGTCCCGCATCCAGCGCGGCCACTGTCTGGTCGAAGGCGCGCTGCTGCCAGGGTGAAAATGTCGCAGTCATGGAGTGGGCTCGGATGGAGTGGGCTCGATGCGCGGCGTATTTGGCAGCCGGCGGCGCTGCAGATAGCGAGCCACCGCCGCGTTGTGTTGGGCCAGTGTGGCCGAAAACACGTGCGCGCCGGTGCCATCGCCCACTGCCACAAAATACAGCGCCTCGCCGGGGGCCGGACGCACCGCCGCCAGCAGCGCCTCGCGGCCCGGCATGGAGATTGGAGTCGGTGTCAGGCCAGTACGCGTGTAGGTATTGTAAGGCGTATCGGTAGTGAGGTCGCGGCGGCGGATATTGCCGTCGTAGCTGCTGCCGATGCCGTAGATCACGGCAGGGTCGGTCTGCAGCTTCATACCCATCTGCAAACGACGCAGGAATACCCCGGCGATCAAGGGTCGCTCGGAAGCCAGCGCCGTTTCTTTTTCGATGATCGAAGCCAGGATCAACGCCTGTTCCGGCGAAGCGAGCGGCAGATTCGGAGTGCGCTGTTCCCAGGCCTGCGCCAAAGCGTTGTCCATCGCCGCATGCGCGCGCTTGAGCACATCGAGATCGCTGTCGCCACGCTGATATGCATAGGTTTCCGGCAGGAAACGCCCTTCCGGATGCTGCTTGGCGAAACCCACCCGCGCCATCAGGGCCGCATCGTCCAATGCGCCGACAGCGTGTTGCAATGGCGTGGCAGTGGCAAGCGCAGCGCGGAGCTGACGGAAATTCCAGCCTTCCACGATCGTGAAGCGGTACTGGATCACACGCCCCTGGCGCATGCGCGTCAGCAATGCGCTGGGCGACAACGCTGGCGACAGCGCGTATTCGCCCACCTTGAGTTTGCCAGCGGCATCGACCTGGCGCGCCAGCAGTTGCCATTCCAACTCGGTGCCCTGCTCCAGGCCGGCTGCACGCAGTTTACGCAACGTTATCTTGAGGGAATCACCGGGGGCAATCACCACGCTGGGCGCGCTAGCAGGCACAGGGGTATGGGCGAAGTGCAAGTAATGCCGCCACGCCACCACAGCGGCAATCGCCAGCAGCACTGCGAGCAGCAATACCATGCCCAGTACGGCCAGACATCCGCGTTTGCCAGTCACTGCCACACCCACCTCGTCATTGCCGCCCCAGCGCCGCGCAGGATAGCGCGCGCCAGTGATGTCCCGTTGACGTGCTCATGTCTGCTCAATCGCGCGCAACAGGCCACGTGCCTTGGCGCGGGTTTCGTCCAGCTCGCGCTGCGGATCCGAATCCACCACGATCCCCGCCCCGGTGCGGAACCGCACCTGGTCGCCGGCCACCTCGGCACTGCGGATCAGAATGTTCAGATCCATGTCGCCGTCGCGATTGAGCCAGCCGAGTGCACCGGTATAGGCACCTCGGGCGGTCTGTTCAAGCTCGGCGATGATCTGCATACAACGCACCTTCGGGCAACCGGTAATGGTGCCGCCGGGAAATACTGCAGCAATCACCTCTCCCGGAGTTACGCCGGCACGCAGGTAGCCACGCACATTACTGACGATGTGATGCACATGCGCGTAGCTCTCCACGCACATCAGCCCGTCCACTTCCACCGTTCCCGGCGCGCAAATGCGGCCCAGGTCGTTGCGCTCCAGGTCGATCAGCATCACATGCTCGGCACGCTCCTTCGGATGCCCAATCAGCTCGCGGATGCGTACGGCATCATCGTCGCCGGCAAAGCGCGCACGAGTGCCGGCGATTGGGCGTGTCTGCACCACATCGCCCTGTACCGACACCAGTCGCTCGGGCGAGGAGCTGACGACCGCGCGCCCAGCGGCAACGAAAAGGCCGGCGAACGGCGCCGGGTTGGCCGCACGCAGGCGCGTATGCAGTGATACAGGGGCGGGCGCCGCTGCGAACGCCGCATGCCAGGCACGCGAGATGTTGGCCTGAAAGACATCGCCGGCACGCAGATAATCGATCACACGCTCCACTGCAGTGGTGAAGCGCCCGGGCGCATCCTCTTCGACAGCAAGCGGCCCGATCCACTCCGGCAACGGTGGCAGCGCGGCGCAGGCAGCAACGTCGTCACCGATCTGCTGCAACAGATCGGCGCGACCGGGCTCGGCCAGCACCACGCAGCGACCTTGCACGTGATCGCGTAACACCGCTGCCGGCGCGCGCAAGGCTAGCGCGGCGGGCAAACCATCAGTGCGCAGAGGCAACTGCAGCATTGGTTCGACCTGCGCGGCCAGTTCGTAATCCAGCAGCAGGGCCCAACCGCCACGAAATGGCCATGGACTTGCCGGATCGTGCGGCACGCGCTCGGCCTGCCATGCGGCATCCAGGGCAGCAAGAAAGTCACCTTCCAGCAGATGCCCCTCACCATCGCGCGTGCGTCCATCCGGATCCAGCCGAAGGCATGCGCCTTCTGCCAGCAGCAGCACATCCCAACGCC
>Ga0207791_1000082_pt1 | contig 27898 bp, 25 predicted proteins | sample HigsolmetaGSP16D_FD_184844 | JGI IMG/M metagenome (GOLD analysis project Ga0207791, IMG submission 184844) | High solid enriched microbial communities from the Joint BioEnergy Institute, USA - SP1-6-D (SPAdes) | ecosystem: Engineered > Bioreactor > SSF (Solid state fermentation) > Aerobic >...
CGTCCCTGATGCGCGAGGCCCGGCAGGAAACCGTGGTGCGCGGCGACAGTGGCCAGTTCGGCTGGCTGGGCTGGCTGCTCGCGCTGGTGATCGTCGGCGGCGGTCTGGCGATCTGGCTGGGCTGACGCGCAGGAATCGTCGGGGTTTTCCGGCCAGGCCGGTCGCGCTGTCAGGGCACGTGTGACGGTGGGAGCGCGCTTGCGCGCGATGGCGGTTCCGCAGATGCCCATTGCGCGCAAGCGCGCTCCCATAGGCCTTGGATCACTGCAGCCTCTGGCATGGGCGCATCCGATGGATGTGCCAGCGCCCGCCTCTCAGGGCAGGCCGGCCAGCCACTCGTCGTCGGAACCCTCGTTGATGTCCGCGAACAGGGGCGTGGAGAAGTAGCGCTCGCCGGTATCGGGCAGCATCGTCAGGATTACCGCGCCCTCGGCGGCAGTCGCCGCGACCTGGAGTGCGGCGGCCAGCGTGCCACCGGCCGAGATGCCGACGAAGATGCCTTCTTCGGCAGCCAGCCGGCGCGCGGTGTCGATCGACGCGGCGTCGTCGACCGACAGCACCCGGTGTGCGACATCGCGGTTGAGGACCTCGGGCACGAAATCCGGCGTCCAGCCCTGCACCTTGTGTGGCGACCAGTCCTTGCCCTGCAGCAACGCGGCGCCCGCCGGCTCGCAGGCCACGATCTCGACCTCCGGCCTCGCGACCCGTAGCACTTCGCCCACGCCGGTCAACGTGCCGCCGGTGCCCCAGCCGGTGACGAAGTGGTCGAGTCTGCGACCTGCGAAATCGCGCAGGATCTCGGCCGCCGTCGTCTGCCGGTGATACGCGGGATTGGCGGGATTGGCGAACTGGCTGGCCCAGAACCAGCCGTGCTGTTCGGCCAGCTCCTTCGCCCGGCGGACCATGCCGCTGCCGCGCTCGGCGGCCGGCGTGAGAATGACCTTGGCGCCGTAGGCGCGCATCAGCTTGCGGCGCTCGATCGAGAAGGTCTCGACCATCGTCGCCACGAACTTGTAGCCGCGCGCCGCGCAGACCATCGCCAGGGCCACGCCGGTATTGCCGGACGTGGCCTCGACCACGGTGTCACCCGGCTTGAGCAGGCCACGGCGCTCGGCATCGAGGATGATCGCCAGCGCGAGGCGGTCCTTGACCGAGCCGCCCGGGTTGAACGACTCGACCTTGGCGTACAGCGTGACGTGGTCGGGCGCGATGCGGTGCAGGCGGACGATCGGCGTGTCGCCGACGGTATCGAGGATGCTGTCGTACAGGGCCATGGGGAACGCCTCGCTGCGGGAGAGGAACGCGGCAGGCCAGACTGGGCCATAACGCGTGACGCGGCCAGCGGTTGACGTGGAACGCTGTTTTTTCATCCCCATCCGATGGCACGGGGAACGTCACGGGTCAGCAGGTAAGATCGGCCGGTTTTTCCGCCCCCGCAGGTCGCACCTTGTCCGAGCCCATCTCCGTCCGTCCCGCGATGTCGTGGGCCTTCGGCATCGCCGCCGCCCTCGTCCTGGCCGCCTGCGGTGGCGAGCAGCGCGCCGGTCCGGGGCAGGGGGCCGGCAACCCGGTGCCCGTCACGACCGCCAACACCGCGATGCGCGAGTGGAACGACAGCGTGACTGCCCTGGGCACGGTGAATGCGCGCGAGTCGATCACCGTGACCTCCAAGGTCAGCGAGACGGTGCAGCGCGTGCATTTCGAAAGCGGCGACGAAGTGGCCGCCGGCGCTGTGCTGGTGACCCTGAGCGGCAACCAGCAGCAGGCGACGCTGCGCGCCGCCGAGGCCGCGGCGATCGATGCCGACAGCCAGTACCGGCGTGGCGCCGAACTGGTCGAAAGCCAGCTCATCGCACGTGCTTCGGTCGACACGCTGCGCGCCGAGCGGGACGCGGCGCGGGCGACGGTCGCCGAAATGCGCGCCAACATCAGCGACCGCACCATCCGCGCGCCCTTCGCCGGCGTGCTGGGCCTGCGCCAGGTCAGCCCCGGCGCGCTGGTCACCCCGGGCACGCCCATCGCCACGCTCGACGACATCGGCGCGGTCTACGTCGACTTTCCCGTCCCCGAGACCCTGCTCGCCCGTGTCGAGGCGGGCCAGGTCGTGAACGGCACCATCGCCGCCAGCCCGGGTCGGCGCTTCGAGGGGCGCGTGCAGACCATCGATGCACGCATCGACCCCAATACCCGTGCGGTCGTGGTGCGCGCCGCGTTCGACAATCCTGACCGTGTGCTGCGGCCGGGCATGCTGGTCGACGTGCGGTTGCAGCAGCAGGCCCGCCAGGCGCTGATGCTGCCCGAGATCGCCGTGGTCCAGGTGGGACGCGACACCTTCGTCTACCGGGTGCGCGAGGACGAGACGGTCGAACAGGTGCCGGTCAGCGTCGGCGTCCGCGCCGAGGGCCTGGTCGAGATCACCGAGGGCCTGGCGCCCGGCAGCCGCATCGTCGTCGACGGCACCGGCAAGCTGCGGCCGGGCATGAAGATCGTCGAAGGCAGCGTGCAGCAGGCCAAGGCGCCCGCGGCCGATGACGCGCCGGCCGGAGCCGCGCAATGAAGATGTCGGATGTTTCGATCCGACGGCCGGTCTTCGCCGTCGTGGTCAGCCTGCTGCTGGTGACCCTGGGCCTGATGGCCTTCAGTCGCCTGACGTTGCGCGAACTGCCGAACATCGATCCACCGATCGTGTCGGTGGACGTCAGTTATCCCGGTGCGTCGGCAGCGGTGGTCGAGACCCGGATCACCCAGATCCTCGAGGATGCGCTGGCCGGCATCGAGGGCATCCGCACGATCGAGTCGCGCAGCCGCAACGGGCGCGCCGACGTCACCATCGAGTTCAACCTGAGCCGCGACATCGAGGCGGCGGCCAACGACGTGCGCGACGCGATCAGCCGCGTCGCCGACCGCATGCCGCAGGAAGCCGACCCGCCGGAAATCTCGAAGGTCGAGGCGGACGCCGACGCGATCCTGTGGCTGAACCTGCGCTCGAGCACGATGGGCACGCTCGAGCTCACCGACTACACCGATCGCTACATCCTCGACCGCCTGTCCTCGCTCGACGGCGTGGCACGCGTGCAGCTCAGCGGCGGACAGCGCTACTCGATGCGCATCTGGCTCGACCGCGACGCGATGACCGCGCGGGGCGTCACCGCCGCCGACGTCGAGAACGCGCTGCGCACCGAGAACGTCGAACTGCCCGCCGGCAGCATCGAGTCGGCGACCCGCGACTTCACCCTGCGCGTCGAGCGCGGGTATCGCGAGCCGGGCCAGTTCGCGCAGATGCCGGTGCGCCGCGGCGACGATGGCTACGTGGTCCGCATCGGCGACATCGCGCGGGTGGAGCTGGGGCCCGACGAACGCCGCTCCTACATGCGCAGCAACTCGGTGCCCAACGTGGGCCTGGGCATCGTGCGCACGTCGACGGCGAACGCGCTCGACGTGGCACGCGCGGCACGCGCGGAAGCCGAGCGCATCCAGGAGACGCTGCCCGACGGCACCGAGATCTTCGTCGCCGCCGACAATACGGTGTTCATCGAGTCGGCGATCACGCGTGTCTACTGGACGCTGTTCGAGGCCATGGGCCTGGTGTTCGTGGTGATCTGGCTGTTCCTGGGCAGCCTGCGCGCGGCGATCATTCCCGCGGTGACCGCGCCGGTCTGCCTGATCGCGGCCTTCGTCGCGCTGTACGCGTTCGGCTTCTCGATCAATCTGCTGACGCTGCTGGCACTGGTGCTGTGCATCGGCCTGGTGGTCGACGACGCCATCATCGTGCTGGAGAACGTGCAGCGCCGGGCCGATGCCGGCGAGCCGCCGCTGGTCGCCGCGCGCCGCGGCACCGCGCAGGTGGCCTTCGCGGTCATCGCGACGACCGCGGTGCTGGTCGCGGTGTTCCTGCCCGTGGGCTTCATGGAAGGCAACTCGGGGCGGCTGTTCCGCGAGTTGTCGGTCACGCTCGCAGGCGCGGTCGCGCTGTCGGCCTTCATCGCGCTGACGCTGACGCCGATGATGTGCTCCAAGCTCGTGCGGCCGCACGGCCCGAAGAAGACCGGCTTCAACGCCTGGATCACCCGCAAGCTCGATACCGTGAGCAGCGGCTACGGGCGGCGCGTCGGGCGGCTGGTCGCGCTGGCGCCGATGCGGCTGGTGCTGCTGCTGGCGCTGGCGATCGGCGGCTGCCTGCTGGCCGCAGTGCTGCTGTTCTGGCGCGTGCCCGGCGAGCTTTCGCCGGCCGAGGATCGCGGACGTTTCTTCGTCGGCGTCGACGGTCCCGAGGGCGCGGGCTACGACTACACCGTCGGCCAGATGCAGCAGGTCGAGCGGATCTTCGACAAGTACGTCGGCCCGGACCAGCCGATCGAGCGCGCCAACTCGCGCGTACCGCGCGGATGGGGCGGCAGCCAGGACATGCACACCGGCCAGGTGATCGTGTTCCTGCAGGACTGGCGCGAGCGCGACGTCAGCACGCCGGAGATCGTCGACCGCCTGCGCGCCGACTTCGCGGCGCTGCCGGGCGTGCAGGTACGCGCCAACGTGCCGGGCGGCCTGATCAGCAGCCGCGGCCAGCGCTACCAGCTCGTGCTCGGCGGGCCGGACTACGCCGAGATCGCGCAATGGCGCGACCGGATGCTCGCGCGCATGCGCGAGAACCCGGGCATCCAGGATCCCGACTCCGACTACAAGGAGACGCGGCCGCAGATGCGCGTGGACATCGACCGCACGCGCGCGGCCGATCTGGGCGTGTCGGTGCAGGAGATCGGCCGCACGCTCGAGACGATGATGGGCTCGCGCCAGGTCACCACCTTCGTCGACAGCGGCGAGGAATACGACGTGCTGCTGCAGGCCGACCGCAACGCGCGCATGTCGCCGGCCGATCTCGCCGGCACCTACGTGCGCGGCCGCGGGGATGCGCTGATTCCGCTGTCGAACCTCGTCACGCTCAGCGAGATCGCCGAGCCGGCGAGCTTCAACCGCTTCAACCGGCTGCGCGCGATCACCATTTCGGCAGGCCTGGCCGACGGCTACACGATGAGCGAGGCGCTCGAATGGACCCGCCAGGTGGCCGCCGAGGAACTGCCGCACTACGCGCAGATCGACTGGAAGGGCGAAAGCCGCGAATTCCAGGAGGCCGGTGGCGCGGTGCTGCTGACCTTCGCGATGGCGCTGCTGATCGTCTACCTGGTGCTGGCCGCGCAGTTCGAGAGTTTCGTCCATCCGCTCTCCATCATGCTGACCGTGCCGCTGGCGGTGCTCGGTGCGCTGCTCGGCCTGTGGGCGACGGGCGGCACGCTCAATCTCTTCAGCCAGATCGGCATCGTGATGCTGATCGGGCTGGCGGCGAAGAACGGCATCCTGATCGTCGAGTTCGCCAACCAGTTGCGCGACGACGGACGCAGCGTGCGCGAGGCGATCGCCGAGGCCTCGGCGGTGCGACTGCGGCCGATCCTGATGACCGCGGCCGCGACCGTGGTCGGTGCGATCCCGCTGGTCGTGGCCGGTGGCCCGGGCTCGGCAAGCCGCGCGACGATCGGCGTGGTGATCATCTTCGGCGTCACGTTCTCGACCTTGCTGTCGCTGTTCGTGGTGCCCGCGTTCTACGCGCTGCTGGCGCCGTTCACCCGCTCGCCCGAAGCGCTGGCGCAGGAACTCGAGCGGCTGGAGGCGGAAACGCCGGTCGTCGGCGGCCATGCCTGAGCCCGCGCGCTGGGACGCGGTACGTCTGGACGGCGCGGGCTTCGTGCTCCGCCGCTGGCGCACCGCCGATCTCAACGCGCTGCTGCGACACGCGGACGATCCTGCGATCGTCCGCGGACTCAGCGAACGCTTCCCGCATCCGTATACGCGCGCGGACGGCGAGGCCTTCCTGGCCGGCACGGTCGTGGACCTGGCGCAGCCGGTGCTGGCGATCGAAATCGACGGCGAGGCCTGCGGCAGCATCGGCGTCCGCGCACCGGGCGGCGGCGAGCGCGCGCATGCGGCCGAACTCGGTTACTGGCTGGGGCGCGCGCACTGGAACCGCGGCGTGATGCGCCGTGTCGTCGCACGCTACGTGCCGTGGGTCATGGACGCACTGGGCCTGTCGCGGCTGCAGGCCAGCGTGCTCGACATCAATCCGGCCTCGGCGCACGTGCTGCTGGCCAACGGCTTCGTCGAGGAAGGGCGCTTGCGCGCTGCGATCCGCAAGCCCGACGGGTTGCACGACCTGCGCGTGTTCGGTCTGCTGCGGGACACCGCTGCGCGCTGATCGACGCCGCAGCGCACGCGGCTTCCCCGCCACGCGCCCGCAGGAATGCAGGTATCGTGTCGCCTTCGCGGCGGGGGCCGCAGCCACCGATCGGGGAGCAGAGGACACGTGGATACCGTACTCAGTGCATTGAACGGCCTGATCTGGAGCAAGGCGCTGATCGCGCTGTGTCTGGGCGCCGGCTTGTGGTTCTCGTTCCGCACCCGCTTCATGCAGGTCCGCGGCTTCGTCGAGATGACCCGGCTGACCTTCAGCGGCAAGAGTTCGAATGCCGGCGTGTCCTCGTTCCAGGCGCTGGCCATGTCGATGGCCGGGCGCATCGGCATCGGCAACATCGCCGGCGTCGCCACCGCGATCGCCTTCGGCGGCCCCGGTGCGGTGTTCTGGATGTGGGTGATGGGCTTCCTCGGTGCCTCGACCTCGTTCGTCGAGTGCACGCTGGCGCAGATCTACAAGGAAAAGGACGCCGAAGGACGCTACCGCGGCGGCCCGGCCTACTACATCGAGAAGGCCATGGGCCTGAAGTGGTACGCGCTGGCGTTCGCGTTCGCGACGCTGGTCGCCGCCGGCCTGCTGATGCCGGGCGTGCAGGCGAACGCGATCGCCGACAGCATCGTCAATGCCTGCCGCGGCGGTCCGGTCTGCGGTGATCTTTCGGGCGAAATCCTGGGCATGCCGGCTGCGACGGCGCTCAAGGCCGGCATCGGCATCACCGTCGCGGCGATGCTGGCGGTGGTGATCTTCGGGGGTGTCAAGCGCATCGCGCGCTTCGCCGAGACCGTCGTCCCGTTCATGGCGATCGCCTACATCCTGACCGCCGTCGTCGTGATGGTCGCCAACATCGATTTCCTGCCGACGATGTTCCGCATCATCTTCGAAAGCGCGTTCGGCGCGCACGCCGCGTTCGGCGCGATGCTGGGCCTGGCGGTGGAGTGGGGCGTCAAGCGCGGCATCTACGCCAACGAGGCCGGCCAGGGCACCGGCCCGCATGCGGCCGCGGCCGCCGAGGTGTCGCATCCGGCCAAGCAGGGCTACGTGCAGGCCTGGGCGATCTACTTCGACACCATGCTGATCTGCACCTCGACCGCGTTCCTGGTGCTGGCGACGGGCATGTACAACGTGGTCAATCCCGCCGGGGGCATGCTGCATGAGGCCCTGCCGGGCGTGCAGGCCGGTGCCGGCTTCGCGCAGGCGGGCATCGACTCGATCCTGCCGGGCTGGGGCGCGGGCTTCCTCGCGGTCGCGCTGTTCTTCTTCGCGTTCACCACGATGCTCGCCTACTACTACATGGCCGAGACCAACCTGACCTATCTCAACAACCACGTGTCCCGACCGGGCCGCACGCTGCTGCTGCGCCTGGCGATCACGGGCATGGTGATCTTCGGCGCGGTCCGCAGCGCCGAGATGGCCTGGATGCTCGGCGACATCGGCGTGGGTGTGATGGCCTGGCTCAACATCGTCGCGATCCTGATCCTGCAGAAGCCGGCGCTGCAGGCGCTGCGCGACTACGAGCAGCAGAAGCAGCAGGGTCTCGACCCCACGTTCGATCCCGACAGGCTCGGGATCCGCAATGCCGATTTCTGGCGCAAGGCCCCCTGACATGACGAAGTCCCCCTGGTCCGGCAGCGGCCGCGACACGCCCCGCACGCCGACGCCCGCGCCAGGGCGTGACAGTCCGTGGGGCGGCGGCGCACGTACGACGCCCCCGGCCGCATCGTCGCCCCGTCCGGCGCCGACCGCGCCGGTCGCGGACGACGCCGCCGATGACCGGCGCGAACTGCGCCTGTACGGCCGCAACGCGATCGAGGCGGTGTTCGCGCGCCGCCCCGAGGCGATCCGCAAGCTCTATCTGCTCGAAGCGCGGATCCCGCAGGTGCAGCCGCTGCTCAAGTGGTGCGCGGCGAATCGCGTGGGTTATCGCGTCGTCGCCGAAGACGACCTGCGCAAGCTCGCGGCCAGCACGCACCACGAAGGCATCGTCGCCGACGTGCTGCGCGAGACGCCGCTCTCGCTCGGCGAGTGGCTGACCGCGCTGCCCGAAGGTCCGGCGTGTGCGCTGTGGCTCGACGGCGTGGGGAACCCGCACAATCTCGGCGCAATCCTGCGCTCGGCCGCGCACTTCGGCATCGGCGCGGTGCTGCTGCCCAAGGACGCTTCGCTGGCGCTCTCGGGCGCGGCCGCGCGCGTCGCCGAAGGCGGCGCCGAAGCCGTGCGCTTCGTGCGCATGGGACGCGAGGACAACGCACTCGCGCAGCTGCGCAGCGCGGGTTTCCAGCTGGCGGCCACGGTGGTGCGCGGCGGCGACGACCTGTTCACCGCGCGCCTGCCACAACGGCTGGTCTACGTGCTCGGCGCCGAGGGCGAGGGCATGGACGACGCGCTCGCCGCGACCTGCGACACGCAGCTGCGCATTCCCGGCAGCCGCGCGGTGGAAAGCCTCAACGTTGCCGCAGCGACCGCGGTGCTGCTGGCGCAGTGGCGGCAGCAGCACCGCTGAGGTATATCCGGTAGATGCGCCCAGCTTCTACCGGACACGCGCTTCAGTGCTCCGGCGCGGCGCCCTCCGCCTTGGGCGCGCTGCCGAAACGCTCTTCGGATTCCGCGGCCAGCCACGCGAACACGGCGTAGGCGGCAGTGTTCTGCGCGACCGCGTCGGGATCGACCTTGTCGAGGGTGTCGTTGGCGTTGTGGTGCAGGTCGAAGTAGTCGGTGCCGTCCTGGCCCAGCCAGCCCCAGGCGCCGCCCTTGGCGGCCAGCGGCGAGATGTCGGGCCCCGGGCCGCCCTTGTCGGTCAGGTAGTCGATGCCGAGCGGCCGCAGCACGTCGGCGATCGCATCGCTGGTCGCGCGCTGGCCGGCCGGGGCGCTGGTGTTGAAGCCGTAGATGCGGCCGGCACCGAAGTCGCTCTCCGCGCCGATCACGTGCTTCGCGATGACGTCCGCACCGCCGTGCGCCTCGGCATAGGCACGCGCGCCCAGCAGGCCTTGCTCCTCGTTCGCGAACGCGACCACGCGCACGGTGCGGCGCGGGCGCTGCGGCAGCTGCGCGATCAGATGGCCGGCGGCCATGGTGATGCCGACGCCGGACGCGTCATCGACCGCGCCGGTGCCCAGGTCCCAAGAATCGAGATGCCCCGCGATCAGCACGATCTCGTCCGGCGCCTCGCGTCCGGTGAGTTCGGCGATGACGTTCTGCGAGGTGTAGTCGCCGTTCCAGCCGACGTCCAGCGCGAGATGCACCTGCACGGAACCGAGCCGCAGCAGCCGCGCGAGCTGGTCGGCATCGGGCAGCGAGAGCGCCGCCGACGGAATCGGCGTGACGTCCGCATCGAAGCGGGTGATGCCGGTATTGGCGACCCGGTGCGGACTGGTGCCGATCGACCGCATCAGATAGCCGGCCGCGCCCTTGCGCGCGGCGATCGACGGGCCGCGTCCGCGCACCGGGCCTGCGGCGCCGTAGCCGCTGCCGTCGCGCGAGCGCGCCATCGGCACGTCGACGAAGGCGAGCTTGCCGCGCAGCATCGCCGGGTCCGCCGCCTCCAGCGCTGCGACGCTGTCGAAACGCACCAGTTCCGCCGTGACGTCGCCACCGGGGCTGCCGCCCAGCGCGGTGATCACCAGCGGCTGCGCATGCGCGCCGACGACGGCGGCGTGTTCGCTGCGACGCTCCCACTTCGGAAACGTCACCGGCTCGGTCCAGACCCTGTCGTAGCCCAGCGACTCGAAGCGCGCCTTCGCCCAGGCGACGGCGCGCGCATCGGCTTCGCTGCCGGGCAGGCGCGGGCCGACCTCGGTGGTCAGCGATTCGATCAGCGCATACGCGGTGCCGTCCTGCGCGGCGCGCTCGCGCAACTGCGCGGCCTGGTCGAGCGTGGCCTGCGTGAGTGGCGCCGTGCCGGGCGACTGTGCGAATGCAGGCATGGCCGCAAGCAGCGTGGTCGAGAGCAGGGCGATGGCGAGGGGGCGGCAGGACGGCATGCGCATGCGAAAGGCTCCGGCAGAGAGGCAACAAAAAAAACGGGCCGCGGCATTGTCGCGCGCGGCCCGTGGAATTATTGATTTGGCGTGGAACGCCGTGTCAGGGCTGCGTGTGCAGCGAATCGCGGATCTCGCGCAGCAGCTTCACTTCCTCGCTCGGCTCGGCCGGCTTGGCCGGTTCCGGCGCTTCGGCCTGCTTGCGCTTCAGGCGGTTGATGAACTTCACCGCCAGGAAGATCGCGAAGGCGACGATGGTGAACTGAATGACGGTGTTGATGAAGATGCCGTAGCCGATGGTGATCGCCGGAATTTCCTCGCCTGCCGCATCCACCGAAGCCTCGCGCAGGGTGATGGCCAGCTGGGTGAAATCGACGTTGCCGATGAGCCAGCCGATCGGCGGCATGATGATCTGGTCGACCAGCGCGGTGACGATCTTGCCGAACGAGGCGCCGATGACCACACCGACGGCGAGGTCGATGACGTTGCCGCGGACCGCGAACTCCTTGAATTCGGAAAGGATGCCCATCGAGTACTCCTGCGTGTTTGATCGGGAACGCAGGCGACTATAGCGACGCCGGGGTGATCCTGAAGTGCAGTTCCAGCACATCGTCGAGGCGCGCGACACCGCGATCGCCCGGCTGCAGTGCGGCCACGCCGGCGGGCGTGCCCATGAATACCAGATCGCCTGCGCGCAGCGCGAACAGCTTCGACAGTTCGTGCAGGATCTCGGGCACGTCCCAGATCAGCGCGTCGAGCGTGGACGACTGCCGCTGCGCGCCATTGACCTCGAGCGACAGCGTACGCGGCGCCAACGCGCCGATGTCGGCGGCCGGCACCAGTTCACCGATCGGGGCCGACGCGTCGAATCCCTTGGCGACGTCCCAGGGCAGACCCTTCGCCTTGGCCGCAGCCTGCAGGTCGCGACGGGTGAGGTCGAGACCGACCGAATAGCCGAACACCAGCGCCTGCGCATCCTCGACCGCAAGCACGCCGGGCGGCGCATCGGCACCGAGTGCGACGACCAGTTCGACTTCGTGATGCAGGTCCTGCGTGGCGCTGGGGTAGGGCACGTCGGTGCCGGTCACCAGCGCGTCGGCAGGCTTGGCGAAGAACACCGGCGTGCCGCGCTCGGCTTTCGAGGCCGGTGCCTGGGCGCCCATTTCTTTCGCATGGTCGGCGAAGTTGCGGCCGACGCAATAGATACGGCGCACCGGGAAACAGCCGCCGCCGCGCACGGTCAGGCGAACGGGTTCGACAGCGGGCACGACATCGCGCGCGGGATCGGTCATCGCGGGTCCTCGGCGCATCGCGCCATCGAAAGTGTGGAAAGCGCGCGTCGCGCGGCGCGACGGCTCAGCGCAGGGCGGCGTGGTCGCGGTTGCGGACCACCCGGTACTCGGCATCGACGATGCGACTGTCGCGCGGCGCCGCGGGCTGGCGCACCAGCAGGCGACGGGCCAGGCCGAACAGGATCATCGCCGCACCGATGAAGACACCGGCGACCAGCAACACCGCGAGCATCGCCACGCCGACGAGGCCGAGCGCGATGCGCAGCAGCGCGTGACGCGGCTTGCGCGGCGCGAACATCGCGCGCACGCCGGAGGCGTCGAAGCGGGCATGGAGATCGCGGAAAAAGGCGTTGGACATAAGCTCTTTGAACGTCGTGACACAATGCGGCCAGTTCGGCCGGCGACCAGTATCGGCGGGGCCACGACCGGAGTTGTAATGCAATCGTTAAATCCGCGTGATAACGCCACGCCGCTGCTGGCACTCGATGCGATCGCCGACGGTGGATTCGCCGAAGTGGAGGCGGTCGTCGACGGCGACGCCGAATCGTTGGTGCTGCACCGGGCCGGCGCCCGCGTGCAGGCCTGGTTGAACATCTGCCCGCATGCGGGGCGTCGTCTCGACTGGGCGCCCGGGCAGTTCCTCAAATCGAAGGCGGGCGATCTGGTCTGCGCCGCGCATGGCGCAAGCTTCTCGCTGGCCGACGGTGTCTGCGTCGCGGGCCCGTGCAAGGGCGAGTCGCTGCGTGCGGTGCCGGTGTCGGTGCGCGACGGCCAGGTGCTGCTCGGCTAGAACAGCAGGTTGACCATCGCGACGACGACGACGGTGTAGATCAGCGAGATCGGCAGGCCGATCTTCCACAGTTCGCGCGCCTTGTAGCCGGCCGGACCGATGATCATCGACATCACCGGGTTCGACTGGGTCATGAAGTTGTTCGATGCCGACAACGCCGTGATCAGCGCGAACGCGGTCGGATTGCCGCCCACGGCCAGCGCCAGATTGATCGCCAGCGGCACCACGACGATCGTCGCGCCCACGTGGCTGATGACCATCGAGAAAACCGCGGTCAGCAGGGCAAGTGCGATCTCCAGCACCCAGATCGGCAGGCCCGTGGGCAGGCGTTCGATGGTGTGTCCGGCAACCCAGGCCGCCGCGCCGCTGGAGTCCATCGCCCAGCCCAGCGGGATCAGGCAGGCCATCAGGAACACGGTCTTCCAGTTGATCGCGCTGTAGGCCTCGTCCATCTTCAGCACGCCGAACACCAGCATGCCGGCGACGCCTGCCATCAGCGCCACCGACGTGGGCACGCGCGAGGACAATGCGATCAGCATCGTGACGGCGAAGATCGCCATCGCGACCTTGAACTTGTGGGGGCGCTGCTCGCCCTTGGGGTAGTCGGTGACGATGAGGAAGTCGAGCGACTTGGCCGTCTTGGCCAGGTCCTGCCAGATGCTGTGCAGCACCAGCATGTCGCCGGCGCGCAGCGTGATGTTGCGCACGTCTTCGCGGATGACCTGCTTGTCGCGGTTGATCGCCAGCAGGCGCACGCCGTACTTCTTGCGCAGGCTCAGTTCGGCCGCGGATTTGCCGATGAACTTGGAGGTCGGCGGTACCACCGCCTCGGCGATGCCGGCGCGGCTGGGATTGAACAGGTCGCCGAAATTGCGCAGGCGCGTGCTCATGCGCAGGAACTGGTTCTGCGCGAAATCGGCGACCTGCTGGCGCTGCCCCATCGCGCCGATCACGCTGCCGACCCAGATGCGCGCATCGGCCGGCGGCGCGAGGCGCGAATCGTTCTCCGACTTCAGCGCCAGCAGCACCGGTGCGTCGTGGATCGACTCGGCCTCGCCGAAGGTCATGCCGACCAGCGGGCTTTCAGCCGTGACGACGAGTTCGAAGACGTCGCCGTCGATGCCGTAGGCGCTGGCGAAATAGGTCTGCGTGCGGGCCGGCGTGACGCTGCCGTCGCCCTCGCCGAGTTCGCGCAGCTCGCGGTTGCCGCGGAAATGGAAGTAGGCCAGCCCCGAGACCAGCAACACGATTCCGATCGGCAGCGGCGCGAACATGTTGAGCGATTCGAGCGTCGCCGCGCCGGAGGGCAGGTTGGCATTGGCCGCGGTCAGCAGATCGTTGAGCAGGATCAGCGGCGAGGTGCCCACCATCGTCAGCGCGCCGCCCATGACGATGGCCACGCAGATCGGCAGCAGCATCTGCGCCAGGCGCAGGCCCGAACGCGAGGCCAGTCGTGCCGCCACCGGCATGTACAGCGCCATGACCGATGGGTTCTGCATCACCGAGGAGTTGACGCCCGCGGTCGCGGCGGTCAGCAGCAGCAATCGATCCTCGTCGCCCCTGGCACGTCGCAACAACCAGCCGGCGAGGCGGTTGAGTGCGCCGGTGCGGTCCAGGCCCATGCCCAGGATCATCGTGGCGATGACGCTGATCGTCGCGTTCGACGAGAAGCCGTTGAACACGTCTTCCGGCGCCACCAGACCCGTCAGTCCGAGCATCACCAGCACCACCAGCGCGACCAGATCGGCGCGCACGCGCTGGAACACGAACAACACCATCGTCAGGCCGACGAGGGCCAGGACGATCTTCATGTCGGTGGTCAGGGCGAGCGCGGTGTCCATTACGGCCGGGATTGGAGATTCGGGATCCGGGATTCGAAACGATGCGCGAACGGTACGGCCAGGACCCGTCTGCGGCATGTGCGGAACGCGGGAAGCGAGCGATCAGGCGTCTTGTCCAATCCCGAATCCCCTATCCCGAGTCCCGGTCGTAGATCAGATCCCACACGCCGTGGCCGAGCTTCTGGCCACGCGTCTCGAAATGCGTCTGCGGCCGCCACGGCGGTCGCGGCACATGACCGCGCGGCCCGGCCCGGTTGCGCAGTCCGGGCGTGGCGTCGAGCACGTCCCACATCTGCTCGGCGTAGTCGGCCCAGTCGGTCGCCAGATGCAGGCGGCCGTCGGCGCGCAGCTTGCGCACCAGCAGCGCCGCGAACCCGGGCTGCACCAGCCGGCGCTTGTTGTGGCGCTTCTTGTGCCACGGATCGGGGAAGTAGATGCGGATCTCGTCGAGCGACCCGTCGGCGATCTCGCGCTCCAGCACCTCGACCGCGTCGTGGTGGTAGACGCGCACGTTGCCGTTGCCGTCCTCGGCCAGCGCGTTGAGCACCCGACCCACGCCCGGCGCGTGCACCTCGATGCCGATGTGGTCGCGCGCCGGGTCCATGCGCACCGAGTGATGCAAGGCGGCGCCATTGCCGAAGCCGATCTCGACAATGCGTGGCGCGTCGCGGCCGAAGACCGCCTCGAAGTCCCTTGGCACGCCGGTGTAATCGAGACCGAATTTCGGCCAGGCCTCGTCGAACGCGCGTTGCTGTGCAGGGGTGAAGCGGCCCTGCCGCAGCACGAAGCTGCGGATCTCACGCCGGCCCTCGGTCACCGTGAACGGCTTGGGCGGGGCCTTGGCGCCGTTGCTGGAGAACGGATCGGTCATGGAATCGTCTGGTCGTTTCGCGGCGATGCTGCCGCCCATGGCGGAGCAACGGCAACGCCGCGTTGCCCGGCCCGGCCAGCCGTGGCCGGGCGTTCGCCGATGTGCGCGGCGGTGCCGCGCGCGCGACTTCTGCTCACCCGATCACGCCATCGACGGGCGAGGACGCGCTGGCGAAACGCTTGCGCGGAATGCGGCCGGCGAGGAAGGCTTCCCGGCCTGCCTCGACCGCCTTGCGCATCGCGCTGGCCATCAGCACCGGATGGCGCGCACCGGCGATCGCGGTGTTCATCAGCACGCCGTCGCAGCCCAGCTCCATCGCGATCGCGGCATCGGACGCGGTACCGACGCCGGCGTCGACGATGATCGGCACCTTCGCGTTCTCGATGATCTCGATCAGGTTGTACTTGTTCTGGATGCCCAGGCCTGAGCCGATTGGCGCGGCCAGCGGCATCACCGCCGCGCAGCCGATTTCCTCCAGGCGCTTGGCCAGGATCGGATCGTCGGAGGTGTAGACCATGACGTCGAAGCCGTCCTTGACCAGCTGCTCGGCCGCTTTCAGCGTCTGCACGACATCGGGGAACAGCGTGCGCTGGTCGCCGAGCACCTCGAGCTTGGTCAGGCTGTGGCCATCGAGCAGCTCGCGTGCCAGCCGACACGTGCGCACCGCGTCCTCGGCGGTGTAGCAGCCGGCGGTGTTGGGCAGGATGGTGTAGCGGTCCGGCGGCAGCACGTCGAGCAGGTTGGGCTCGCCCGGATCCTGTCCGATGTTGGTGCGCCGGATCGCCACGGTGACGATCTGCGCGCCCGCGGCCTCGGTGGCCAGACGGGTCTGCTCGAGATCCCTGAACTTGCCGGTGCCGGTGAGCAGGCGGGAGGAATAGGTCTTGCCGGCGATGATGAGGCCGGAATCTTCGGGAAGTGCGGTGGTCATGTGGCGATTATCGCGCGGAACGGCCCTCACGACGTGGATGATCGAGAGCCTTCTGTGGGCCGGGCGGCTTGTGCATTGCATGGGTGCGTGCTAGACGATGGCGGCGCGCAGCCGCAAAAGGCCGCCCGCGATCACCCCGCCAACTGAAGGAACAGGCCATGACGACATTCCGTCGGCTCAGGAATCACGCGATCGGGATCGTCTTCGTCTTGCTTGCCACCCCGGCGCTGGCCGATGACAGCAGGCCGATCGACATGCAGCAGGAATTTTCGGTCCAGCGCACCCGGATTCTCCAGGATCTGGAGGATGGGAAGACCTACTCGGAAATCGCGCCCGCGGACCGCGTCGCGGTTGTGGACGCGCTGGGACGCATCCGTACGGCGCTGGGAACCGCGACGTCGGTGGATGCGCTTTCGGAGGCCGCGAGGATCGAGGTCCACAACGACCAGGAACTGGTCAATACGATCCTGACGCGCGCTCGGGCCGACAGCCGCCTGATCTGCGAGAAGCGGGCCCAGACGGGCTCCCATCGCCGCACGACGGTATGCACCACGGTTGCGCAGCGCGAACGGCAGCAGAACGAAGCCGGCGACGAATTGAAGAATCGGCTCTACCGCACGCCCGGTCGACGCGTCGGCGAGTAGGGCCCCGCGTCAGCCACCACCCAGCGCATGCACGATTTCCACCCGGTCGCCCTCGGCGATCGGATGGGTCTCGTGGCGCCCGCGCGGCACGATGTCGCCGTTGACTTCCACGGCGACCCGGCGGCCTGCCAGGTCTTGCTGGGCGAGCAGGGTGGCGATGGTGGCGCCGGGTTCGATGGCGAGATCCTCGCCGTTGAGTCGAATGTGCATGGCGCGATTGTCGCCGCTCGCCGCGTCCGGCGCACGCGTGCCGCAGTGCGGCGTGCCGCTCGTCGAAACGGCATGGGATCATCCGCGCGATTCGGCCCCGTACGGGGTCGCCCGACGGCCGGACACATGATCTCCGGCCTTTTTTCAAGGAGAGACCCCACCATGTCGTCCAGGCCCATCCGTGCCGCCCTTGCCGTCGCGCTCGCCGCGGCCGCCGTTCCCGCCCTTGCCGACGATACCTTCTCGCGCACGGTGTTCTTCGGCGACAGCCTCACCGACGCGGGCTACTTCCAGCCGGTCATCGTGCGTTCGATCGGCGCGCAGGGCGCGATCCTCGGCCGCTTCACCACCAACCCCGGCCTGACCTGGGCCGAGCACGTCGCCGATCGCTACGGCACCGAGGCCTATGCCAACGGCAACGGCCAGACCGGCACCAACTACGCGGCCGGCGGCGCACGCGTCGCGGTGGCCAACCCGACGGCACTCGGCGTCGCGCCCTCGATCGCATCGCAGCTCAACGCCTACCTGTCTGCCAACGGCGGTCGCGCCGATGCCAACGCGCTGTACACGGTGTGGGGCGGCGCCAACGACCTGTTCGCCGTCGCCGCCAATCCCGCGCAGGCCCAGCAGATCATCGGCGCAGCCGTGACCGCGCAGGTGGGGATCGTCGGGACCCTGCAGAATGCCGGCGCGCGCTACGTGCTGGTGCCGTCGATTCCCGACATCGGCCTGACCCCGCAGTCGCGCGCCGGTGGCGCGGTCGGGATCGCGACCGGCACTGCGTTGTCGAACACCTACAACACCGCGCTTTACGGCGGCCTCGCAAGCCAGGGCCTGCGGGTGATTCCGGTCGACACGTTCCACTTCCTGCAGGAAGTCGTCGCCGACCCGGCCATGTACGGCTTGAGCAACGTGACCTCGGCCGCGTGCCGCGCCCAGGCGGGGATCGGCGATTCGTCGGTGTTCTGCAACCCCAACTCGCTGGTGACGCCGTCGGCGGCCGATACCTATCTGTTCGCCGACGGCGTGCACCCGGCCAGCCGCGCGCACGAAATGATCGCCGACCTGGCGATCGCGATGATCGACGGCCCGCAGCAGATCGCGGTGCTGCCGCAGTCCGCGGCGATGACCGGCCGCGCGCGCGCCGATCGCATCAACAACCGTCTGAGCCTGGCGGCTGCGCCCGCCGAGGGCCGCCGCTGGTGGGCAGACGTGCGCGCGGACATGCAGCGCTACGACCATGGCGACGCCTACGACGGCGTGGGACCGGCGCTGACGGCGGGCATGGACTGGACGTCCGGCAACACGACCTTCGGCGGCTTCATCGGCTACGGCAAGCAGGGCAACGACTGGGGCCTGCGTCGTGGCAGCTGGGACCAGAGCGAGGCGACTGTCGGCGGCTTCGTCGGCTGGCGCGCCGACAGCGGCGCCTGGGTCAATGCGCAGCTCAGCTACACCTGGCTCGACTTCGACACCGACCGCACGGTGCAGATCGGTCCGGCGACGCGCGTGCACACCGGCCAGGCCGACGGCAACAACACGACCGCTGCGATCGGCGCGGGCTGGAACTTCGGACAGGGCGCCCTGCAGCACGGCCCGGTGTTGTCGCTGGTGGCCCAGCGCATCGAACTCGACGGTTTCGCCGAAAGCGACCCCACGCTGTCGAGCTCGCTGGCCTATCCGGCGCAGGACATCGATTCGCTCGTCGGCAGCGCGGGTTGGCAGTTCGCCTACGCCGCCAGCGACGCCTTCCGCCCGTATGCGCGTGTGACCATCGATCGCGAGTTCGAGGATGCGCCGACCCAGGCCTTCGCCCAGGCGCAGTCGCTGCCCTCGACGCTGCCCTACGCGGTACCGGCGCGCGGCTACGACACCAGCTATGCAACGGCGACGCTGGGCACGCAGACCACGCTGTTCGGGCTGGATGCGAACGTCGGGGCAAGCCTGACGATCGGCCAGAAGGGCGGCCGCCACACGACCGCATTCGCGACCATCGGCGCCGGCTTCTGAGCCTGCCCGCAAGGCGACGGCGTCCGTACGGCGTCGTTGCCAATGCGCGCGGGGCCGGCATAGACTGGCGGCCTCGCGCGGGTGTAGTTCAATGGTAGAACTGCAGCTTCCCAAGCTGCTAGCGTGGGTTCGATTCCCATCACCCGCTCCAGATCTGCGCAAGGCGACATTCCTGCGGCGGCCCCAGTCACTGGTGCCGCCGTTTTCGTTGGCGGTCCGGTCCGGTGATCCGATGAAACTGGCGATTCTCTCCCGCAATACCCGGCTCTATTCGACGCGCCGCCTGGTGGAGGCCGCGCGCCAGCGCGGGCACACGGTGCGTGTGCTCGACCCGCTGCGCTGCTACATGCGCATCAGCAGCGACGGCTTCTCGATGCACTACAAGGGCAAGCCGGTCGTGGGCCACGACGCGGTGATTCCGCGTTTCGCGGCCACGGTCACGCGCTACGGCAATGCGGTGCTGCGCCAGTTCGAACTGATGGGCACCTACGCGCCCAATCCGTCGGCCGGCTTCGCGCGCGCGCGCGACAAGCTGCTGTGCCAGCAACTGATGGCGGCCGAGGGGCTCGGCCTGCCGGTGACGGTGTTCGGCGACAACCCCGACGACACCGACGACCTGCTGGCGATGCTCGGCCCGCCGCCGCACGTCATCAAGCTCAACGAAGGCATGCAGGGCGCGGGCGTGATGCTGACCGAAAAGCCCGCCGCGTCGCGCGGCGTGGTCGAGGCGCTGCGCGGGCTGTACGCCAGCTTCGTCATGCAGGAGTTCATCGCCGAGGCGCAAGGCGCGGACCTGCGCTGCTTCGTCGTCGGCGACCGGGTGATCGGTGCGATGCAGCGGCAGGCGCCGGCAGGCGACTTCCGCTCCAATCTCCATCGAGGCGGCATCGCCCATGCGGTGGAAACCACCGCCGAGGAACGCGCCGCCGCGGTGCGGGCGGCGCGCGTGATCGGACTGGGCATCGCGGGGGTCGACCTGATCCGCTCCGCGCGTGGTCCGCTGGTTCTCGAGGTCAACGCGTCCCCGGGCCTGGAAGGCATCGAAGCGGCGACCGGGCAGGACATCGCGGGCGGCATCATCGAGCACCTGGCCGCCCACGTCGCCGTGCGTCCGCGAGCGCGACGCGCGAAGCGTTCGACAACGAACGGAACTTGAACGAATTTTTTCCGGAATCCCACGCGCCCTGTCCTAGTCTGCACATCCGGAATGCGCTCGCGCTCTCTCTCCGCCCCGGGCAACCGGGGCCGCGGCGGATGACGGCAATCGGGGCAACACTCCTTCGACCCGGGCGGTTTCCGTCCGGGTCTTTTTGTATGCAGCGCGACCACGGCCCGCGTGGAACCATTGCACCGCTGTGCCATCATCCGCACGGCTCCGTATTCACCGTATGCGCCGCCCGGCGCGACGCAAAGGACACCCAATGCACATCCTCGTCATCGAAGACAACCAGGATATCGCCGCCAATCTCGGGGACTACCTCGAAGACCGCGGCCATACCGTCGATTTCGCCGCCGACGGCGTCACCGGCCTGCATCTGGCCGTGGTCCACGACTTCGACGCGATCGTGCTCGATCTCAACCTGCCCGGCATGGACGGCCTGGAGGTCTGTCGCAAGCTGCGCAACGACGCACGCAAGCAGACCCCGGTGCTGATGCTCACCGCGCGCGACAGCCTCGACAACAAGCTGGCCGGGTTCGATTCGGGCGCCGACGACTATCTGGTCAAGCCCTTCGCGCTGCAGGAAGTGGAGGTGCGCCTCAACGCGCTGTCGCGCCGCGGAAAGGGTACGCATACGCGTGTGCTCGACGTCGGCGACATCGAGTACAACCTCGACACGCTGGAAGTGCGCCGCGGCGGCAAGCTGCTGCAGCTCAATCCGACCGCGCTGAAGATCCTGCAGTCGCTGATGGAGGCCTCGCCGGCCGTCGTCACCCGTCAGGAGCTCGAGACGCGCGTCTGGGGCGAGGAGCTGCCCGATTCGGACTCGCTGCGCGTGCACATCCACGGCCTGCGTGCGGTGATCGACAAGCCGTTCGACGTGCCGTACATCCAGACGCGCCACGGCATCGGCTACCGCATCGCCGTGCCCGATGCCGGCACCTGACGCCGCCCCGGAGCGGCCGGTCCGCTCGCGCAGGCGTCGCTACCGGCGGCGCCTGCGCAGCCGCATCATCCTGTCGTTCGTGCTGCTGGGCCTGGGGCTCACGACGTTGTTCGCGTTCCTGACCCAGGAAGCGCGCGACCGCGTGGAGAACACGCTGGTCGAGGACCTGATGAACCGCAACATCGACGAGTACGCGCGCCGCTACTACGTCGATCCCACGCGCAACCCGGCCGCGCCGGTGCAGCAGATCCAGGGCCGCGTGATCCGGCGCGACCGGTTCGAGGAGCTGCGTCGCGAGCAGCCGGACTGGTACGAACTCGGCGACGGCATCCACAACCTGAGCGGCATCGACGAGGACGGCACCCCCTTCGCCTACAAGCTCGCCGTGCGCAAGATGCCCGACGAGTGGTTTTTCCTCGCCTACGACATGACCGAGACCATGCGCGGCGCGACACAGTTCCAGCGCGCCATTTTCGGTTCGGTGGTGCTGGTGTCGCTGCTGTCGCTGCTGATCGGCTGGTGGTCGGCCGCGCGCGTGATGAGCCCGGTGTCGGCGCTGGCGAACCGGCTGCGCAGTTCGGGCGACAGTTCCACGCCGGAAGCACTGGCCCCGCATTTCCCCGACGACGAGGTCGGGCAGCTGGCGAGCGCCCTCGACGACTACGCATTCCGCCTGACCGAGGTGGTGCAGCGCGACCGCGAGTTCAACGCCGACGTCAGCCACGAACTGCGCACGCCGCTCGCGGTGATCAAGGGAGCGGTCGAACTGCTGCTCTCGCGCCCCGGGCTCGACGAGAAGACACGCGCGCGCCTGCTGCGCATCCAGCGTGCCGAACAGCAGTGCACGGACCTGATCAGCGCCCTGCTGCTGCTCTCGCGCAACGAGCGCGGACACGGTGCCACCGATGTCGGGCGCGTGGTCGAACAGCTCTTCGATGCGCACCGCGGCCAGTTGGCGGGCAAGCCGCTTGCGTTGCGGCTCCAGAGCGGCGATGCCCCGCTGGTCGTCGACGCGCCCGAGGCCGCGGTCACGGTCGCGCTGGGCAACCTGGTCGGAAACGCGATCAAGTACACGCTCGAAGGCGAAGTCGTCGTCAGGCTGGGCGCGGAGACTGTGGAGGTCGCGGATTCGGGGCCGGGCCTGAGCGCCGAGGATGCGGCGCGGCTGTTCGAGCGTGGCTATCGTGGCACGCACGCCGAACACTCCCAGGGCGGTGGCATCGGCCTGTCGATCGTGCGGCGGCTGTGCGCGCTGTACGGCTGGGAGGTGCGGGTGGTGCCGGGCGCGGTGCGCGGTGTCGTCGCGACCCTCTCGTTCCGCCCGGGCCGTCCGTCGATGCCGGCCGCGTGAGTCGTGCTCCGCAGTCGCGCCGTCAGAGGCTGAGCCACCAGCAGCCCAGATGGCGGCGCAGCGCGAACACCGTCTGCACGCTGCCCTGGCCACTGCTGCCAGCCTGGTCGACCCGCAGCGATGTCGGTGGCCGTTCCGGTTCCGCCGTCGGAATGTCGCGTGCGCTGACCCAGCCCGAGAATCCGGTCTGTGGCTGGGCGACCACGGTGCGGGCCGGCCGCTGCGCGGTGATGTCGATCAGCGGCCGCTGCGCGATCGCGTCGAGCCGCTCGAGGATCTGGTAACCGCCGCTGTGGCTCAGCCCCGTCCAGTGGTAGAGGCCGGCGAGGTGGTTGGCATCGCGCTGCTGGATCGCGTACTGCAGCTCGTTGATCAGGCCGCGCAGCGTGCGCTGGCAGCTGATGCGCGGCAGGCGCGACGCCGTGGCCGCGCCGCGCGAAGGCAGGCTGGCGACCGCGCCCACCGCGTCGCAGGCCCGGTCGGTGTAGACGGTGCCGCCATCGGGCGCCGTGCACCGGCGCACCTGGGCCGCGGCCTCGGGGGCATGCAGGGCCGGGAGGGCGAACACGGCCAGCAGCAGGAAGGTGGTCGGGCGGCGGGGCATCGGCGCAGCCTAGCCGCTGGACACCGGAGGCGACAGTGACGAGGGCTCAGGCGAGCCGGTGGAGGATCGCCTGCGTGGGCCGGGACAGGTTGAGCGTGTAGAAATGCAGCGCCGGCGCGCCCCCGGCGATCAGGCGTTCGCACAGCCGGGTGACGATGTCGGCGCCCAGTTCGCGGATCGCATCGACATCGTCGCCGTGCGCGCTCATGTGCCGCTGCATCCAGCGCGGAATCTCTGCGCCACAGGCTTCGGAGAAGCGTCGCAACTGGCTGAAGTTGGAGATCGGCATGACGCCGGGAATGATCGGGATCTCCACGCCGGCGCGGCGCACGCTGTCGACGAAGTGGAAGTAGGCGTCGGCGTTGTAGAAGTACTGGGTGATCGCGGCGTCGGCGCCGGCGTCGACCTTGGTCTTGAAATGCCGCAGGTCGGCGCGCGCGTTGTCGGCCTGCGGATGGATTTCCGGATAACAGCCCACTTCGATGCGGAACCGGTCGCCGAACTCGTCGCGGATGAAGGCGACGAGGTCGGAGGCGTAACGCAGATCCCCGGGCTGGCCCATGCCGGAGGGCAGATCGCCGCGCAGCGCGACGATGCGGGTACAGCCGATTGCGCGGTAGAGCTTGAGCAGCTCGCGGATTTCCTCGCGGCTGCCGCCGACGCACGACAGGTGCGGCGTGGCGTCGAACCCGTGCTGCTGCTTGAGCCGGCGTACGGTCTCGGGTGTGTGGCTCAGCGTCGAGCCGCCGGCGCCGAAGGTGCAGGACACGTACTCGGGCGCGTGCGCGGCGAGCTTCTTCGCGGTCCTGTCCAGCTGGGTGCGCTGGTCGTCGGTCTTGGGCGGGTAGAACTCGAAACTGATCGGCAGCATGCGCGACCCCGGTCTGCGGATTGGGCGCATTGTATCGCTTTATCGCGATGCATGAGATGAGTGGGTCGACGAAACGGGCGTGGAACGCGCCTTCCCGTCCCCGCGACGGACCCGGGTCCTATAATTTCCCGTCGCCCGGCTACCGCCGGTATCCAGGCCCCCGGGGCCCTGCGCCGTGGCATCGGCCGTCCTCCCCCAAGGATTCGCTATGAAGAAGTTTCTCAAGGCCCTCGTCGGCCTCGCCGTCGTGTTGGCGATCGCCGCCGGCCTGTTCCTGTACTGGCCGCTGTTCGAAAAGTCGCCGCCCGAACCGGAGAATGCCGAGCCGGTCGACGTGGTGCTGATCGGCGCCGGCGTCATGAGCGTCACGCTGGCCACGTATCTGCAGGAACTCGAGCCCGACTGGCGTATCGAAATGTACGAGCGCCTGGACGGCGTGGCGCTGGAAAGCTCCGACGGCTGGAACAACGCCGGCACCGGCCACTCGGGTTTCGCCGAACTCAACTACACGCCCGAGCGCGAGGACGGCAGCATCGAGACCGCGCGTGCGGTGGACATCGCCGAGCAGTTCGAGATCTCGCGCCAGTTCTGGTCGCACCAGGTCGACGCGGGGCGCCTCGGCACGCCGACCGGTTTCATCAATCCGACGCCGCACATGAGCTTCGTCTGGGGCGATGCCAACATCGACTACCTGCGTCGCCGCCACGCGGCGCTGTCGAAGGAGCCGCTGTTCCATGGGATGCAGTACTCCGAAGACCCGGCGCAGATCGCGCAGTGGGCGCCGCTGATGATGCAGGGCCGCGACCCGTCGCAGAAGGTGGCCGCGACCTGGATGCCGCTGGGCACCGACGTCAACTTCGGCGTCATCACCCGCCAGCTGACCCAGGCGCTCGAACGCAGCCCGAATTTCGCCCTGCACCTGCGTCACGAAGTGCGCCAACTCCAGCGCGGGGAGGACGGCACTTGGACCGTCGCGGTACACGACCTGGCGAGCAACACGACCCGGTCGATCCGCACGAAGTTCGTCTTCGTCGGTGCCGGCGGTGCGGCACTGAAGATGCTGCAGCACTCCGGCATCCCGGAAGCCGCGAACTACGGTGGCTTCCCGGTCGGCGGCCAGTTCCTCGCCGCCGACAATCCGGCCGTCACCGCGCAGCATGAGGTGAAGGCCTACGGCAAGGCGGAAGAAGGATCGCCGCCGATGTCGGTGCCGCACCTCGATGCACGCATGCTCGACGGCAAGCCGGTGCTGCTGTTCGGACCGTTCGCCTTGCAGAGCACGCGCTTCCTCAAGCACGGCTCCTGGTTCGACCTGTTCTCCTCGGTCAACAACCACAACGTGGCCGGCATGATGCGCGTCGGTGCCGAGAACCGCGATCTGGTGGGTTACCTGGTGAGCCAGGCGATGCTGTCGGACGCCGATCGCATGGCCGAGCTGCGCAAGTACTACCCGGGCGCGCAACCCGCCGACTGGCGTCTGGTGACCGCGGGCCAGCGCGTGCAGGTGATCAAGCGCGATCCCGAACAGGGCGCGATCCTGCAGTTCGGCACCGAGATCGTCACCGACGCCGACGGCAGTATCGCCGCGCTGCTGGGTGCGTCGCCGGGCGCGTCGACATCGCCCAAGATCATGCTCGACGTGATGCGCCGCGCGTATCCGGCGCAGATGGACGGCGCCTGGCGCGAACGCGTGCAGCAGATCGTGCCGTCCTACGGCCAGATGCTCAACACCGACATCGCACTGACCAACCGCATCCGTCGCATGACCAGCCGCGTGCTGCAGTTGCCCTACCTCGACGTGCCGGGCGCGGCGGTCGGCGCCGGCCAGCCGCCGGCGATGAACGACGAGTTGCATGGTCCCGACGAAGGGCCCGACGAGGCCGAACTCGACCGGCGCATGCAGGCGCTCTGATCGATCCCCGATCGCACGGAAAGTCGGGCCCGAGGCCCGCCTTTTTCGTATGCGACACACGCGGGTTACCCTGTCGCGCCATCGCTCGCGACCTGCCGATGTCCATCGTTCTCACGCCCTTCGCCCGTCCCCGCCTGTTTCCGCGCACGCCGCGGGGGAACACGATCCAGGACATCACGCCCGCGCAGTTCGAGGCGCACCTCAACCGCGAGACGCCGCATGCGGTGCTCGACGGCTACGCGCCGTTCTGCAAGCTCCACGTGCACCGCAACTGGACCTCGACCCGCTGCCTGACGGTACCGATCACGGACGACAACCGGCACCTGCTGCGCTCCGGCTACGAGGCGCGCAACCGCGAGGAGCTGCCGGTGCTGGTGCGCTGGTTCGAGGGCGTGGAATCGCCGCGCGCCGAGTATCTGGTGGTGATCCTCTACAGCGCCGAACAGCTGGCCAGGGAAGGGTCGCCGATCGATGCGGACTGGGGCATCGTCGGCTGCCTCTACACCGCCGAACCCGAAGAGATTCCGATGGCACCGATCACCATGCTGCGCAACGCGCTCGGCGTGGAGGAGGGCGGTTCCGGCGTGCCGCTGGATCGTGAGGCGTATCGACGAAGCGTGGAGTTCTGGGAGCGGAACGCCAACTGGCGGCCTTGAGTCTCAGGCCGCGATCCTGATTCCGGCAAGCTTCGCGGCATACAGCGCCGCGCCGTAGTGCGGCGCATGGCGCGGCTTGCGCAGCTCGAATGCGGGAGAAAGCGAGTGCAGCGCGGCGGCGAAGGGTGCGCACAGCAACTCGCCCTCACCGGCACTGAAGGCGCCGCCCGAATAGGAAACCGACGTGGTGTCGCCGTCCTCGAACCGGAGTGCGTCGCGCAGCGCTCCTGCCATGCGCGCAAGTTCCTCTCCGGCCCGGGCGAAGATGTCCCGCGCGACCGGGTCGCCCCGCGTTGCGGCCTGTGCGACCACGGGCGACAGCTGGGCGATCCGGCCCCGGGAGAATGCGTGTTCGCCGTGGATGCGTGCGCAGGCATCGAGATCATGTTCGATCCCCAGCGCCTCGCGAAACAGCGCGTGCAGCGGCCCGCGCGGCAGTCGTCCGTCGCTCATCCGCGAGAACGCATTGAGGCCCTGCACCGCGATCCAGTAGGCCGAGCCCTCGTCGGAAAAGGTCTCGCCCCAGCCGCCCGCGCGTGCCTCGCGGCCGTTGCGCTGGCCGTAGCCGATCGAGCCGGTGCCGGCGACGATGTTGATGCCGTCCGCACAGGCCAGCGAACCGGCCCAGCCGCAGACCATGTCGTTGCCGCATGCGTAGCGTGTGTGGCCGAGCAGGTCGGCGGGCATGGACTCGAGCAACGGCGTGATGCGGCTGTCCTCGCCGTGCGCGGGCAGGCCGAAGAACGCATGCGCGATGCCGTCGGCACGGACGTCGGCCCTGGCGGTCACCGTGGCGATGCCGTCGCCCAGGATCTCGCGCACGCCCTCGAGACCCACCTCGGGGTGGTACGTGGTGCCGCGCTGCGTTTCGGCGAGCACGCGGCCGCCGGCGTCGATCAGCACGAAGCGGGTCTTGGTGCCGCCGCCGTCGACGCCGAGATAGCAGCCATCGATGCTCATGAGGCCAGTGGATGCAGGCGCACGCCCTGCACGACGCGGTTCACCGTGCCCTGCTTGTTCGGCGTGTCCGGGCGGATGCCCATGGCGCGCGAGGCGTGGAAGGCGAACAGCTGGGCGACGGCAACGTAGGGCCACAGCAGATCGACGTCCTGCGCGCCTTCCATGCCCGGGACCACGATCGCGTCGCCGGCATCGCCATGCGGCGCCTGCGCGGTGATCTCGATGACGCGCCCCGCGGCGGCATCGCCGCGCAACTCGTCGAGCAGGTCGAGGTCGTAGCGGCGGGTCAGCGGATCGTTGGAGACGAACACGACGACCAGGGTGCGCGCGGTGACGAAGGTCTTGGGGCCGTGGCGGAAGCCCATCGGCGACTCGAAGCACGTCGCCACGCCGCCGTTGGTCAGTTCGCCGAGCTTGAGCGCGGCCTCGCGCGAAAGACCCTTGAACAGGCCGCTGCCGAGGTAGGCGACGCGGTCGAACCCGTCCAGCGCGAGCGCGCGGGTCGGGGTGCTCGCGGCACCGAGCACGGCTGCGGTCGCGCGCGCGATCGCAGTGACGCGGAACCCGGTGGCGTCCGGGCCGGTGAGTGCGGCGAGCGTCGCGTACATCATGCAGCTGAAGCTCGAGGTCATCGC
>Ga0207791_1000085_pt1 | contig 27561 bp, 20 predicted proteins | sample HigsolmetaGSP16D_FD_184844 | JGI IMG/M metagenome (GOLD analysis project Ga0207791, IMG submission 184844) | High solid enriched microbial communities from the Joint BioEnergy Institute, USA - SP1-6-D (SPAdes) | ecosystem: Engineered > Bioreactor > SSF (Solid state fermentation) > Aerobic >...
CAATCGGATCGAGGGTTTCTTTTTGTCCTAAATCCATCCGCATCCTCCACATACTCCCAACCTCCACGATCAATACACCCAACCAAAATTAGCAACACTTCAATCGCTTTCTAATGCGATCAATGGTTATCCTCTAGCATATGCTCAAAATTGCGCTTGCTCTTCCCCTGTTCTGTGCGGTCCTGTTGCCCTTGCCGGTGTTAGCCAGCGCAACCATCGATAAGATCGAAATCAGAGGGTTAGATGGTGGCAACGACGCCCAGATGATCGAGAACATCCAAGTCTCTTTGTCTCTTTATGAGGCGGTTGGCAAGGAGCAGGGAGAGTCGCGGCTGGAGTACCTTCTGGCACAGGCAGAGCGACAGACGCGTGAGGCGTTGGAGCCGTTTGGGTATTACGCACCGACCATTACGTTGGCTGCGCCGCGTGTCAACGACAAGGTGACGGTAGTGATTACGGTGGATCGCGGCGAGCCGGTGCGAGTACGCACCTCGCATATTTCGATCACTGGTTGGGCCGAACAGGACCGCTATCTAGGCCAGGATCTCAAGCATTTCCAGCCGCGCAAGGGCCAGGTTTTCAGTCACTCGCAGTACGAAGCGAGCAAAGTGCGCATCACCCGGCGCCTAGCCGAGCGCGGCTACTTCGATGCTGACTTCACCCAGCGCCGCGTTGCGATCACACGTGCCGAGCATGCGGCTGATATCGATTTGAACTGGGACAGCGGTCGTCGCTACGACATGGGCAAGGTGCGCTTTGACTACGATTACTTCCGCGATGGCCTGTTCGAGCCGCTGGTGTACTGGGACGAGGGCAGCTACTACCATGAAGGCAAGCTGGACCGGCTGCGCGAATCGCTGACCAAGCTGGATTACTTCAGCACCATCGATATCCAGCCCAAGCCAGAAGAGGCCGACGACCAGGGTCGCGTGCCGGTGGACGTCAAACTTATCCGTGCCAAGCGGACGATATACACCGCCGGCTTGAGCTACGGCAGCGAGAGCGGTGCAGGTGTGCGCGGTGGCGTGGACCGGCGTTATATGAATTCGCGTGGCCACAAGCTGGATACACAGCTGGACTACGCGCAGAAACGTAAGAGCCTGACCACCAGTTACCGGATACCTGCGTTCCGTTGGCTTGATGGCTGGTACACCGCCTCGGCGCGGCTGTACGACGAGCAGACCGACTATATCGACCTGCGCAACATCAAACTTACCGGTAGCCGCAGCGGTCAGATCAACGAACGCTGGACCGCGATCGCCTCGATCAACGCCTTGCGCGAGCGTTGGCGTTTCAGCAGCGCCGACAGTTTTGAAAGTGCACAGTACCAGACCGCCACGCTGATCTATCCGCAGCTGCAGGCCAACTACATCAACGTCGACGACCGGTTGTTTCCGCGCAGTGGCGTGTCCGCCCAGATGTTTATCCGCGGCGGTGCGGAGGGAGCCGGCTCAGATACCAACTTCGGCCAGATGTACGGCCAACTACGATGGTTCCTGGGCGCTGGCGACAACAGCCGGTTGATCCTGCGCGGCGAAGGCGGTAACACGTGGACCAGCGATTTGGTGGCGATACCGCCAAGCTTGCGCTTCTTTGCCGGTGGCGCGAACAGCATTCGTGGTTACGCATTTCGCGAAGTCGGCCCGCGCACGCCCAAGCCGGACAAATTCGCGTTAGGCGCCAAGAGCATGGTCACCGCCAGCGCCGAATACGAGCATTACCTCAAGGGCGGCCCGTGGGGCGGTGCCGTGTTCGTCGACAGCGGCAGCGCTTTCGATGATCGACCGGACTGGCATACGGGTGTCGGCGTTGGTCTGCGTTGGCGTTCGCCGGTGGGTCCTGTGCGTATCGATATCGCACACGGCTTGAACAACCCAGATGCGCAGTTTCAGCTCTATATCGATATCGGGGCCAATCTGTGAACACACCGACGCCGCCGATCGCCGGCTCGCGTCCGCGCTTCCATTGCCGGCGTCGGTTCTGGCGGGGCGCGTGCCTGACCGTGCTCGGGCTGATGTTGCTGGCCTTGATCGCAATCTATTGGCTATTGCACTCCGTAGCCGGACGCGATGTGCTGCTTTCGCAGGTCGTTGGGCGCTTGCCGGCTGGCGCCACCTTTACATACGGCGAGGTGGAGGGCCCGGTGGCTGGCCCGCTGACGTTGCGCGATGTGGATTTCCATTATCAGGACATCCACTTCACTGCTGAACGCGTGTATCTCAAGCCGGATTTGCGCCCGCTCCTGTGGCGCAAATTGCAGCTCGATGTGGTGCAGGTCAGCAATGCCACCTTAAATCTTGGCAAGAGCGAGGAACCATTCACCCTGCCCAGCTGGCCCAAGTCGCTGCCGCAGATTAATGTGCCGCTGGCCATTCAAGCCAACAAGATTAATGTGCAGACCCTGCGCATCACGCAACTGCAGCAGCCGGTGGTCGTATTGCACGCGGTGCAGGGCGGGTTCGATCTCGCCACAGGTGAGCTGCATACGCGCGATCTGATCATCGATACCGACATGGGCAACTTCCGGCTGCGCGGCGATTACGTGCCCAGTGAAGACTACCGCGCCGACCTCACTGCGAATGCGGTCTTGCCGGCTGCACACGGGCGTACCCCGGCCAGCCTGGGGTTGGTGGCACGCGGTGATCTGGACAAAATGGAAGTCGCCATCGCTGGCCGTGCGCCTGCACCGCTGCACGCCAACCTGGTGGTCACCGGTCGCGATGCCCCGACCTGGGGGTTCAATGCGGTCACCGAGGTGCTGGACACCTCGTTACTGATTCCGGCGGCGGGACAATTCAATCCGCCTGCCACCCCGATCGCACTCAACCTGCAAGCCTCCGGAAAGGGCGGCACCGCCGATGTGCACGGCAGCATCAAGCAGGGTGAGCTGAGCGCTACACTGCAGCCTTCTCAGATCAGCCTGGCCAACCAGGTGCTCCACATCGAGCCATTGGTGATCGACACCTTCGAAGGCCGCACGCAATTGCGCGGCACCGCCGATTTTCACGATACAAAGAATCCGAGTTTCCGTTTCGCAGTCAATGCCACAGGACTGCATTTCACCCCGTCCGCGGACCCGGCGACGCCCGATTCGACGCTGGTACCGGTGGAGTTGAAAGACGCACGCTTGGGTGTGGCCGGTACCTGGAAGGCATGGGCAGCGATCGGTCGTGCCACCATCAAGCGCAATGGGCAGCAGGCTGCGCTTGTGTTCGACAGCCGTGGCAACGATCAACGTGCGCAGCTCAAGCAGGTGCATGCGAAAACGCCGGGTGGCTCGCTGGATCTCACTGGCGAGGTCGGCTGGGCGCCGGAACTGCAATGGGATGTCAGCGCAGACCTGACAAATTTCGATCCGGGCTATTTCGCACCGGGCTGGAATGGCAACCTGTCCGGCAAGATCGCTTCCAAGGGTCACCACTTGCCGGCACCTGTGGGCGGCGTCTCGCCGGGTTTGGATGCCACTGCGGAAATTTCCAGTTTGAGCGGCCAGCTGCGTCAACGCGCACTGTTGGCCAATGGCAAGTTCGTACTGCGTGGCAGACAGGGTGAAGGCGAACTGCAACTGGCGCTGGGCAACAGCCGCATCAACGCCAAGGGCAAGGTCGGCGACCACCTGGATATCGCCGCGCAGCTGCAGCCGTTGCAGCTGGACGATGTGCTGCCTGGGGCCGCCGGCGTGGTGCGTGGGCAGCTGCAGGTCAGCGGTACGCGCGAGGCACCCGACATCACCGCCGACATTACCGGCAATGGCTTGCGCTGGCACACCTACAGCGCGCAGAACCTCAGTCTGCGTGGCCGGCTGCCGTGGCGCGGCAGCGATGGGCAACTCTCATTGCAAGCGACTGCCATCGAAGCCGGCGCAGTGCTGGACAGCGTGCGCGTGCAGGCGCGTGGCGCGGTGGAAGCCTTGCGGCTGGATGCAGACATTGCCAACACCATGGCCAGCGTTGCCTTGCACGGCGATGTGCGGCGTAATGGCCTGCGCTGGCAGGGCCAGCTCGCCACCTTGCGGATCGTACCTTCCAAGGGCGATGCCTGGGCATTGCGTCAGCCGGCACAGTTCAGCACCGACGGTGCGGCCTTTACTTTGTCCGATACCTGCCTGGGTGCGATCAACGGCGGCGCGCTCTGCGCCAGTGCCAACTGGCCCCGCGAGGGCATCGTGGTGCACAGCGATGCACTGCCGCTGTCGTTGGTGCAGCCGTGGTTACCTAAGCAGGAGGGGCGGCAGATCTATCTCCGCGGCGAGCTGTCGGTGGACGGCAGCTTCAAGCCACGCGGCAACGCCTGGGAAGGAAGCCTGCGCATCGCCTCGCCCGAAGGCGGCATTGGTTTGGGCGAAACACGTTACGCTGCCGTCGCCGGTCACCCTGATCGCGGTGAGTTGTTGCGCTACGACCAATTCAGCATGCAGGCCGATTTCACCCAGCAGCAGATCCAGGGCAAGCTTGGTATCGGCTTCCAGGGCGCTGGCTTTGTCGATGCCAAGTTCAACACTGGCTGGGACGCATACGCGCCGCTCAACGGCGAGCTTTATCTGAATATGTCACGGCTGTACTGGCTGGAGCTGGTGATTGCCGATGTGGTGCGGCCCAAGGGACTGGTTGAAGGTCACGTGAGCCTACGCGGCACGCGCGCCAAACCGCTACTCGGTGGCGATGCGACCTTGAACGATTTCACTGCTGAATATCCGTCGATGGGTTTGACGCTGAGCGAAGGCAAGGGGCGCTTCGACGCGCTGCCGGATGGTTCGGCCAAGATCACCGCCTCGGCCAAGTCCGGTCCCGGCACACTGACTGTCGACGGCGGGCTGTCCTGGTTCGGTACCGCCACGCCGCTGCTGCTCACTATCCGCGGCAACAACGTGCTGGCCTACAACACCAGCGAGCTGCGCGTCATTGCTAATCCGGACATGCAGTTCGGCATTACCGATAACACCATGCACCTGCGCGGCAAGGTCACTGTGCCCGAAGCGGACATCGACCTGGAGCGTCTGGACCGCGGCACCTCGGTGTCCGAAGACGTCGTAGTGCTGGATCCGGCGGATCCGGAACAAACCCCCGCATCGCCACTGGATATGGATTTGGCGATCCTGCTCGGTGACAAGGTCAACATGACCGGCTTCGGCCTCAAGGGCGGGTTGAGCGGGCAGATGCAGATCCGCGCCCGTCCGGGCCGCGAAATGACCGCCAGCGGTGGGCTGGACGTGCGTGGCCGCTACAAGGCCTACGGCCAGGATTTGACCATTACCCGCGGGCAGCTGACCTGGAACAACAACGTCGTGTCCGACCCACGTGTGAGCTTGCGCGCCGAACGTAAGATCGGCGATGTCACCGCTGGCATCGACGTCAGCGGCCGTGCCGAATCGCCGCGTGCCGACGTGTGGTCGGAACCGGCGATGTCGCAATCTGAAGCACTCTCCTACCTAGTGCTCGGCCGCGGCCTGTCCACCGCTAGCAGCGACGAAACCCAACAGGTCAGCGCCGCCTCGGCGGCACTGTCGGCAGGCAGCAGCCTGATTGCCTCTCAGATCGGCGCCAAGCTTGGCCTGGACGACGCCGGTGTCAGTCAATCCAGCACGCTGGGCTCGGTCGTTGGTTTCGGCAAATATCTCTCGCCCAAACTCTACCTCGGCTACGGCGTTTCGATGATCGGTGGTGGCTCGGTGCTGACACTGAAATACCTGCTCAGCCGCGGCTTTGATATCGAGGCCGAGTCCAGCACCATCGAGACCAGAGGGTCAGTGAATTGGCGGCGGGAAAAATAGAGGGAGCACTTTCAAGAATCAAGTGCAACATCCAGCACGGTCAGCCGCCTGCATGAAGCTTATGACAGCAGCTGCTCGTGTTCACCCATGCACCCCATCGATCTCCACCGCCAGTTCATCGCGGCAGATCACCGCGTGCAGTAACAGGCGCGCGACCGCATCGCCGAAGCGGGCATCCAGTGCCTGCGCAACCTTGGGCAAGTCATCGCGCTCTCGCACATAGACCTTCAGGCGGGTGCCAGCACCGAACTGTGCGGGTAGCGCGCATGCATGCTGGCGCGCAGCACCGAGCAGGGCATCGAAGTTGGCAAAGGTTTCTTCCAGCTGCGCCAGCAACTGGCCGGTGTGCATCGAGGCGTGGCCCACCACGGCAGCGGTGCCCGACAGCAGCAGCGGCATGTCGCTGCCGGCTGGCGGCAGCATGGCGCGGGCGAAACTCGGCGGCTGCGGGCCGTACTGGCGCGGGTAATTGTAAGCGCTGACCTGGCGCGGGTTTTCCAGCGGCGTGCCGGCATGGGCGGCAGCAAGCCAGTAGATCTGGATGATGCGTTCGGCATCGCAACGGCCCACCGCGGTGGCGGCCGGCAACTGCGCAGTGTCGAACGCGCCCAGCCCGCGTGCACGGCCCACGCAGAACCGCCGGTAACGCTCGCGGTCGCCGCTGCCCAGAGTGATGGCATCCAGGTAGTTCCAGATGCGCAGCAGCCGTGACGTTTGGCTGCCGCCAACGAAGGCTGTAATTTCCGCGTACGCCGTGGCGGCGGCTTCTTCGATGTCGACATCCTGCTCGTCGATCTCGATCACGCCAAACTGTAGGTATCCGTCGCTGGACCAGGCGATGTTGCCATCGCGACCGCTGCCGACCGGGGCAGCAGTGCGCCATACCTCCAGCACGCTGGCCTGATAGGGCTGCAACGGCACACGCAGATAACGCGGATCGTGCAGGCGTGGCGCCGCATCGCCGAAGCCGAACACGGCCAGCACGTGTGGATCGGCCAGCAGCACGGCTGGGTCAGGCTGGTCGACATAATCGACCTGCAGGCGGGGATGACGCACGGCGTGCGCGGTCGGGGCCTGGGAAGCGATCATTGGACGTCTCGATGGTGCGTGTCGCGGTGTAAGGTGTCGCCGTCGAAACCAAGCTTGACCTGGCGCCGCCGGTGACGCCACGCCTGCCAGGCGTGCGGCATCATCGACAAGGTGGTCAGCGCGTACAGGGCGCGAAAGACACGCAGGCGGATGCGCACTTTAGGTGTGTCGAACACATCGCCGGCCAGCATCGCGACCACTGCCTGTTCCACCTGCCAGATGTTTTGCGGTTGCGTGAACAAGGCGCGCATGGTGGGCGAGGTGAAGCGGTAGATGAACCATTTGAATTCATCCACGCCACGGGTCAGTTCGCGTTGCAACGCGCGCTGCAGTTTCGCTTCCGACTTCGGTGAGCGTAGCGCGGCATCCACCATGGCAGCACCACGCTCGGCGCTGTGCATGGCCAGAAACACGCCAGAGGAAAACATCGGGTCGACGAACGTGTAGGCATCGCCCAGCATCAACCAGCGCGGCCCGGCCATGCGCGTGCATTGGTAGGCGTAATTACCGGTGGCGTGCACCGGTGCCACGCGCTCGGCGCCGAGCATGCGTGCGTTGAGTTCCTGATTGAGCGCCAGCGTGCGCATCAACAAGCCTTCGCTGTCGCCCTTGCGGCTCTTCATGTAGTCCGGGTAGCAGACCGCGCCGACACTCATGATGTCGTCCGGCAGCGGAATCAGCCACATCCAGCCATACGCATGCCGGTAGATGCTGATATTGCCTGCATCCTCGCCCGGACGTCGCGTTACGCCGCGGAAATGACTGAACAACGCAGCCGATTGATGCTTGGCATTGGCGCGTTTGAGCTTGAGCCGGGTGCCCAGAAAGGTGTCGCGACCGCTGGCATCGAGCAGATAGCGCGGGCGGAAGTGCTGCACTGCGCCCTCTGCTGTGCGTGCCCGCAGTACTGGTTGTTCGCCGTCGAATGCGACCTGCTCCATCCTGACCTGTTCTCGCGCATCCACGCCCACCGCACGCGCACGCGTGAATAACACCTGGTCAAATTGCGCACGTGGCACCTGGAACGCGAAATCGGCCTTCGCGTCGAGCGCGTGCGAAAATCGGAACGTGTTGTAGCCGCCGCTGTCGTTCGGGAAATCCGCGCCGCGCTTGAGCACACTGATCGCGCGCACATTTTCAAGCACGCCCAGGCGTTCAAGAATCGGCATGTTCATCGGGAGCAAGGATTCACCGATATGGAAGCGCGGGTGCTGCTCTTTCTCGAGCAGGGTAACCGCCCAACCGCGCTGGGCAAGCGCGATGGCCGCAGCGCAGCCAGCCGGGCCGCCGCCGACGATAAGTACATCCGGACACTCCGGTCCGGGAGCCGGCCCGGCTGCCGGCATGGCGGTCAGGGCGTGGCGAACAGCCTTGGAAGTCATCCTGGAACGAACCTGTAGCGGGCGAGCGTCAGAGAGTCATGATAACCTGACAGACGGTTCTGGCATGTCTGTAGACCGCCGATCCAAGTGTAAACATCCAGCGGCAGCATGTGCAGGCACCGGCCAAGCCGTGCGGCAGATGCTCGGATTGAAAGCGCTGGCAACGGTGCACTAGTGTCCGAAGCGACACTAATGCACGCATGATGGTTGTCCGTGCTCCTGCCTGCTTGTTCTCACTGTTGTTGCCCGCCCCTGACCTGTGGAAATTCTGGATGTCCTCGCAAACCGCTGCCGAACGTGAACTGGCCGAACTCCTGGTCGAAAGTCTTAACCTGGAAGACGTCCAACCCGCCGACATCGATCCGGAGGCGCCGTTGTTCAATGCCGGGCTTGGATTGGACTCGATAGACGCGCTGGAACTGGCGCTTGCGATCAGCAAACGCTATGGCTTCCAGCTGCGTTCGGACAACGACGAGAACCGTCGTATCTTCGCGTCGCTGCGTGCATTGTCGGCGCATGTCCAAGCCAACAAAACCATCTGATCTGCCAACGACAGAATCCGCCGATGCACCGGCGTGGGTGCTGGGGTTGGGCGTGCTGCTGGCGGTGGCGTATTCGCCGCTGGCGCATTGGGCCAACGTCAGTCACCGCCCGGAACTGGCGGTCATCGCCGGCGGCCTGCTGGTGCTGATGGTGTTGATGGAACCGATGGTCGCGCGCCGCGCCTGGGCCTGGGCGCTGGCACTGCTGATGCTGGCCGGACTGGGCGCGCTCTGGCATTGCCCGTATGCGATGTTGGTGCTGGCCGCGCCGCCGGTGGTGTTTACCGGATGGGTTGCCTGGTTCTTTGGGCGCAGCCTACGGGACGGACGCACGCCGCTGATCACGCGTATCGTCGAGGGCCTGTACAGCCAAGCCGGAATGCCGATCACGTCTGAACAACGCCGCTATACGCGCCGGCTCACACTGGCCTGGGCCTTGCTCCTGTGCGGGCTGACTCTGGCCAATCTGGTGCTGGGTCTGTGCGCGCAACCGAGCGGTGTGCTGGCGCAGCTGGGCGGTGTCTCGCCGCTGCCGATCAGCGATGCGCGCGCCTCGTTTTTCGCCAATTTGCTCGCCTATGGGGTGATTGGCGGCTTCTTCATTGGCGAATATCTATTGCGCGGTCGCTGGTTTCCGCAGCGTCCCTATCATAATCTGCCTGACTTCCTGCGTCAGATGGCGCGGCTCGGACCGGACTTCTGGCGCGACCTGCTGCGCTGAGTGCGTTAGCAGGAGCAGTAACGTATGTGCGTATTTTCGGGGACAAGACAGCAATGCTGTTGGCAAGGACGCCGTCGCGCCTAGCGTGGGCTGTGTTAAACCTGTTGCAGTTGGCGTTCACGCTGGCCATCACGGCAGGTGGGATCGTCTACGCATTGGTATTGCTGGCGATCACGCGAGATGCCAATCGTATGCTGCGCATGGCCAGCTGGATGTGGTCGCCGTTGCTGCTTGGCGGTGCGGGCGCCACGATCATCGTGGAAGGGCGCGAGCGGGTGGATTGGTCCAGGAACTATCTGTTCGTGAGCAACCACCAGTCGATCATCGACATCTGCGCGCTGTTTTATGCGTTGCCGGTGCCACTGCGCTTTTTGCTTAAAGAAGAGATGCTGAAGGTACCGTTTGTGAACTGGTACGCGCGCGCCACCGGCATGCTGTTTCTGAATCGGGACAGCCGCAGGTCAGGGGCATTGGTACGATCTCAGGCGGCCGCGCTGCTACGTCAGGGCAAACACTTGTGCCTGTTTCCCGAAGGCACACGCAGCCGTACCGGCGCATTATTGCCATTCAAGTCCGGACTACTGCAGGCCGCTATCGATGCTGGCGTACAGGTGGTCCCCGTGGCGCTGGACGGCTGTGGCAAGGTATTGCCGGTCGATGGCCTGTTCAGGGTGCGCCCCGGCATCATCCATGTGCGCATCGGTACGCCGCTCACGGTGACCGGGCCGGATGCGCCGAATCGCCAACAATTGACCGAGCAGGCACGCAAGGCCGTGGCTGCAATGCTTCAACCCAGGATCTGAGTTCCACGCTTATGAAATTTATTGTGCCGCATGATCATCCCTGCCTGCCCGGACATTTCCCGGGCCGCTCCGTGGTACCTGGCGTGGTCGTGCTCGACCATGTACTGCAGGCGGTGGAAGCACTCTATGGTCCTCGCGCAACCGTCCGCTTGCCGCAGGTGAAGTTCGTGCAGCCGTTGTTCCCCGGCCAGACTGCCTCGGTCACGCTGGAAGGCGAAGGCCCGCGCTGGCGCTTCCGCGTGCAACGCGCCGATGTCGTGCTGGTCAGCGGCGAACTGGTGGCGGAGGCAGCCGCATGAGCAAGCACTGGAAACAGCGTCCTGAAGGCGGTGGGCGGTTTGCGTTGTGGCTGATCCGCGGCATCGCACGGCATGCCGGGCGTGCGGCGGGGCGCGCGCTGTTGTATCCGATCACGCTGTACTTTTTGCTGGTGCGTAGACCCGAGCGTGCCGCCTCGCGTGCCTATCTGGCGCGGGTGCTGGGCCGCCCGGCCACCCTGCGCGATGTGGCGCGGCATATTCATACCTTCGCATCGACCATCCTGGACCGCGTGTACATGCTCTGCGGGCAGATGCAGCGCTTCCGCGTGGATATCACCGGTCTGGACCAACTGCATACGCAGATGGATCGCGGTCGCGGCGTGTTGATCTTCGGCTCGCATCTGGGCAGCTTCGATGCGCTGCGCGTGCTGGCCACCGAGCGTCCGGACGTGCAGGTCAGGGTAGTGCTGGACAAGGCGCACAACCGCGCCATGACCGACCTGCTGGGTGCGCTCAACCCGCAGCTGGCCGCCAACATCATCGACGCCAGCATGGATGCGACTTCGATCGTCATGGCGATCAAGGAAGCCACCGATGCCGGTGCGCTGGTGGCGCTGCTCATCGACCGCCCGCGCGAAGGTGACCCGGCACTGCCGGCGATGTTCCTCGGCCGCAACGCGATGTTCCCGACCTCGCCCTGGCTGATCGCCGCTGCGCTCAAGGTGCCGGTGGTGCTGGCGTTCGGCTTGTATCGTGGCGGCAATCATTACGAGCTGGCATTTGAAACCTTCAGCGAAGGCCTGGACGTGCCGCGTCGTCAGCGCGCCCCCGTGCTTGCGGTACTCATGCGCGATTACGCGGCCAGGCTGGAACATTACACACGTTACGCGCCATACAACTGGTTCAATTTCTACGATTTCTGGAACACTCACCATGCCGATGTGCCGCACCCTGCCGTGGATGCTGATACTGCTGTGCAGCGCCGCACCGCTATGCGCCGCACCGCCTGAGACGCTGGACGTCGGGCAGGTGTTGCAGCGCCTGGCTCGCCCCGCACCCGCCAGCACCGAGTTCGTCGAGCTGCGTGGGTCGGCCTTGCTGAAGACGCCGTTGCGCGTGCAGGGTCACTACCGTCGCCCGGATGCGCAGACGCTGGTGCGCGAAGTCAGCGCGCCGTACCACGAAACCACCACGCTCACCGGCGACGAAGGCGTGCTGGAGCGCGAAGGCAAATCGCCACGCCATTTCTTGTTGAGCCGCGTGCCTGAACTCGCCGGAATGAAGTCCGGCTTCGGCGCGCTGCTCTCCGGCGACCGCGCGCTGCTGGAGCAGCATTACCGCGTCGGTGGGCAGGGCCAGCCACAGGCCTGGCAGCTGACGCTGCAGCCGAAGGATGTCGCCGTGGCCAAACAGGTGCGCGAATTACACCTGTACGGACGCAATGACGAACTGCGTTGTCTGGAAAGCGTGTCCACCAAGGGTGAGGTACAGCGCACGCTGCTCTCCGGCGCGGCGCGCGCGGCTGCCAGCGTGACCGATGCCGCAGCGCTGACCACACTCTGCCACGGTTCGGGCGCGTGACCGCGCGCGGCATGGTCGTGTCTGTCGTCTCCAGAAAAATCACGAGGGTCGTCGCCCGCAAGCGCATGTTGCCGACGACGCTGGACACCACACGCGCGCCCAGCACGCATGCGGTTGCTGCAGCAGGACACGCACACCATGGCGTTTGAATTGAATGCAAACCGCCGTATCGGCTTGGCGCTGCTGTGGCTGACCTTGCTGGCGGTGGCTGGATTCTGGTTAAGCCAGACGCTCAAGGTCACCGGGGATCTGCGCAAATTCATGCCCGTGCCGCGCACGCCGGCGCAGAAACTGTTGATCGAAGAACTTGGCGAAGGCCCCGGATCGCGGCTGCTGCTGATGGCGTTGTCCAACAGCGACCCGGTCACCTTGGCCAACCAGTCGCAGCAACTTCACAAAGCGCTGTCTGCACAGCCGGCGCTGTTCGAAATGGTCAGCAACGGCGGTAATGCCGGGTTAGAGGCGATCCCAAAGCGCTTGCTGCCGTATCGCTATCTGCTCAGCGACAGTTTCGACAAGACTCCGCTCGATGCGCCCACGCTGGAAGCGGCGCTGCAGGCGCGCGTGCAGGATCTGGGATCGCCGGCAGCGGCCATGGTGGAGCCGTTGCTGCCACGCGACCCCACCTTGGAGATTCTGCATCTGTCCGACACCCTGCAGCCGGTGGCGATGCCGCGCACGCGCAATGGCGTGTGGTTCGATCGTGCTGGCACCTGTGCGTTGTTGATCGTGCAGACACGCACAGCCGGCTTCGACCCCACTGGTCAGCAGATTGCTTACGACGCCGTGCAAGCAGCCTTCGCGAAGGTGAGCAAGGGCACTTCCACGCGGTTGACACTGACCGGTCCGGGCGCATTCGCAGTGGAAATCACTGCGCGCACCCAAGGCGAGGCACAGTGGATCGGCACGCTGGATACGGTGGGCCTGGTGCTGTTGCTGCTGGTCGCCTACCGCAGTTGGAAGATTCCGGTTCTCGGCCTCCTGCCACTGGCCAGCGCCGGTCTGGCCGGCCTGGGCGCGGTGGCGCTGCTGTTCGACGGCGTGCACGGCATCACCGTGGCGTTCGGATTCACCCTGATCGGTGTGGTGCAGGATTACCCGATCCACCTGTTCAGTCATCAGCGCCCCGGTCTGGATCCACACGAAAACGCACGGCATTTGTGGCCGACCCTGGCCACTGGCGTGGTCTCCACCTGCATTGCCTATGTGACTTTTCTGTTCTCTGGTGTGGATGGCTTGCGGCAGTTGGCGGTGTTCACTATTGCCGGCCTTGCCACTGCCGCCGTCACCACGCGCTGGCTGTTGCCGGCCTTGATCGATCCGGCCCCGCGCGACTACGCGGACTCGCGCCTGCTGGCGGTGCTGTGGCGTGGCATTGCGCGCCTGCCGCGGCCACGCATCAGCCTGGCGGTGATGGCCGTGATCGGCATCGCGGTGATCGTGTTGGCGCCCGGGCAGTTCTGGCAGAACGATCTGTCGAAGCTGACCCCGGTGCCGCCCAAGGCATTGGCGCAAGACACCCATCTGCGACACGAACTGGGTGCGCCTGATGTGCGTTACGTGCTGGCGCTGCCAGCAGCGAACGATGAGGCAGCGTTGCAGGCCAGCGAGCAGCTGCGTCCGCGGCTGGATGCGTTGGTGCGCGATGGTGTGCTGCTCGGTTACGACATGGCTGCACGCTATCTGCCCAGCGTCAAGACCCAACGTGCGCGGCAGGCAGCATTGCCCGATGCCGCGCAAGCGCGGACATTGACAGAGCGCGCCGTCGCCACCACGCCCTTCCGCAGCGATGCGTTTGCGCCGTTCCTGCAGGATCTGGACGCCGCCAAGCGCGCCGCACCACTGCTGCCGAAGGATCTGAGCGGCTCGCCGCTGGCCACCTCGGTCGGTGGCTTGTTGCTGGGCCGTGGCGATCGCAGCACCGCGCTGGTGTCGTTGACCGGCCTGCGCGATCCTGGGGTTTTGGCGGTGGCCGTGCGAGGCAGCGGCGCGCAATTACTGGATCTGAAGGACGCCTCCGAATCACTGGTGGCTGCCTACCGCGGACGCGTACTCGGTGCGCTGGTGCTGGCCGCAGTGTTGCTGGCGGTCACCGTGGCAATCGCATTGCGCAGCTCGCGCCGCATCATGCGCGTGCTGCTACCGATGGCGTTGACGACGGTACTGATTCTGGCCATCCTGCGCGGCACTGCCGTGGAGCTCACGCTGTTCCATCTGATCGCGTTGATCCTGGCCGCGGGTCTGGGCCTGGATTACGCGCTGTTTTTCGATCACGCTGGTGACGATCATGCCGACCAGCTACGCACGCTGCATGCGTTGATCGTATGCAGCTTGACGACGCTGCTGGTATTTGCGTTGTTGGCCGCTTCCAGCATTCCGGTATTGCGTGCCATCGGCAGCACGGTGGCGCTGGGCGTATTATTCAATTTTATTCTGGCCTTGCTGGTGTCGCGCGAGCCAGCGCTGGAACGCACCACCAATGGAGAGCCCCATGCAGGGACGTGACGCGGTTGCCACGCTGATTCCGCACCAGGGCAGCATGTGCTTGTGGGAAGAAGTGGTCGAATGGGATGCGCAGCACATCGTGCTGCGTAGTCATGCGCATCGCAGCGATACGCATCCGTTGCGCTCCAACGGGCGTTTGCGTGCACTGCATCTGTGCGAATACGGCGCGCAGGCGATGGCTGTGCATGGTGGTTTGCTGGGCCGGGTGCCCGGTAAGCCGGTACGCCTGGGCATGCTGGTTGCGCTACGTGGCGTGGAGTTGCACGTGACGTATCTGGAGACGCTGCCGGAGGCGATTGCGTGTCAAGCACAGGTGCTGATTCAGGGCGACAACAGCCAGCAATACAGGTTTCGTCTGACCCATGGCGAGCAATTGCTCGCCGAAGGGCGCGCCACGGTGATGCTGGGTGACGCGCAGACGTAAGCGCGTTCGATCCGCAGCGCGTTCGCTCCTCTGTCCAACAGTGGTGTCCGTGCGGAGTCGCATGCGCATATCACGCCATGGCGTGCCCGCTTTCCCGCAGTCTGCGCAGCATGCACAGGGTGCTAGCACTTGGCTGGCATGACTGGTTAGGATGATCGACCTGTTTCCGCGATGCCGCATGTGCGGCTCCATCGAGGCTTCCATGAGCACAGCCATTCCACAACGACGCGCGCTCGTCACCGGCGGTAGCGGCGATCTTGGCGGTGCGATCTGCCGTCACCTGGCCGCACAGGGCCGGCATGTGATCGTGCATGCCAACCGGAACCTGGCGCGTGCCGAACAGGTGGTTGCCGCGATCATGGCCGATGGCGGTAGCGCACAGGCCGCTGCCTTCGATGTGACCGATCCGCAGGCAAGTTCGGCTGCGCTGGAGAGCTTACTGGAAGCCGGATCAATCCAGATCCTGGTCAACAATGCCGGTATCCATGACGACGCGCCGATGGCGGGCATGAATGTGGAGCAGTGGCACCGCGTCATCGATGTGTCGCTGCACGGTTTCTTCCACGTCACCCAGCCCTTGCTCCTGCCGATGGCGCGCGCGCGCTGGGGCCGTATCGTCAGTGTCTCGTCTGTTTCGGCAGTGTTGGGCAATCGTGGGCAGACCAATTACGCTGCCGCCAAGGCCGCCTTGCACGGCGCCAGCAAGGCACTATCGCGTGAAATGGCCAGCCGCGGCATTGCAGTGAACGTCGTCGCGCCTGGCGTGATCGAAAGTGAGATGGTCGGCGATAGTTTTGCTCCTGAGGTGATCAAGCAATTGGTGCCGGCTGGTCGCGTTGGCAAGCCCGATGAAGTGGCCGCGCTGGTCGCCTTTTTGTGCTCGGAAGCGGCCGGCTATATCCACGGCCAGGTCATTGGCGTCAATGGTGGGATGGGCTGAGAGCGGCTAAGCAAACGCGTGGCCAGCGGCCAAGTGGGAGTGGCCGGTGTTCGAAATCTTCATGATTGCTCGTACGCTAAGGTCCACATGCCATCGCAGAGTCCGCAGTGGCTGCTGGAACGCCAAGATGCAGACTACGCGCACCCTGACGATGACAGGTCTCACGCAGCATCGGCGTACCAAGGCGCCGTAAGGATCGGTTCGCCGTTGGTATCGGCAGTCAACGCATTCAGACCATGGTCGGGCAGGTCCGGGTAGCATTGACGCGCCTGTTGCAGGATCTCGCTTGCCAGCACCGCCATCTGCGCGACGTTGCCGTGGATGCGTGCAACAAACGCGTCGTCGTCGAGGACCTGGTTCAATGCGCCATTGAGTTCGTTGAACCAGCCGATCAAGTATTGGTCCAGCAGTCGTCCGGTCCCGGTCCCGGTGCGCTGGGCCGAATTGCGCACGCCCCACGCATGCAGTACTCGCTGCATTGCCAGGTTCATATCGCGTGCACACAGAAAGTCGTTTTTCATGCGCGAGAGCAAGCTGAGATTGGCGATGCGCCCGCTGCAGAACATCGGTGCCAGCAAGGACCAGTAGTAGGTGTAATCCCAGATCACCTTGACCGGCATGACCTGTTCGTCGCCGAACAGAGCATACTGATCTTGATACAGGGTCAAGGTATTTTCGTAGAACGAGAAATACAGTTGCTCGTACAGCGCCGCATACGGACTGAGCGATTTGCCGGCGCGGTCGCGACCGATCAATTCGCAGATGTACGTATTGGAGATGGCAATGAAGTCACTGCCGGGCGAATAGAACGGATCCAGGAACACGCCCGCTTCGCCGGTCAATGCCCAGCGCTGCGGCGAAAACACCTGTTTGCAGCCGTAGGAGACGTTCTGCAGAAACAGAAAGTCCTGCAGTCGGTAATCGGCCTTGTCGAGCGTGGCGGCCACCTGCGGCTGATGTGTGCGCAGCCAGGTCATCGCCTTTTGGTGGGTGTTCATGTTCTCCAGTGGATGCATGCGTGCATCGCAGACGATGCCCAGCGAATGCGCACCCGAGGAAAGCGGAATCAGCCAAAACCAATAGCCCGGCCCGCACATGTGATTGGTCGAACGCCAGCGGTCCGGCGGCGTGCAGCGCTGCAACCAGTTGCTGTCCTGTGACCAGTCGTTGGGGTCGATGATGCCTTCCACGCGCCACCACACTGCATTGGCGTTGTGCTCGTTGGCCTGCGCCAGCCCGAGCTTGCGCTTGAGCAGGCCGGCGCGACCGCTGGCGTCCACCACCCAGCGTGCGCTCAGCATGCCCGGTAGGCCACCGCATTCGAAACGCACCGCGTGGTCGGTGTCGTCATCGGATAAGTCAACGCCCTTGACGCTGCAATTGTCGACGAAGGCGATCCCCTGTGCGCGTGCACGTTCAACGAGGAAATTTTCGAAGCGACCACGGTCGATTTGCCACGATGGCGTTGGCAGGATCTTGCTCACTCCCAGTTCGGTGCAGCAATCGATATCGTTGCGCTGGTCTGAGAAGAAAAAGCGGAAACCGAATTTGCGGATCTGCTGCGTCTCCAGATGCTCGCGCAAGCCAAGCACGTCGGCAAAATAATGCGCGCCGATTTCCACGGTGGATTCGCCCACTTTGAACGCAGCCTCGCGGACCGGGTGCGCGCGCCGCTCCAGCACGGTGATCGCCAGTGCGGGATCTTGCTGCTTCAATTGCAATGCCAGGCTCAGCCCGGCCAGGCCACCTCCGGTGATCACGACATCGGTGCACTGTGCATTCATGGGGACTGGTTGCTCCTGGTGACCGTAGGCACGGTAGAAAATTCGCCATCGGGATCGTCAACGATCACCGGGTTGGCGCGTACACGGCGGTATTCGCGCCACACATGGCCGTACGCCCAGACCTGTTTGACCACGTGCCAGGTGATCTTCCACAGATCGCGTACCAGCCTGAAATGACTCTTGCGGAATGTGCCCGGTGAAGTGCCAGCGTAGCGGGTTTCGATCGGCACTGCGACCACGCGCGCGCCAGCCTGACGGGCGGCCGAGATCAGCAGCTGAGCTTCGAACACGAAGCCTTCGCCTGGCACGTTGGGCAGGGTGAACACCGAGGCCGGATACAGGCGCTGCCCGCTCTGGCTGTCGACCAACCCGAAGCCGCAGCCCCACGCGATGCCCCAGTCCCCGAAATCGTTGCCGATGCGGCGGATGGTGGGCTGTGTTGCGCGCTTGCGCATGCGTGCGCCGATGATCACGCAGCCAGGATGGCGGTTGGCGGCAGCCAGCAGACGCGGGAAATCGGCTGCCTTGTGCTGGCCGTCGCCGTCCATGGTCATCACCGCGCGCATGCCAAGACGCTGCGCTTCGGCAAAACCGCTGCGCAAGGCGGCGCCCTTGCCCATGCATTGCGGGTGACGGATCAGCTGGACCGGCATGTCGGCGATGCGCTCGGCAGTGCCATCGTCAGAGCCGTCGTCGATCACGATGACGTGCGAGCAGTAGGTCAGCGCGTCGGTGACCACTTCGCGGATGCGCAGCGCTTCGTTCAAGGCCGGCACGAGAATGGCGGTGTCATCGCGGCTCAGTGGTTGCCGGCTCATCGCTGGATCTCCACGCGCAGCACCCGATTCGGGGCGGCATACAGTGCCACGCTGTCGCCATTGCCGGCGAGCAGGTCCAACAGCGGCAGCATCGGTGCCATCGCATTGTTGGCGGCGTGGCGTGCCAGCACGCCATTGCCGGGCGAGGGCGCGCCGTCTTCCAGATGTGCACGTAGCTGCGGCTTGCCGACTTGGCCGGGGGTGCCCAGCACCACTGCGCTACCGAGCAATCCCTGGCTGGGGGCCACCCGGCCCAACGGCCCGACCGAGCGGGCGTCGTAGCTTGCCAACAACACTGCATCCGCGCCGGCAGCGCGTTGCGCCAGCGCTTCCAACAAGCCCTGCGCGAAGCTACCCATGCCGGCGCTCATCGCAGTGGCCGGGGTCATCGCGCCGGCGCCGATGGTCCAGTAGCCGACCGCGGCGTTATGCACCGAGTTGTGGAACTTGGTCGGCGAGATCGCCAACGGGTCGCTGGCCAGGGTGGTGCACATGTAGTCGGAGATGGCCAGATCGCCGTAGGTAGAGGTAAAGATCGACGGCAGGCTGGCCGGGTCGCGGCCAGCGGCAGTACAGGCGGCCAGCGCGACTTCCAACGACACCGCCACCGTGTCTGGCGCGCGGCGGCGTTCGTTGGCGGCCAGCAATTGCGGCGCCGGGCGGGCGGGGGTTTCCTGCAGCTCGCCGCCACGTGCGAATGCGCTGGCGGCCTCCCAGTTGGGCAACCCCAGGGTCCAGAAGCCGATGCCTTCGATGGTAACGGTCAACATCAGCAGGCCCGTCCGAACAGCAGCGAACAGTTATTGCCGCCAAAGCCGAAGGAGTTGTTCATGGCGTAGTCGATCCGGGCATGGACATTGTCAAAGCGGATTTGCGGGCCGCAAACCGGGTCGGGTACGTCGCTGTTGAGCGTGCCGGGCAGCACGTCGTCGCGCAACGCAAGCAGGGCGATCACCGAGTCGACGACGCCGGCCGCGCCTAACGTATGGCCGGTCCAGGCTTTGGTCGAACTGGCATGCAGGGTGCCGGGGAAGATTGCTGCTACCGCGACCGCTTCCACACTGTCGTTGGCTGGCGTAGCGGTGCCGTGCAGGTTCAGATAGCCCACCGCAGCCGGCTCCAGGCCGCCACGTTCGAGCGCACCGCGCATCGCCAGCTGCGCGCCCAAACCCTGCGGGTGCGGGGACGACATATGGTGCGCGTCGCTGGATTCACCATAGCCGTAAAGCCATAGTGCCGCATCCGGTGCAGCGGCCGGTCTCTCAAGCAGCGCAAAGCCGCCCGCTTCGCCCAGGCTCAGGCCGACGCGGCGTGCATCGAATGGCTGGCACATCTGCGGTGACACCACCTGCAGCGAATTGAAGCCGAACAGCACGCTGCCGCACAAGGTATCCACACCGCCGACCAGCGCCGCGTCGATCATCCCGGCATGTATCAGCCGCGCTGCCTGGGCGAACACCTTGGCGCTGGACGAACACGCCGTGGCCACGGTGGCGCACGGGCCACGCAAGCCGGTGGCATGCTGCACGAAGTCGCCCGGTGAATGCGGGGTATGCACGATCAGGCGATTCAGATCCTCGGGGAAGCGCGCGCCGTCGGCGTCTTCGACCAGCCGTGTATATGCCTCCTCGCTGGCGCCGATGCTGGAGGTCGAGGTGCCGATGATCACCGCCACGCGCTCGGGGCCGTAGCGCCGCGCCGCGGCCTGCACCGCCTGCGCCATGCCGTCCTGCTGCAGGGCCAGCCAGGCCAGGCGGTTGTTGCGGCAATCCCACTCTTGCAGGGTATCGGGTAGCACCACTCCTTCCACGCCGTCGACACGGCCGACCCAACAGGGCAGCAGCGGTTGCGGGCCGAAATCGTTGCGCCGCAGCCCGCTACGGCGCGCCGTCAGCGCGGCGGCCTGGGCAGCAAGCCCTGCGCCGAGCGCGGTGGTGGAAGTGAACGCGGTGACGGCGATCGGGGCCATCTGGGACGAATGCTGCACTTGGCTCACGATGGTCTGGCTGGGAAAATAAAATACGGCCAGTATATCGATGGCGAGCGCTCGCCTCATGGAAGGAAGAAATGAATCAGACAGTCATGTCGCTGACGCGGTTGGGATTCTTCGCGCAGGCCGCGCTTTCGTCATCGTCGCAATTGCGACACAATCCTGCGACACACCTCATTCTTTCGAGCGCGACCACGCGCGCATGCACGCCTACGTCTATAAAAGCCAACGCAAGCAAGACACCTTCGTCTATCTCGCCCTGCGTGACGATTTCTCCGGCCTTCCTGCTGCAGTGCATATGCAGCTGGCGCCGTTTACGTTTGTGCTGGATGTGGCGTTGACGCCTGAGCGCCGCCTGGCGCAGGCTGATCCGGTGACAGTGCGTCAGTCGCTGGGCAATCACGGGTTCTATTTGCAACTGCCCAAAACGCGCGTGCTCGCAGGCGAGTGCGACGATGACTGAGCCCGTGCGTGTCGTGCGCATACGCGCCGCGGCGCTGGCCGGTACGGCTGGAGTGGTGCTGTGCCTGCTCGGTGGCGTTGGCGGGGTGATTGCTGCGCTGAGCCTGTGGCTGGCGCAGCCGATGTTCGCGCTGGCGGTCTCTTGGGCGCGTGGGACGCGCGTAGTGCCGAGTCAGCCGCGCGCGATCGCGCAAGCACTGCCGCCGTTGCTGGCGATCTGGGGTGTCGGGCTGCTGGCGCTGACCGCACTGATCAGCTGGCCGCTGACCGCTTTGCGCGACAGCGGCAGTCTGGCTGCCGCGCTGGCATTGAGCGTTGCGGTCAGTGCCGCTTTGCTCGGGCTATGGCGCACCTGGCCGTTGTGGGGCGAGGTGGAACGTGACGGTGGTGCCCTGGCACCGCGCTGGCATGCGCTGACCACTCAGCAATTGCACGCTTGGCGAGGCCTGGTGGCAGCGGCACTGGTACTGGCGACGTGCACCCTGGTCGTGGTGCTGGCGTGGCCGGGCTGGTTGTTCGGTGGGCTGCGCTGGGCGCTGGCGATTGCCGCCGGCCTACTTTTCCCGGTCGCCCATTTGCTGTTGCAACGCACCGGAGCGCCGGTGCGCAACGATGCGACGCCGGCACGCCAAGCCGCCGATTTCTTCTCCGAAGCCGCGGCAGAACCGCGCCCGTTGGAGCCGGTGGCCCAGCATCGGTTGGTCCCCGAACTCTTCGAAGCCGCGCGTAGTGGCCGGGTAGACCGCGCGCTGCAATTGCTGGAGGTTGGCGCCGACCCGCATGCGCTGCCGCTGCCAGAATGGCGCGATCAACGCAGCTTGCCCGCGCTGGCGGCGGTGCTGCCGGATCTGCGCCTGCTGCGCGAGTTGATCGTGCGCCGTGTCGACGTCAATCAACCGCATCGCGGCATGACCCCGTTGTTGGCCGCCACCCGCGACAGCTGGCACGGTCGTCCGGATGCGGTGATGACCCTACTGGCCAATGGAGCCGACCCGCGCGCCACCGACAACGACGGCAACACTCCCTTGCACCACGCCGTGCGCAGTTCCGACCCGGGCGTGGCCGCGCTGTTGCGCGATGCCGCCGCCGAACTGGATGCGCTCAACAACGAAGGCCACTCACCGCTGGCGATGGCTTGCCAGGTCGGTAACTGGCGGCTGGCCAAATTCCTGCTGGAGCGTGGCGCGCAGTCCGAGCCCGAAGGCGGTGCACCGGTCCTGCTGGCCGCCGCCGGCACTGAAGAGGACGACCCGGCCGGCGTCCAGTTGTTGCTTAAGCACAAGGCGCGCGTGGATGCGCGCGATCGACAGCGTCGCAGTGCCTTGCACGAAGCCGCGCTGGCCGGCCACGGCGACATCGTCGAGGCGCTGTTGTCGGCCGGAGCCAATCTGGAAGCGCGCGATCTGCTTGGCCGCACGCCGTGGCTGGATGCCGCGCGGCAGGCGCGTAGTGCGGTGCTCGAACGCCTGGTTGCGCGCAAAGCCGATGTGTTGGCCATCGATGGCGATGGTCGCAACGCCTTAATGCTTGCATGCGCCGCCGAGAACGTGTCGCCGGCGCTGATCCGCCGCTTGCTGGATCTGCAGGTGCCCGCCGACAGTGTCGATGCGCATGGCCGTCGCGCGGTGGATGTGGCCGCCGAAGCCGGACGGTGGGCGATCGTGCAGTTGCTCGATCCGGCTTACCCGTTGCCGGCTGCGGTCAGTGACGCGCACGGCGACGCACCTGGTGTTGCGGCGCTGCCCGATCGCCCACCGCTGGTGCTGCTACGCGAAGGCTTGCAGGTCGGGCAGCGCGATGGCCTGGGCGCGCTGGCGCGGCTGTGTTCCCCGGAAGAACTTGGTGGCCTGTTGCACGATCCCCATCTGGCTTTGAACGCTGATGTGGTCGACTGGCTCCTGCGCCATGGCGCCGATGCCGAAGTGCGTGATGCTTGCGGCGATGTGCCAATGTTTGCGCTGCTCTTGCGTGGTGCTCAGGCGGTGCCGGCACTGCAGGTATTGCTGCGCTATGGTGTCTCGCCCGCTGGAGCCGGTGGCCTGACCCGGTTGCTGAGTGCCTGCGTCCAGCACGAGGCGGCATCGCGCGGGGTGGAACAGTTCGCGCTGGAATTGCTGGAACACGGCGCCGACCCGTTCGCCCGGTCGGTTGCTGGCGATCCGCCGTTGTCGCTGGCAGTGCGGCTGGGCTGGTTGCGCCTGCAGCACTGGTTGCTGGAGCATGGCGCCGACCGCCAAGCGCGTGACAGCCAAGGCATGACCGCGCTGCATCTGGCCACTGCATTGGGCCGCGAGGCCTCGCTGAAATTGCTGGTCAAGCAGGGGGCCTCGCCGGAATCGCGCGCGGCCGATGGGCAGACTCCGCTGGGCGTGGCGCTGTCGATCGGCCGCCGTGATCTGGCCGACTGGCTGGACTGGCGCATCTGGTCGCTGCCGCGCCGCGCGCTGCGCGAAGCGGATGTGCCGGCGGCGGCGATGAGCGGCGATACCGATGCGGTGCGTCGCCTGATCGACCTTGGCCTTCCGGTCGACGCCGTGGATGCGCAAGGCTGCACCGCGCTGCTGCGTGCGGCCGGTGGCGGCCATCTTGGTGTGGTGAAGCATCTGCTCGGTCGCGGCGCCGATCCGCAGCGTGCGGCCAACAGCGGCGCCACGCCGTTGTCGGCAGCGGTGAGCATGCGTCAGACCGAGATCGTGGCCGCATTGTTGCAGGCCGGCGCGCAGATCGAACACCGCCTGCCGGGTGGCGTGACCGTCTTGATGCTGGCTTGTGCGCTAGGCCTGCCGGATATCGTGGCGCGCCTGCTTACCGCTGCCGCGGACGTACACGCCACCGACAATCAGGGGTTGGCGCCGCTACATTGCGCCGCGTTGTACGGGTTCACCGCGCGCGACAAAAACCGCCTGTTGGCGTTGCTGGACACCTTGCTGCTGGCTGACGCCGACCCGGAGGGCCTGGCCGGTGGCCCGGTCAGTCCGCTGCTGCTGTTGCTGGGCGCACGTGCCGAACCCGGCACCGCGTGCGACGAGCAGGTGGTGCTGGCCGGGGTCGAACGCCTGCTCGATGAAGATGTTTCGCTGGACGTCGCTGACCAGCGCGGCTTTGGCCCGCTGCATCTGGCCGCACTGCACGGCCTGTCGTTGCTGGTGCAGCGTCTGTTGCGGGCCGGCGCCGATGCCGATCGCCGCGACGCGCTCAACCGGACCCCGCGCGAGATCGCCATCATGCGCGGCTTCATCGATGTGGCTGGCCAGTTTGAACCAGCCCTGCCGGGCGTCTCCTCGATGGCGCGCTTCCTGCGCGAGGGTCGCTGAGCCAGCCCCAGCGCGTGTTGTGCATGTGCAACCGCAGATGCCCCAGTGCAGGTGGAATGTCCGCAGCTTCCCGACGACGATGCGTCCATGGCCCCGACACTGATGCGCCGCCTGAAACAGGCGGTGCCAGCGTTGCCGCGTCTGTTGGCGTCGTCATAACCTGATCCCGACATGGCGCATGCAAAGCTGCCTGCTCTTTCGCCGGAAGCGAGCGCCCATCCGATGACCGTGCGTATCGAGGATCACGCCATGCTGGGCAACTGCAACAGCGCGGCTCTGGTCGACCGCTGCGGCACTATTGACTGGCTGTGTCTGCCACGCTTCGATTCGGATGCGGTTTTCGCGGCGCTGCTGGGCGAGGAACAACACGGGCAATGGATGTTGTCGCCGGCTGCCGACTTCCGCACCGAACGCGCCTATGAAGACGATAGCCTGGTGCTGTGCACGCGCATGATCACCGACAGTGGCACGGTGGAGCTGGTCGATTTCATGGCCGCTAGCGAAACTACCCAGGTCCACCAGCAACCAGCACCTGGTGCGTCTCGTGCGATGCGTGCAGGGCAGTGTATCGATGCACATGCGACTGACCTTGCGTTTCAACTGTGGCCGCACGGTGCCTTGGGTCACGCGCATCGTCGATGGGATCCGCGCCATCGCCGGCCCCGATCAACTTGCCCTGCGCTCGCCGCAAACGCTGCGCGGCGAAGACTTGGGCACCGAAAGCGACTTCACATTGCGCGAAGGCGAAACCACCTGGTTCCTGCTCAGCCACGGCGCTTCGCATCTGGCCACACCACCTTTGATCGACGTCGAACAGGCACTGCATCGCACGACCGCGTTCTGGCAGGGCTGGGCGCGCCGCTGCACCGATGTCGGGCGGTGGACCAAGCAAGTGCGTCGCTCGCTGGTGGTGCTCAAGGGGTTGAGTTACCTACCCACCGGCGGCATCGTTGCTGCCCCCACCGCCTCTGTGCCGGAGCATCTGGGCGGCACGCGCAACTGGGATTACCGCTACTGCTGGCTGCGCGATTCGGTGTTCACCCTGATTGCGTTGCTGCACGCCGGTTATCGTGACGAAGCGACCGCATTCCGCGATTGGGTCCATCGCACGATTGCCGGTTCGCCGGATCAATTGCAGGCGCTGTACGGCATTGCTGGGGAACGCCGTTTGCAGGAATGGGAAGTGCCCTGGTTGCCCGGCCATGAAAATTCCCGCCCGGTGCGCATCGGCAACGGCGCGGTTGACCAGTTTCAGCTCGACGTCTATGGCGAGTTGATCGGCGCTCTTTACTACGCACGCCAGAAAGGCGTAGGCCCGCCGTTGGAAGACGATGGCTCGTCCGCATCGCTGCTGGAAAAAATCCTGGACACGTTGGAAACGTTGTGGCCGGAACCTGATGAAAGCATTTGGGAAATTCGCGATGGGCGCCGCCATTTCGTGCATTCCAAGGTGATGGCGTGGTTGGCGTTCGACTGCGGCGCGCGCGAAGGCATCACCAATGCAGACGATGAAAAACGCGCACACTGGAGCCGGATTGCCGAACAAATCCGTGCCGAAGTGTTGGAAAAAGGCGTGCACCCGGACGGTCACTTCGTACAGAGCTACGGCTCAGATCGGTTGGATGCCGCACTTCTGCTCATTCCGATCGTGGGCTTTCTGCCGCCGGACGATCCGCGTATTGCCGCAACTGCCGATGCAATCGCACGTGACCTGACAATCGATGGATTGGTCGAGCGTTATCGTGCCGACGATAGTGCCGACGGCTTGCCCGCCGGCGAAGGCACCTTTCTGGCCTGCAGCTTCTGGCTGGTGGAAAACTATGCATTGCTTGGCCGCATCGACCAGGCGCGTGTGCTACTCGAACGTCTGCTGGGGCTGTGCAATGACGTGGGTCTGCTTGCCGAAGAATACGACCCGCGCAGCAAACGTATGCTCGGCAACTTCCCGCAAGGGTATTCCCACGTGGCCCTGGTCAATGCGGCATTGCGCCTGCACGGCTGTATGGGCAAAAAGGAAGCGCATCCATGAGTGAGCAAACAACTACCCCGCCATGCATCATCGTAGTGTTTGGCGCGCGCGGCGATTTGACCAAGCGTCTAGTGATGCCCGCACTGTACAACCTGCGTCGCATCGGTGCGCTGGGCGAGCAACTGGCCATTGTCGGTATGGACCATGGCGACATCAGCGAGCGCACGTGGCGAACCAATATGGGACAGTCGATGGCGCAGCTGCTCAACAGCCGCGATGCCGAATTTCAGACCGATCAATTCGATACAGGTACCTGGGATTGGTTGCGCGAGCGGATGCATTACCTGCGTGGCGACTTCACCGATCTGGGTGCCTATCAAGCGCTGGGTGGCCTGCTGGACAAGCTGCACAAGCGTTATGGCACCCAGGGCAATGTGCTGTTTTATCTGGCCACTGCCGCGCGTTTTTTCGAACCGGTGCTACTCAACCTGGGCGAATCCAGCCTAGTCAAGCAGCGCGAGGGTGAAGGCTGGCGTCGTGTGATCGTGGAAAAACCCTTTGGCCACGATCTGCCCAGCGCCAAGCATCTCAATGCCACTGTCGCCAAAGTGCTGCACGAAGATCAGGTGTTCCGCATCGATCACTTCTTGGGCAAGGAAACGGTGCAGAACATTCTTGCATTCCGTTTCGCCAACGGTTTATTCGAGCCGGTATGGAATCGCGACCGCATCGACCATGTACAGATCACCGCGGCCGAAACCATCGGCGTGGAGGGGCGCGGACGTTTCTACGATCCCACCGGTTGCTTACGCGATATGGTGCCGAACCATCTATTCCAGTTACTTGCGATGATTGCGATGGAACCGCCTGCGGCATTCACCACAGAGGCGATGCATCGCCGTCGTGCTGAAGTCATCGAAGCGGTTCGCCCTCTTCAACCAGAAGATGTGGTGCGCGGGCAATATGCCTGCGGTGCGGTAAGCCGCAGCGCGGTGCCGGGTTATCGCGAAGAAGACACGGTACCGGAGAATTCGGAAACAGAAACTTATGTCGCGATGAAGCTGCAGGTAGACACCTGGCGCTGGGCTGGCGTGCCGTTTTACCTGCGAACCGGCAAGCGCCTGCGCGAGCGCACTACCGAGATCGCCATCCGTTTCAAGCCGGCACCACTGGCACCATTCCGCAGCACCGACGTGGGCGGCTACGG
>Ga0207791_1000086_pt1 | contig 27296 bp, 22 predicted proteins | sample HigsolmetaGSP16D_FD_184844 | JGI IMG/M metagenome (GOLD analysis project Ga0207791, IMG submission 184844) | High solid enriched microbial communities from the Joint BioEnergy Institute, USA - SP1-6-D (SPAdes) | ecosystem: Engineered > Bioreactor > SSF (Solid state fermentation) > Aerobic >...
CATCGACGCATTCAGCGTAGATATGCCATTCACTGCGTCAATGTGCTTGATCCCAATTGTCGCCAATGCCCGAATCCACGACCAACGGTACGCGTAGCTCGGCCGCCGCCATCATGCGTGTGGTGACCTCGCTCAGCAGCGTGTCGACGAAATCCGCATCGGCTTCGAAGACCAGTTCGTCGTGTACCTGCAGGATCATTTGCGCGCGTTGCGCGTGGTCGACGATCCAGCCGTCCACACTGACCATAGCGCGCTTGATGATATCGGCCGCAGTACCCTGCATTGGCGCGTTGATGGCGGCGCGTTCGGCGCCGGCACGCTGGCCCTGACTGCCGGCATTGATGAAATCCAGATACAGGCGCCGACCGAACACGGTTTCCACGTAGCCCTTGTCGCGGGCCTGCTGGCGGACGGTTTCCATGAAGTCGCGCACGCCCGGGTAGCGGCTGAAGTACAGCGCGATGTAGTCCTGCGCTTGGCCGCGGTCGATGCCGAGCTGGCGGGCAAGGCCAAACGCGCTCATGCCGTACATCAGGCCGAAGTTGATCGCCTTGGCAGCGCGTCGTTCATCACCGCTGACGGTGTCGATGGTGCGCCCGAACACTTCTGCGGCGGTGGCGCGGTGCACGTCGGCGCCGGATGTGAACGCGTCGACCAGGCCGGGGTCGCCGGACAGGTGCGCCATGATGCGTAACTCGATCTGCGAGTAATCGCAGGCAACCAACTTGCGCCCGGGTGGTGCAACAAAGGCGCGCCGAATACGGCGACCGTCTTCTGTGCGGATCGGGATGTTCTGCAAGTTCGGGTCCGATGAGGACAGCCGCCCGGTCGCGGCGCCGGCTTGGTGGTAACTGGTGTGCACGCGTCCGGACTGCGGGTGGACCATCTCCGGCAGCTTGTCGGTGTAGGTGCTGCGCAGCTTGGTCAGGCCGCGGTATTCCAGGATCACCCTTGGTAATTCGTGCTGGTCGGCGATCGCTGCCAATGCTTCTTCATTGGTCGACGGCTGGCCCTTGGGCGTCTTGACCACGGCAGGAAGCTTGAGTTCGTCGAACAGCAACGCCTGCAACTGCTTGGGCGAGTCCAGGTTGAAGGTGCGCCCGGCCAGCTCGGTGGCTTTTTGCTGGGCGGCGAGCATGCGCTTGGACAGGTCCGCGCTCTGGCGGCGGAGTTCGGCCGCGTCCACGCACACGCCGTTGGCTTCGATACGGGCGAGCACTTCTACCAGCGGCATTTCGATGTCGCGGTAGACGCGCTCCAGCTCTGGGTTGGCAACCAGCTTGGGAGCGAGTACGTGGTGCAGACGCAGGGTGATGTCGGCGTCTTCGGCTGCGTAACGGGTGGCGTGTTCCAGGCTGATCTGGGCGAACGGGATCTGCTTGGCGCCCTTACCGCAGACGTCTGCGTATTTGAGGGTGTCATAGTCGAGATAACGCTTGGCCAGACTGTCCAGGTCGTGGTGGGCACTGCCGGAGTTCAGTACGAAGCTCTCCAGCAAGGTGTCGTCGGCATACCCAGCCAGCTCTACGCCATGCCGGCGCAGCACGTGCAGGTCGTACTTTCCATGCTGACCAAGCTTGCGCACGGTCGGGTCGGTGAGCAGCGGCGCCAGCTGCGCCAGCGCGTGGGTGCGGTCGAGCTGAACCGGGGCGCCGGGGAAGATGTGGCCGAACGGCAGATACGCCGCCTTGCCTGGCTCGGCGGCCACGCTCAGGCCGATCAAATTGGCCTGCAGCGGGTCAAGGCTGTCGGTCTCAGTATCCAAGGCGAACTGCCCGGCGGCGCGCAGCCGCGCGATCCAGCTGTCGAGCTGTTCCTGGGTGAGGATGGTCTCGTACTCACCGGGCGCCGACAGCGCCGGGTCGAGATCCACCGTTGCGTTGACCGGGCCGGACACGAAGCCGGTGCCGCGCGCGCGGCCTGGCTCGGTGCGTGCAGCCGCGGCGGCAGCGCCCAGCGCCACCGGCTCGGCCAGTAGATCGGCCTGCGCCGGTGTGCCGCCCATTTCGCGCAGCGCCTGGATGAACCCGTAGCGCGCGTACAGCGCTGCCAGCGTTTCCGTGTTGGGTTCGCGTATCTCCAGCGCGCGCGGACCGCTGGCCAAGGTGACGTTGGTCTTGATGGTGACCAATTCGCGGTTGAGCGGCAGGCGTGGCAACGCGGCGCGCAGGTTGTCGCCGATCTTGCCCTTGATCTTGTCGGCGTTGGCGATGACGCCGTCGAGCGAATCGTATTCGGCCAGCCATTTGGCAGCGGTCTTGGGGCCGCACTTTTCCACGCCGGGCACGTTGTCGACCGTGTCGCCCATCAGCGCCAGCAGGTCGACGATCCGGTCGGGCCGCACACCGAACTTTGCGATCACCGCCTCGTCCGAATCCATGCGGCTGCCGCTCATGGTGTTGACCAGTTCGATGCCCGGGCGCACCAGCTGCGCGAAGTCCTTGTCACTGGTGGAGATCGTTACGGTCAGACCATCGGCAGCGGCCTGCAAGGCCAGTGTGCCGATCACGTCGTCGGCTTCCACGCCGTCGATGCGCAGGATGTCGATCCCCAGCGCATGCACGATCTCGCACATGGGCTGCACCTGCGCGCGCAGGTCATCCGGCATTGAGGGCCGGTTGGCTTTGTAGTCGGGATACAAGTCGTCCCGGAACGTCTTGCCCGGTGCATCCACCACGAACGCGATATAGGCTGGGCGCTCCTTCAAGGTGACGCGCAGCATGTTGAGTACGCCGAACAACGCGCCGGTAGGCTCGCCCTGCGCATTGGTCAGCGGCGGAAGCGCGTGGAAGGCGCGATACAGGTAACTGGACCCGTCAATCAAGACTAATCTGCTCATGACCCAATTCTACGCTGCACACTCACGGCACGCCGTATCAGCGCATACTGGCTGGCGATCAACATGGATAACGACAATGAATAGAGCACGTCTTTTGCTGCTGCCGTTATTGCTGCTCGGCGGCTGTGCCACCCGTGCCGGCGACCGCGCCAGTGGCGATATCCCTGCTGGTGCCGATGTCACCAGCAAGACCATGGGTAACGGCGACAAGGTCGACGAGTACCGCGTCAACGGCCAGCTGGAAATGGTGCGAGTGACGCCGGAGCGTGGCGCGCCTTACTTTCTTTACGACCACGATCACGACGGGCATACCGACGCAGAAAAAGACAAGGTCAACAAGGTGTATTGGCGGCTTTATAGCTGGTGATTAGGAGTTGGAATTCGTAGAGAGGGAGCGTGGCCGTCTCTGGCCGATATGCCAAGACAGGGGCGCGCATGGGTGGCGGTACGAATCAGGCATGCCGGCGTCCCGGCCCGCTGCATTCGCCGTAGCGCGCATCGATTCGCGTCCCAGCCCATGGTCTGGCTGCGTGCATGTTGAAGTGTTTCCCGACCTTGGCAAGGAGTGCCGCCGACTGCGGCGACGCAGGTGTGCAACGCCAGTTATCATGCGCGGGCGTCACCGTTTGTGCGCCACACGCTGCCAGGTTGGCACGGCGCTGTAGCGGTGCCGCAGCTTGATGTCGCTAGTGTCGTCGTAAGTTCCCTCAGGTCACACCGTTCCATTGAACCGTTTGCTCAGGAGCGATTGCGTGCAGACATCTCGCGGCTCAATCGCCTTTGTCGGCTTCGGCGAAGCGGCATGCGCTTTTCTCGAAGGCTGGGCGGTGGATGATCCTGCGCGCATCAAGGCCTACGACATCAAGACCGATCAGGCCGAAACGCGTCAAAGCTTGCTCGACCGTTATCGTCAGTACGGTGTCACCGGTTGCACCACTGCCGCTGAGGCAGTGGCGCAAGCCGATGTCGTGTTCAGTCTGGTCACCGCCGACTGCGCGCGCGCTGCGGCCCACACCGCGGCGCCGGCATTGCGCGCCAGCGCGCTATGGCTTGATTGCAACTCCTGTGCACCGGACACGAAAAAGGCCGCCGCCGCCGTCGTCGAAGCCGCCAACGCGCGCTACGTCGATGTCGCGGTGATGGCACCTGTGCTGCCCCAACGGCATCGCGTTCCACTGCTGCTCAGCGGCCCGCATGCCGACGACGCACTGGGGATTCTGCAATCGCTTGGCATGCGCCCGGAATCAGCTGGCGACACCGTCGGACAGGCCTCGTCCATCAAGATGCTGCGCTCGGTCATGGTCAAGGGGATCGAAGCGCTATGCGCCGAATGCTTGATCGCCGCACGCCGCGCCGGTGTCCAAGACCAGGTGATCGCCTCGCTCAACGCATCCGCTACGCAACGCGACTTCGGCACCCAGGCAAGCTACAACATTGAACGCATGATGGTGCATGGCATTCGTCGCGCTGCAGAAATGCGCGAAGTGGCCGTCACTGTCGCCGCGCTCGGGTTGCCTGACGACATGGCAACGGCCACCGCGGCATGGCAAGAGCGCATCGGCAAACTTGGCCTGGAAGCGGGCGAAGACCAGTTGATTCCACGTCTGGACCATCTCTGCGCGATGCTGGAGCGTTTGCCATCCACTTCAACCTAAGATTTAAACACCGGTTTCACCCGCCAGGCGAACGAGTCGCCATCGCCTGGCTGGCCGCACACATTGGTTGAGAAGTGTGTACGCATGACAACCCAGATGCAGACAACGCTTCATTCAACTGCCGTCTGTCACTCACGGCCATGCGATCTCGCTCGATGCATGACATGCATCAACGGTCGGTTTGTCTCGTGGCACACACGTTGCAATCGCGCCATCTTCGCTTACTGCGATAAACGCAATCGCAGGCGAATGCAACCGTGACTACACCACGGTCAGATTGGCGTAAGCCATCACAAGCCACTTGGCGCCAACGTCGTCAAACTGCACCTGCACGCGCGCATGCGCGCCAGCGCCTTCACAATCGACAACGACACCGCCGCCGAACGTGGGGTGTTCGACGTTGGCCCCGAGCTTGATCGGTGCCGTTCCCACCACGCCATGCACTGCACTGGCGCGCGCCGCGCCCAGCGAGGCGGTGCGCGAGACCTGCACTTTTGGGCGCACTTCGTGCAACAGATCGCGCGGGATTTCGTGCAGAAAACGCGACGGCACGTTGTAGTTGTCCTGGCCGTGGATGCGGCGCGATTCGGCGTAGCACAGCACCAGCTTCTGGCGCGCGCGGGTGATGCCCACATACGCCAGGCGCCGCTCTTCTTCCAGCCGCCCGCTCTCTTCCAACGAGCGCGCACTCGGGAACAAGCCATCTTCCAGGCCGACCAGAAACACGATCGGGAATTCCAGACCCTTGGCCGAATGCAGCGTCATCAGCTGTACGCCTTCTTCGCCGACCTGCGCCTGACCTTCGCCAGCTTCCAGCGAGGCGTAAGCGAGGAACGCGACCAACTCGGTCATGCCCTGGCTGTCTTCATCGTCGGGGCGGGTGAAGCGCGAGGCGACCGAGACCAGTTCGTCCAGATTCTCGGTGCGCGACTCCGACTCCAGACCACCGCGGCTTTCCTTGGCCCAATGCTCGCGCAAGCCTGAGCGCATCAGCACGTGGTCGATGCGTTCGGCCAGCCCCACCTCGCTGGTTTCAGCATGCAGCTGGCCGACCAGGCTGAGGAAACTCGCCAAGGCATTGCGTGCGCGTGCGGCCAACGTGTTCGATTGTGTGCACAGCATCGCCGCTTCCCACAACGACAGCGCATTGGAACGTGCCAAGCGGCGCACTTCATCCAACGTGCGATCGCCGATGCCGCGCGTGGGCGTGTTGACTGCGCGCTCGAAGGCCGCATCGTCGCTGCGGTTGGCGAGCAGGCGCAGATACGCCAAAGCATCCTTGATTTCGGCACGTTCGAAAAAGCGCATGCCGCCATACACGCGATATGGCAACTGCTCGGAAATCAGCGCCTCTTCCAGCGCACGCGATTGCGCGTTGCTGCGATAGAGCAATGCGACTTCGCCGTAGCTGCCACCGTCACGCACCCACTGTCTTGCACGCTCGACCACATAGCGCGCCTCGTCGACTTCGTTGTAGGCCGCATACAGATCGATCGGGTCGCCATCGCCGGAATCGGTCCACAACTGTTTGCCGATACGATCAGGGTTGTGTGCGATCACTGCATTGGCGGCGCCAAGAATCGTGGCGCTGGAGCGGTAGTTCTGCTCCAACCGCACGGTCTGAGCGCCGGGAAAATCCTTCAGGAAACGCTGGACGTTTTCGACCTTGGCGCCGCGCCATCCATAGATGGCCTGGTCGTCGTCGCCCACCACGAAGACATTGCCCGATTCACCTGCCAGTACGCGCACAAAGGCGTATTGAATCGCATTGGTATCCTGGAATTCGTCCACCAGGATCTCGCCAAAGCGCGCGCGGTAGTGCGCCAGCAACGCGGGGGTGTCGCGCAGCAATTCGTGCGCGCGCAGCAGCAATTCGGCGAAATCCAGCAGCCCGGAGCGGTCGCAGCGTTCTTGATACGCCGCATACACGTGCCGCCGCACCTCGGTCCAATCGTCGTTGGGTTCGGGCTGGATATGCTGCGGACGCCTGCCTTCGTCCTTCTGCTCGTTGATCCACCAGCTGATCTGCTTGGGCGGATATTTACTCTCGTCCAGCTCAAGCGCCTGTACCACACGCTTGACCAACCGCAACTGATCATCGCTGTCCATGACTTGGAAGCCTTCCGGCAACCGCGCATCCTGCCAGTGCAGACGCAACAGGCGGTGCGCCAGCCCATGGAAGGTGCCGATCCACATCCCACGGCTGCCATTGCGCAGCTGCAGGTCGGTACGGTGGCGCATTTCGCCGGCGGCCTTGTTGGTAAATGTCACCGCGAAGATGCCGTGGTTGGGCACGCCCTGGACTTCGTTGAGCCAGGCGATGCGATGGATCAGCACGCGCGTCTTGCCGGAGCCGGCGCCGGCCAGCACGAGGTAATGCCCCGGCGGCGCGGAAACCGCCTCGCGCTGGGCGGGATTTAAATGATCGAGCAGGTGAGAGACATCCACCGGCGCAGTTTACCGCTCCAGTTCTCCCAGCACATCCCGCGCAATCGACGCAGCCTGCTGGCGCAACTCCGGCACCGCCAGGCTCTCCCACAAGGTGCCGGTGCGCAGGCTACCGATCACCCGCAACGTCGGGTTTGCGCGCCCGTCGGCATTGATCAGGCTACCATCGGCGGTGGTGTCCACGCCGATCCCGTGCGGGCCGGGTACCGCGATACCCTGGCCCAGCAATTGCTGCAACAACGGGTTGTGCATCGCCTGCACACGCATTTCCACGCCGGTGGCATTGACCAGCGCCTGTACATCCAACTGCAAGGCATGTCCAGCATGGGCGCTCACCCGCACGCAAGCACCGACCTCGAAGACCATGTCTGGCCGCGCACGATGCACCTGCAGCTGCCCGCGCGCCTGCATCGTCTGCAGCTGGTCATGTACCGGTGCGGCGATGCGATGCCTGTGTACATCCCAATAGCGCACCACATGCCGCAGAAAACGGCGCTGGTCGGCGACCGACAACGTCTGCCACAGCGCTTGGCTCAACGGTCGGATGCGCTCCATCACGCTCTGCCACGGCAGGCCCTGCGCGGTGGCCGCACGCGCGTGCTGGCGCAGGGTACGCATGCGCGCGCGCAGCGGCATTTTCAGCAACCCTTGCGGATCGAATGCCGCCACATCGCCATCGGCCTGCGGCAACGGCAACAGCGCATGCCGCGATACCACGTGCACGACCGACCGATGCGACTGCGCCGCCAATGTCATCACCGCATCGGCCATGCTCAAGCCGGAACCAACGATGCACAATGCCGCGTCCTGCGGCAACGCTGCAACCGCCTCGGTGTCCCAGGCGTCCACTCGCTGCGTGGACGGCAACCCGTCGGCACCTCGCAGCGGCAGCGGTCTCAGTGCATTGCCCATTGCCAACACCACGGTGGTTGCCTGCACCACCTGTCCGTCGTCAAGCTGCAACAGTGCACCGCCGTCAGTGAGTTGCAGGCTCTGGGCACGCGCGGTATGCACATGCAGCGATGCAGGGCTGCGCGCACGCGCCAGCTCCAAGCGGTCGCGCAGATACGGGGCATAATGCCGGCGTCCCACGTACTGCTGCGGTAGGTGCGCCTCGTCCAGTTCGGGGCAACAGGCGTTCGCACGCAGGTAATCGACAAAATCGTTCGGTAGTTCCTCCAGCGCGCTCATGCGCGCAGCAGGGACATTGAGCAGGTGCTCAGCACGGGTGGTGGAATACGCCACGCCTTCGCCAAGTACGGCATGTGGCTCGATCAACACAATGTGCAGCGGCGCCACGGCCTGACGCAGCAACTGCAGCGCCACCAGCACGCCGGATGCGCCACCACCGACAATGGCGATCGCTGCATCGCCGGGATCCCGCAACGTCTTCATGCCGGTATTGTAGGCGATGGCTGGCACGACCCACCGTCGCCAGCTGCGCGGCTACATGTCTAACAGCGCAGGCGCGGCGCGTGCCGAGGCCTCCGGTAGCGCTGGCAACCCCGAGCGCTTACGACGGTGACTCAGCATCGGTGCGCGCTCTGGACGAGCAGCGACACATGCGCATGGGGCAAGGCACGCTTCCTACATCAATGCATCAGCCAGCCGCGCAATGCCCTCGCGGCTGCGTCGCCAGGCTGGGCGACGGCGCCACTGTTCCAGATCCAATTGCCGCGCATGGGTCAAATAATCCTGTTCGATCTCGCGCAGCCGCTGCACCACGCCCGTGTCGTAGCAGAGCATGCCGATCTCGGCGTTGAGCGCGAAAGAGCGGATATCCAGATTGATCGAGCCCACCAGCGCAATCTCCTCATCCATGCTCAGGTGCTTGGCATGCAGAAAGTGCGGGCGATACAGCGCAATCTTGACTCCACAGCGCAACAGCTCTTCGAAATAGGCTTCCTGTGCCCATGCGGCCAAGCGCTGGTTGTTGCTCTCAGACAGGATCAGCTGCACATCCACGCCCGAGACCGCGGCGATGCGCAATGCGCTCAGCAAAGCCTCATCGGGCACGAAGTAGGGCGTGACCAGCACTAACTTGCGCCGTGCCAGATGGATCACCGCATTGATCGCATCGCGCGCATTTTCGAACGGATACGCTGGCCCGCTGGGCAGCAATTGGGTGGCGATATTGGCCTCACATACGGGTGCGTCCGGCCAGACGTCCAGACGCTCGCCTGTTTCGGTGAACCAGTCGCTGGCGAACACAGCTTCCAGATGAGTGACCACCGGACCGCGCACGCGCGCCACCAGTTCCCGATTGGGCACGCCATCGATAAAGCCGGCCTCGGCCAGATTCTGCGAGCCGACAAACGCCATTTGATTATCGATCACCGCGATCTTGCGATGGTTGCGCAGATCCATGCGGCCGCTGCGACGCCAGCGCAGGCCACCGGGCAATACCGCCAGCACTTGCACGCCGCCGGCCTGCAGGCGCTTGCGGTAGCGGCGCAGGCCGCGCTTGGCGCCCACCGCATCCAGCAGCACGCGGCAGCACGCGCCGCGGGCACTAGCCCGCTCCAGCGCCGCCACAACCGCATCGCCCACGGCATCGTCGAACATCAGGTAATACAGCAGATGCACGCGTTTTTCGGCCGCGTCGATCGCCGCGATCAGCGCCTGCAACGACTGCGCGTAGTCGTCGAGCAATTCCACCGCATTGCCCAGCGTTGGCATGAAATCGCCTTCGCGTTCGATCAGCGGCACGACTTCGGCACTGCTGGTGTCTGCCTGTGGGGTCCAGCGTAACGCATGCAACGGCAGTTGCTGCTCGCGAATCACCTGCGAGGCAGCGGCTTGCCGCGTCACCCGTAGCTGCGATAACCATGGATGGCCGAACAGCAGATACAGCGGCAGGCCGACCACCGGCACGAAGCCGATCAACAGCAGCCAGCTGCGGGCCGCGCCAGGCGTTGTGCGGGAAGGAATCCATAACAGCGCGGCGAGGCGGATCGTCCAGTCCAACGCCAGCAGCCAGGTCCCTGTCACCCAATCGGGCAGCATCAGTGTTCCGTTTTCATCAGGACCCCAATTGTGACCCGGCTGCGTGTAAACGCAACGGTGACGGCTCAAAGACAGGAGCGCAATATTGAAACGGCCTGCCCTGCACATCGGTCGACCGCACGCGTTCAGCGCATGCCTTCCGCATAGGTGCATCAAGGCGGACTGCGCTCAGGCAGGATACCAGTCGCTACGGGTGGTCATGTTGATCTGGTGGCGTAGCAACGGCCCGACGCTACCGATCTCATCAAGCAATCCGGCGCGTCGTTCGAACAGGAACTGGTCGCGCGACATCAGGGTGAGTCAGTCGTCTTCCAGCAACACTCTGCGCGCCCGCGCTAGCGACATCACTCCCAGGGTGAGGCAGCCAGCATGTTGCGAACACATGGTGGCAACATCGTCCAGCCCAGCGCGCAGCTTAGCCAGCGCCAGACGCACCTGCCGCAGTAGCCGCAGTAGCCGCACCGCCCTTGGTGTGCGCTGCATGGTCGTGCCGATGAGCGGCACTTCGATCACAAACGAGGAGAATGGATGAGTCAGGTCATCACCCACATCGAACGTACCCCACTAGCCATCGTCGACGGGCTGGCGCACGCTGGCGTGGCCACCGTGCACGAGGCGCAAGGACGCAGCGGCCTGCTGCACCATCGGCTGCGCCCGATCTACACCGGCTGCCGCATCGCCGGCAACGCTATCACTGTGTCGGTTCCGCCCGGCGACAACTGGATGATGCATGTGGCCATCGAGCAACTGCACACAGGCGATGTACTGGTGGTCGCACCAACCAGCGACTGTTGCGATGGCTACTTCGGCGACCTGCTCGCCACTTCGGCGCAAGCGCGCGGTTGCCGCGGGCTAGTCATCGACGCCGGTGTGCGCGACGTGCGCGATCTCACCGCCATGCAGTTCCCGGCCTGGAGCCGTGCCATCTGCGCGCAGGGCACCATCAAGCAGACGCTTGGCTCGGTCAACGTGCCACTGATGTGCGCCGGGCAACTGATCCAGCCCGGCGATACGGTTGTCGCCGACGACGATGGCGTTTGCGTTGTGCCGCGTGCCGTCGCAGCCGATGTGCTGATCCAAGCGCAGGCGCGCCAGGCACGCGAGCTGCTCAAGCGCGAACGCTTGGCAAATGGCGAACTGGGGCTGGATATCTCTGCGATGCGCGAACGTCTGGCAGCCAAAGGTCTGCGTTATGTCTAAGCGCGTGCGCGCGATGTGAATGCGCGGCGGCGCCTCCAACGGTCGCCTGTTCCTGGCCGAGGACCTGCCCTGCGGCACTACCGCGCGCGATGCATTCTTGATGCGTGCCCACGGTTGACCGGATCTGCGCCAGATAGCCAGACCGAGGTGCGTCTGTTCATGCGCAACACTGGCACCCTGGCCACCGCCGCCTTGCAGACGCCCGACGGCCAGGTGCGTGATGACGGCGATGCCCGGATCGACGGTGTCCCCGGTACTACCGCACCGATCGCGCTGGTATTTGCCGATATCACTGGATCTTCGTGCGGCGCGCTGCTAACCAACGAGCACTCGGTCGACACGCTCGACAGCCTGCGGGTCGCGCTGATTGACAACGGCATGCCGTGCGTGGGGGGTGCGCGCCACCGATGTCGGTATCGGCGGTTACGAGGAACGCGCCACGCTGGGTGCCGACCCTGCACCCGAGCTGCATCAATTGCGCCTGCTATGCACGCGTGGCACGAATATGACGATCTTTTCGCCACGCGCCAGCACCATGGCGCATCACTTCGGCGATGAAGTGGTGAGCCAGGTGTGGACGCGCCACTGCAACGACTTGATCGCACGCGTGGTGCCAGCTGTATCGGCAGAGCTGTGTCGGTATGTGTCAGTTGCCGCAGTCGCCAAGCGCGCCGATCGCACACTCTGGGCAAGCCTGCAGTATCCACGCAAGTGATGGGTAACGTGTTCTTCGACACCTGTGAGTATGACCAACCCGGTATCGACCTGCTGTTCGAAGTGATCGTCATCGACAACATCGATGCATTGCCGATTTACGATGCCGGCAAGCGCACAGTGTTCGAAGGCAGCGCACGGCAGGTAACTCGGCGGCTTGACGCGCAATTGCGCGCGGGCTGTAACGGTATCGCTCACCCACAAACGCAAACACCCACCTTTCGGCGGGTGTTTGCTGGAAGGCAGGTCAGATAATCGGCGGATTACTTGATCTTGCCTTCCTTGTACATCACGTGCTTACGCACGACCGGGTCGTATTTCATCATTTCCATCTTCCCCGGCGTATTTTTTTTGTTCTTATCGGTGGTGTAGAAGTGGCCGGTAGCAGCCGAGGAAATCATACGAATCTTGTCACGCTTGCCTTTCGCCATGACGACTTACTCCTCAAACCTTTTCGCCGCGCGCACGCAGCTCTTTCAGAACGGCATCAATCCCGTTCTTGTCGATGGTGCGCAGTGCATGCGCGGAGACACGGAGCTTCACCCAGCGATTCTCGCTGGCAACCCAGAAGCGGCGCTCGTGCAGGTTGGGCAGGAAGCGACGACGGGTTCTGTTGTTTGCGTGGGAGACGTTGTTACCCGTCTGCACACGCTTGCCTGACACTTGGCATACGCGGGACATGGCGCACCTCGATAAATGAATTGCCACCCATAGCCTGGGGAGCGGCGGCCCCGACAGCTCCAGGGCTGCCACGCAACGTCGGGAATCAGGAACTTACGCTGGAACAAGCCGGCAACCCCATTGCGCTGGGCACCGCCACCCGGAAAGACTCCAGGCACAGCTAGCCCGCTATTGTGCATAGCTTTTCTATGCTGCGCAAGCACCTTGCAGCTACGAACGTCCTGAGCCATCTGTCCGCTCATCTTCAGTGCTGAACTCGATGCGCTGACCAAAGACGTCATGAAACACCTGCGTCTTCACGCCTTCGAAAAAGCCATTGGTTGCCGTATAACCAACGCCTGCAACAGTCGGGGAGGATGGATGCGACTGCTTCCACCACCAACGGTCGATTAGGTCGAGATGGCGCTGCGTATCGGAAAACCGTTCGGGCAGCGCCAATGCGGTAAGTGAGAGAATTCTGCGACGTAATCGCTGCCGCTCGTGACGCTTTTCCTCAGTATCGTGGCGGTAGGCGATGTGTACGAACGAATCGATGGCCTCTATTAGTTCCTTCGATGTTTCCTTCCTCACTTTTTCTTGCTCAACTTGCACGGACGCCTTGATTTGCCTGCTCGCTACACTAGCGGCAACGCAGCCACCGATGGCGGCGGCCGCCAGCGTTGCGAGAATGTTTGGCCAATCGATCATGTCACCTCTCCAAACCAAATCCGCCCTTGGTGTAGGACATTGTCAACCCTCCGAATCTTAAGCCTGCTTGATCCTCGATGCGAAAGACTCATTGCATCCGGTGGATCGGGTTGACCTCGAACCGCTCGGATTTGGCTGTCTGCTGTGTGCAAATTCGTTCGTGCAATGCCAGCCCGTTCAGCGCTTTGAGCCTGCGCTCGACGAGGCAGGCGTCGATGAGCGTGGTCACATGCCTGGTTGCTCATGGTCCGCCTTGCGCACCTCCACCAGATGCCGCTCGCCCTCCAAGCCGGGCACCTGCAACGGATGCACCTTGCCGACTGTCCAGCCGGCAGGCAATGCGGCGATTTCTTGGTGTGGATAGATGCCTTTCATGGCCAGCAGGCTGCCGCCTGGGCGCAGCAAGTGGCCGCCGACGGCGATGATACCGGCCAGCGTGTCCAGCGCGCGTGCGGTGAGGTGCTCGTAGGCGGCTGGCTCGTCCAGCGCTTCGGCGCGGGATTCGGCCACGCGGGCATTGCGCAGCTCCAGATGGCGCAAGGCCTCGCGCATGAAGCGCGCCTTCTTGCCGTTGCTTTCCACCAGCGTCACCTGTAGCTGCGGGCGGGTGATCGCCAACGGGATGCCTGGCAGGCCGGGGCCGGTGCCCAGGTCGGCCAGGGTGCCGCTGGCGATGTAGGGCTGCATGGCCAGTGAATCGAGCAGATGCCGGGTGACCATCTCGCGTGGGTCGCGCACGGCGGTGAGGTTGTAGGCCTTGTTCCAACGCACCAGCAAGCCCAGGTAGCGCAGCAATGGTGCAGCCAACGCCGCATCCAGGGATTGGGCCTGCAGGCCGCGTTCGAGCGCGGCGCAGACATCGGGGGCGAGTGCGGCATCGTTCATGGCGCGATTATCGCAGCTGGGCTGGCGGGCAGGCGCGTACCGGGGATGACGTGCAACGAGGGATGGCCAGGTTGCCCTCGCAGGTTGGCGCACCCGCCGCGCGATGCGCGCACGCCGCAGGGCCGCCTGTGCTGAACGAACCGGCGATAGCGCGGTAACAGGTGACACGGAACGGACATGCAAAAGACGCAGCATGCTCGTTTGCGCTCGCCCATCTGGCGTAGTCTATGACGTTGATCGACCCACCTGCCGACTCACACTTGTCTGCCTCCGGCTACCTTGCCATTGCAGCAGATCGCGACCGCCGACGCATCCTCGTCGCTGGCGCTAGTCTGACTGCCGCCGGGCTGCTCAGCCCATTCGCACGCGCCAGCGGCAGCGCCGACCCCTTCACGCTGGGCGTGGCGGCAGGTGACCCGTTGGCCGATGGCTTTGTGATCTGGACGCGGCTGGCACCACGCCCACTGGACCCGGACGGACACGGCGGCCTGAGCGCAGCGGTGCCCGTGCGCTGGCAGGTGGCCAGCGACCCACACATGCGTACGATTGTTCGCCAGGGCCAGACCGTTGCAAGTCTTACCTGGGGCCACGCGGTACACGTGGAGCTGACCGGTCTGGCGGCCGATCGCCCTTACTGGTACTGCTTTCAGGCACTGGGCGCGCGTAGCCGGATCGGCAGTGCGCGTACCTTGCCTGCACCGCATCAACTGCCGGACACGGCGCGGTTCGGGTTTGTCTCCTGCTCGCATTGGGAGATGGGGTATTTCAGTGCGTACTGCCACCTCGCCGCGGAACAGCCGGACCTGGTGTTCTTCCTCGGCGATTACATCTACGAGTACAGCAACCAAGGCGCAGCGGCAAACAAGATCCTGCGCTCGCATGGCAGCGGCCAGTGCCTGGATCTGGCAAGCTATCGCAACCGCTATGCGCTCTATCGTACTGATCCAGATCTGCAGGCGCTGCACGCCAGCAGCGCGTGTGTGGCGACCTGGGACGACCACGAGGTACAGAACGATTACGCCAACCGCTGGTCGCAAGACCCGTCGATTCCGGTCGATGCCTTCCTGGCCCGGCGCGCTGCCGCTTACCGCGCCTTTTACGAACATTTTCCGCTGCGTGCCAGGCATCGCCCGCATGGTGCGGATATGCGCATCTACCGCTCGCTGGACTACGGCCGGCTGGCGCGTTTCTACGTGCTCGATGGCCGCCAGTACCGCAGCGAGCAACCCTGCCCGCAGGCCAATGGCTGGCGCGGCGGCCATGTGGCACCCGACAGTTGCCGCGAGCGCACGGACCCGCGTCGCACCATGCTCGGGTGGCACCAGGAGCGCTGGCTGTACGGCGGTTTCGCTCAGTCGTCTGCGCGCTGGAACGTGATCGCGCAGGACCTGCTGGTGGCACCGATGCATCAGACCGGTCGCGATGGTGTGGTCGGACACTGGACCGACGGCTGGGACGGCTACCCGGCCACACGCGCGCGCATGCTCGATGCGATTGCGAAGACGCGCGTGCGTAATCCGGTGTTCTGGGGCGGCGACATCCACTCGTACTGGGTCACCGACCTGAAAGCCGATCCGGCAGACGCCTCTTCGGCGACGCTGGCGACCGAGTTCGTCGGCACGTCGATTACCTCCGATGGCCAGAGCAACGTCGAACTGCACGCGACCATGGCACGCAACCCACACGTGCACTACGTCGACGGCCAAACGCGTGGCTATGTGTCGGTCACAGTCACGCCCAACCAGATGGAAACGCGGCTGCAGGGTATCTCCGATCGGCGCGACCGTAACGCCACCGTGTCGACCACCAAGCGCTTCCTCGTGGAGGACGGCAGGCCCGGCGCAGTGGAGGCCTGAGCCGTAAGCGCGGATGAGTGCACTGCCCCCAGGTGACGGAAGGACACCCCGTGGCCGCCTCCTCCAGCTTATTCGCCCAGCAACGGATAGAACGCCAGTGCTGCGCGACATTGCGGTGCGGCCCACCATTCATGCAGCTGCCACTGCGCGGCCTGGCCGAGTTGCGGATCGCACCACTGCAGTTGCAGCGCGCCCTCGGGCGTGAGTGCATATGCGAGCCGATGCAACCCGAAGGACAGACCATGTCCATAGGCCTTGAGTAGGGCTTCCTTCGCACACCACAATCGAATGAACAGCGCGTGTTGTGCATCCGGCGCCAGCGGGGTAAGCAAGGCAATTTCGTCGGGGTGGAAGAAGCGTCGCGCAATCTCCAGGTCGCGCGCACGTGCATGGACGCGCTCGATATCCACGCCCAACCGCACGCCTTCGCCCAACCCCACCAGCAGGTACTCGCCGCTGTGGCTCCAGCCGGTGTCGCGGTTGGGTAGCGCCGGCTGCAGCGAGGGACGCCCGCGTGCATCGCGCTGCAACGGCACCAACGCCGGGGCGATGCCTAGCGCCGGGCCAAGCAGCTGACGCGCCTGCGGCTCGCCACCTTCGCCGTGGCGGTGCGGGCAAAGCCACAGCTGCACCGGGCCGATCCGCCAGCTCGCGTGCGCTGTCACGCGACTTGCACCAAGCCCAACACGTGACCATGCCGTCGGTCGCACTCGACAACTGCTTCACGCGCGGCTGCGTTGAATGGTGACCATGCACCGCTTCCGGTGCACGCGAACGAGGAGATCAGCAACATGGGTATCGTCATTTGGTTGATCGTCGGAGGTATCGTGGGTTGGCTGGCCAGCATCATCATGCGTCGGGATGCGCAGCAGGGCATCATCCTCAATGTGGTGGTCGGCATCGTGGGCGCGTTGATTGCAGGTTTCCTGTTTGGCGGGGGTATCAACCAAGCCATCACGCTGTGGACCTTCGTGTGGTCGTTGGTGGGGGCAGTGATCTTGCTGGCGGTCGTCAATCTGGTGACCCGCGGCCGCCTGCGCTAACGCATCGCCTCACACACTTGGCTCCATGCAACGCCCGGGTCTGCCCGGGCGTTGTCGTGTCAGCCCTCCGCAGCAGCGCGATCGGCCGGATGGTTGACACCGTCTTCCACCGGCACGGCGATGTTCAGCGAATAGGGGTTGACGCCTTCCAGGCAGCCGACGTTGTAGCCGTATTCGTTGGGATTGGAGCGGCGCCGGTGATGGGTGTAAATACCGCACACGGTGCAGAAATAATGCGCCGCGGCGTGTGTGTTGAACTGATACAGGCGCAGCACGTCTTGGCCCTGCAGTACGTGCAGGCCATCGAGCGTGACCGAGGCGACGATGGCGCCGCGCCGGCGGCACATCGAGCAATCGCAGCGGCGTGGATCGAGCAGGCCATGCGGCAGATCCAGATCGATTTGCACTGCGCCGCAGTGGCAACTCAGGCGATGCACCGGCCCCAGCGTGACATCGCCCACCTTGTGCGTGCTACGACGCAGATGCCGCTCGCTCATGTGCCGATCTCCGCCAGCCGCACCCACGCCGGCGCATGGTCACTGGGGCGCTCCCAAGTCCGTGGTTCGCGGTCGATGCCCGATTCCACCGCGCGTGCGCGCAAGGCATCCGACACCAGGGTCAGGTCGATACGCAGGCCCAGATTGCGGCGGAAACCGGCCTGGCGGTAATCCCACCAGCTGAAGTGTTCGGCGTCCTGGTTATGCAACCGGAATGCATCGTGCAGGCCGAGCGCCAGCAGTTGTTGCAACGCGGCGCGCTCGTCGGTCGAGGTGAGAATATGGTGCTCGTTCCATACTGCCGGATCGTGTACGTCGCGCGCGTCCGGGGCGATGTTGAAGTCGCCCAACACCACCAATTGCGGGTGTTGTTGTAGCTGCTGGGCGATCCAATCGCGGGCTGCGGCGAGCCAGCGCAATTTGTAGGCGTACTTGTCGGTGCCCACGTCCTGGCCATTGACCACATACAGATTGATGATGCGCACACCATCGACCGTTGCAGCGATCACGCGCTGCTGCACGTCGTCGAACCCGGGGATGCCCATCTGCACGTTCAACGCCGGCGAGCGCGACAGGATCGCCACGCCGTTGTAGGTCTTCTGTCCGCAAAATACGCTGCGATAGCCCAACTCGGCCAGCACTGCATCCGGAAACTTGTGGTCTTCCAGCTTGGTTTCCTGGATCCCCACCACCTCAGGCGCAAACGCGGCGAGCCATTGTTGCAGGTGCGGCAGACGCACGTTGAGCGAGTTGACGTTCCAAGAGGCAATCTTCATGGTGCGGACCGTGGTTCAAACCTCCAATGGTACCGCGCCATCTGCCGGTCTGAGGCCGGAGTCAGGCGCCGGTGCCTGCCCGCCGACGACTGCTCGCTACGTTTCGTGCGCCGCTACATGGCGCCGTTGATCACCGGGACAGAATGGATGCGGCACACTGCGGGTCTACCCGAGGGCTGCTGTCGCGTCCTCTTCCGACACGTTCATCGCAAGTGAGGCTGCCATGGCAGATGTTTATCCCGTCGATCCCGCGTTTGCCGTCAAAGCGCGCGTCACGCGCGAGCAATACGCCGCGTTGTACCGTGAATCGATCGAACACCCAGAGCAATTCTGGGGCAAGGCGGCACAGCGGTTGGATTGGTTCAAGCAACCGACCCAAGTCAAAGACGTCAGCTATGGGTTGAACGACTTCCATATCCGTTGGTTCGGCGATGGCGAACTCAACGCCAGCGTCAACTGCCTGGACCGCCAGTTGGCCACGCGCGGCGATAAAACCGCGCTGTTGTTCGAGCCCGATAGCCCGGATGCGGCATCGTACCCGGTCACGTATCGCCAGTTGTACGAGCGCGTCTGCAAGTTGGGCAATGCGCTGCGTCATCTGGGCATCAAGAAAGGCGACAGGGTCACCATCTATCTGCCGATGATCGTCGACGCGGCCGTGGCCATGCTGGCCTGCGCACGCATCGGTGCCGTGCACTCGGTGGTGTTCGGTGGCTTTGCCGCCAACTCGATCGCCGAGCGCGTGATCGATTGCCAGAGCAAGTTGATTATCACCGCCGACGAAGGCCTGCGTGGCGGCAAGAAGATCCCGCTCAAGGCCAACGTCGATGCAGCGCTGAAAATTCCCGGCACCGATCCGGTTGAAACCGTACTGGTGGTGCGCCATACAGGCACCCCGGTGCAGATGCAATCTCCGCGCGACCGCTGGTTCCATGATGTGGTCGACGGCCAGCAGGCTGCGTGCGAACCCGAGCGCATGAACGCCGAGGACCCACTCTTCATCCTTTACACCTCCGGATCGACCGGCAAGCCCAAGGGCGTGCTGCATACCACCGCCGGCTACCTGTTGTTTGCCAGCTACACCCACGAAGTGGTGTTCGACCTGCGCGAGGACGACATCTACTGGTGCACCGCCGACGTGGGCTGGGTGACCGGCCACAGCTACATCGTCTACGGCCCGCTCGCCAATGGCGCCACCACGGTGATGTTCGAAGGAGTGCCCAATTACCCGAACGTGTCGCGCTTGTGGGACGTGATCGACAAGCATCGCGTCACCATCTTCTACACCGCACCGACCGCCATCCGCGCGCTGATGCGCGAGGGCCACGCGCCGGTCAAGAAGACCTCGCGCAAGAGCCTGCGCCTGCTCGGCAGCGTCGGCGAACCGATCAATCCGGAAGCATGGCGCTGGTACTACGAGGTGGTCGGCGACAGCCGCTGCCCGATCGTGGACACCTGGTGGCAAACCGAAACCGGCGGCATCCTGATCTCGCCGCTGCCTGGCGCGGTCGATCTCAAGCCGGGATCGGCCACCCTGCCGTTCTTCGGTGTGCAGCCGGCGCTGGTGGATGCCGAAGGCACCATTCTGGAAGGTGCCACCGAAGGCAATCTGGTGTTGCTGGATTCGTGGCCGGGCCAGATGCGTAGCGTGTATGGCGACCACCAGCGTTTCATCGACACCTATTTCCGCACCTATCCGGGCAGCTACTTCACCGGCGACGGTTGCCGCCGCGATGCCGACGGCTACTACTGGATCACCGGCCGCGTAGACGATGTGATCAACGTCTCCGGCCACCGCATCGGCACCGCCGAAGTGGAGAGCGCGCTGGTGTCGCATCCCAAGGTCGCCGAGGCAGCGGTTGTGGGCTTCCCGCACGATATCAAGGGCCAGGGCATCTATGCCTATGTCACCCTGATCGCCGGAGAGAACCCCAGCGACCAGTTGCACCAGGAACTGGTCAGCTGGGTACGCAAGGAGATCGGACCAATCGCCTCACCCGATCATCTGCAGTGGGCCCCAGGCTTACCCAAAACCCGCTCGGGCAAGATCATGCGCCGCATCCTGCGCAAGATCGCCGAGAACGCTCCGGACCAGTTGGGGGACACATCGACCCTGGCAGACCCGTCGGTGGTGGATGCGCTGGTCAATGAGCGGTTGACGCAGTAGCGCCCTGTGAATGGGACATTGGGGGAAGCAATCGTTCAAGCGGTTTGCTGGCCCTGATGTCCACCTAAAAGGATTGGCAAGGCGAGGTCGACATCTTTGATCGAGCCGTTCTGATCGACCTCGCATAGCCGGTGCTATAAAGATCAGACCGACCTTCGCGTGCAGTGCAAACGCACCGAACGCAGCATTGCGTTGGTACACTGCGCGCCCCTTGGGGAGTAGCCTGCTTTCGTCCATCGAAAGCGCCTGCATCAACATACTCGGCCAATGCGCCGTGGTGCAGGCAACCAGTTTCGGTTTGGCGAGACCAACGGCATGCGTGCACGGCAATGGTTGGCGCGGGCGCATGTCGTTGCGACCGTGTCCAGCCCGAGAGTGCCGATGTCTCCTTTTTCCATTGTGTTGATCGGGTTTGCGATGTCCACCGACGCGTTTGCCGCGGCGATCGGCAAGGGCGCGGCGATGCGCAGACCGCAGTGGCGCGATGCGTTACGCGCCGGTTTGGTTTTCGGCTTTATTGAAGCCATCACCCCAGTGGTCGGCTGGCTGCTTGGCCGCGCTGCGTCGCGTTATGTCTCCGAATATGATCACTGGATTGCCTTCGTGCTGCTGGGTGCATTGGGCACGCACATGATCGTGGCCGGCCTGCGCAATGACACAGACGCTGCCGAAAACGCAGCGACACAGCCACCCAAGCGGCATGGATTGCTGGCCTTGGCCACCACCGGTTTTGCCACCAGCATCGATGCGATGGCGGTCGGCGTCAGCCTGGCGTTTCTCGATGTGCACATCTACGTGGTGGCAATGGTCGTGGGTCTGTGTACCTTCAGCATGGTCACGGCAGGGGTGATGCTGGGCCGCGCGCTCGGTCAGTTGATTGGTCAGCGCGCCGAAATTCTGGGTGGCTTGATATTGGTGGTCGTCGGCAGCGTCATTCTTTACGAGCACTTGGGCGGCGCGGCGTAAGCATACATACACTGCTAAACGGGGTTGTTCCTTGTGGCGGGCTTGCCCACAAGGTGGCATGGCTGGCACGCGACATCGCCTGCTGGATGGCGCGCGCGCTGCAAGCTGCAGCAAGCATCGCTCACGCTTGCCTGGACTCCGTCATCGCAGACACGCAACCTATCCCCGCTGCCACGCCCGCATGTCTGTGGGTGTAGCAGGTATGACACACGCCGACGCGGTGTATTGGCCACGTCCGTGCCTCAGTCCCGCAGCCGATACGTGCACCGCATCCCATCCATCCAGAAGTCAACACCACATGCGTGGAGAGCCCATGTCCATTTCAGCCAGGACACCCATCTGGTCAATTGCGCGATCGAGCGTGCGTTTCGTGCTGATCGCCGCCGCTGGCCTTTGCGCCGCCGACGGTGTCTGGGCCTGTAACACGCCGGTATCGGTGTGCGATCACGATAGTGCTGGCGCGGTTGCGTTAATCCGCTCGAAGGTGCCGGCAACGGTTCTAGTCGATGCAACGGCCGATCCCGCTGTACGTTCGGTCGCCGACAACCTCGCGGCTGATCTGCAACGGGTGGCTGGACGCAACAGCGGCGTGACCACCGATCTGGCTGCCGTCCGTGGAACGGTCGTCATCGTTGGTACGCTCAGCCAGAGCCCGATCATCGATGCGCTCATCGCCGCGGGGAAAGTCGGCAGACATGCGTTGCTACAAGGCTGGGAGGCATACACGCAAATCGTCGTCGATCACCCCTTACCCCACATCGATCGCGCGCTTGTCATCGTCGGCGCTGATCGTCGTGGTGCAGTATTCGGCACCTACGATATCTCAGAGAAGATTGGCGTATCGCCCTGGTACTGGTTTGCCGACGTCGCAACGGCGCATCGATCCAACCTGTTCATCACCCGCGGCAGCGTGTCCGACGCGCCGAAGGTGCGCTACCGCGGATTCTTCATCAACGACGAAGACCCAGCACTGAAGGGCTGGGCAATCAAGAAATTCGGAGGCGTCAATTCGAAGATGTATGCGCATGTCTTCGAGCTGGGCCTGCGTATGAAGGCCAATTATTTGTGGCCGGCGATGTGGGGAAAGGCGTTCAACGTCGATGATCCCAACAATATGGTGCTGGCCGATCGGATGGGCATCGTCATGGGCACCTCCCACCACGAACCGATGATGCGCGCGCAAGAGGAATGGCATCTCAAGCGCATCCCAAACAGCGGCGGTGCCTGGGACTACAACAGCAATGCCGCCAATCTGCGTTCCTTCTGGAAGGGTGGCATTGCGCGAATGATGTCAAAGGGCGGTGGTCAACGCTACGACAGCCTGGTGACCATCGGTATGCGCGGCGATGGCGACGAACCGATGACCGAAAGTACGGCCAGCCATTTGCTGGAACAGATCGTCGCGGACCAGCGCGCCATCATTGCCGATGTCACCGCAGCACCGGCCACGAAGACGCCACAAGTGTGGGCGCTCTACAAGGAAGTGCAGGACTACTACGACCACGGAATGCAGGTTCCCGACGATGTCACGCTGCTGTTTTCCGATGACAACTGGGGCCAGATTCGTCGTCTTCCCGTCACTGACCTGCAGCGCGCCGGCGGTTATGGCGTGTACTACCACTTCGATTATGTCGGGGCGCCACGCAACTATAAATGGATCAACACCAACCAGATCGAGAAGATCTGGCAGCAGATGGATCTGGCCTACCAACGCGGCGCGCGCCAGCTGTGGGTCGTCAACGTCGGCGATATCAAGCCGATGGAATATCCGTTGAGTTTTTTCCTGAAGATGGCCTGGAATCCGCAGGCGATGACTTCCGGCGCACTTGCGGCGTATCCGCGGCAATGGGCACAGGCATCGTTTGGCGCCGCCAATGCCGCACGCATCGGCGAGCTGATTACCCGCTACAGCATGCTGGTCGCACGTAGAAAACCGGAATTGGTTGACCAAGATACGTTCGCTCTCGGTGAGGGTGCGCCGGCGAAGCTGGACGGCGGCGAGTTCGGGGCGATCGTCGCCGAATGGCAGGCGCTGGAGCAGCGCATGCTTGGCGTGAAGGCGAGCTTGCCGGCCGAACACCGCGATGCCTATTATCAGTTGATCGAATACCCGATCGCGGCAGTGTCCAATCTCTACCAGCTTTATTACGCGGCCGCATGGAACAAGCGCTTGGCCGCACGCAACGATGCGCGTGCCAATCACTTTGCCGATTTAGTCCAGATGAGGTTCGAGCGAGATAAGGCACTGACCCAGCACTATCACGCGATCAACGGTGGCAAGTGGGACGGCATGATGCAGCAGGTCCATATGAGTTATGTGAACTGGAACGAGCCGACCCAGCAGTCCATGCCATCGATCAGCCGCGTTGGCGGCGACACGCTGCCCGGCCGGAGCGCACACTCCATCGCGTTCGCACCGGCTGCCCCTCAAACGCCGGGAGTGATCCCGATCGAGGCGCCCATGTTCGCGCGGGTCACTGCCAACAAAGGGCTGCAGTGGACCGCGATTCCAGCGCTGGGACGCACGCAAGGTGCCGTGGTCGCGCTGCCGCAGGGTCAGCCCGCCACCATGCCAGGGGACGGTGTCGCAGTGGAGTACGAGGTAGTCGTTACAATGCCGGGAACGGCCACGCTCGGCCTGTTTCTTGCGCCCACACTAGATACGTCCAACCGCGGACCGCTCCGCCTGGCGGTGTCCATCGACGATGGCCCAGTAACCACCCTCTGCTCGGACCTGCATCCGACAAGCGGAGCGCAAAACACATCAGCCGAAAAAGCCTGGGCAACGGCGGTGCAGAACAATGCGGTATTCCTGTCGGCGCAGATGGGAGCGGTGGCAACGGGGCGGCACACGATCAAGGTTTTCAGAATCGACGACAACCTTGTCCTGGAGAAACTCGTGCTGAGCACCGTGCCGGTCCCTGTCTCCTATCTGGGGCCAGCGCCGACACGCTGAAACACGTCGTCCTAAAAACGTCCCCGATGCTCACCAGCTGCTATCGGTCGCGTCTTGCAGGGGCTGCAAGAACGGGGCGGCAACGCCGACCGCGCATTCACGCCAGCGTTCCGGTCATGCGGTTGTACCCTTCCGAGCACGCCGTTACGCTGGTTGCCGGGACACCGAGCAAGCAGTGCCAACGCCATGCCGTACCTGGGCTGCCGCCAATGTGGCATTCACTTGACTACCGGATCGATCCAGACAGGTAAGCGACCGTGATGAACACCGCCACACACGCGACGCCTGACTCGGCGTCGCCGCTTGCCATTGTGGTGATGGGCGTCTCGGGCAGCGGCAAGACCACCATTGCGCAAGCGCTGGCAACGCATTACGGCTTCCGTTTTCTGGATGCCGACGATTACCACAGCGTGGCAGCACGCGCGCAGATGGCTGCTGGCCAACCACTCACCGACGCGATGCGCCTGCCGTGGGTGGAGCTGCTGTCGGCAACGCTGCGCGATTGCATACAGGCTGGCGAATCGGTGGTGCTTGCCTTCTCCGGGTTGCGCAGCGCACATCGCCAAATGCTGCGTAACAGCGGCGTGCCGATGCGTTTCGTGTTTCTGCACGCAACCCTGCACGTGATTGCAGCCCGCCTGAACACGCGTGCCGGCCACTTCATGCCATCCACGTTGCTCCACAGCCAGGTACAGACGCTGGAGCTGCCGCTGGCCGAAGCCGATGTCGTGTCGGTGGATGTCGATGCCAGCGTGGCCGCCGTGGTGCAGGACGTCATCGCGCAGCTGGCATCGACCGATCCCTGCGCAGAGCAGTAGACCAGGACATCGTAGCGCTCACACCAGGCAAGCGTTCTCGACGGTGCGGACGAGGATATGCGAAGCCTACAGATGCCATCGCGCAGCATCCGCCGAGCGCACCCTGTGCAACATGCAGCGCCAGGTCCATAGCGCCCAGTTCCGGAGTTCACCGACACACCCGCGGTGCGTCTTGGAGTGGACTGCCTGCATCGCGCACCAGTCGTTCGCTGCGCTATCTCCCGTTGCGTGCTCAATCGCAGCAACACTCCTGCACACAAGGTTGCGCGATATTTCCTGGTTACTGATTTGAAACCACTCTGTTCCACGTAGATTCAACCCGCCCGGCACGAATCATGTTTCCTATCGTTTCAGCGCAAAATCGTGATGAATCATCACCATGGTTGCGAATAGCGAACAGATTGAACGCAATTTTTCCAAGCTGGTTGACCAGATGCACACGGACCCGACTGCATTCTGAATGCAGCGCCGCGCAGCTGTTGCGCGGTCACCGCAATGGTCCATCGTTCGATCCGAAAATCCCGGAAGGGATCCAGCGCCTTCTTCCATCTAGGACATGCCGTAATGACCAATCCCAAACACCGCTTGCGATTCCGTAACTTGACGCTCGTTGCCTGTCTGCTCGTCAGTGCAGGGGCCCTCGCCCAGTCTGTCGCCACCACCGCGCGACTGCCGGTGTCTTCGGTGGATACCCAAGCGTTCGCACATTCTGGTCAGGTCTGGCGCAGCTTCGGTAAAGACCTGCCCTTCGCCAGCCCCAGTAGTTGGACCACGGCGGGAGGAGGCTATTTGAATTGGCGTTTCGCACCGGGGGAATGGAAGATCAATCGCACCACCGCAAAGACTCTCAAACCGGCGTGGACGCTGACGACCACCGGCGATATCTCGGCCACGCCCAGCGTGGAAGGCGGCACGCTGTATGTGCCTGACTGGGACGGCACGCTGTATAGCGTGGACACGCAAACCGGCAAACCGAACTGGCAGGCCAAGTTGTCAGACTACACCGGTAACTCCAACTCGGTAACGCGCAACACGCCGGCGATCAGCGCCAAGAGCATCATCGTCGGCGACCAGATCGCCGGCACATTGCTGGCGCTGGACAAGAAAACCGGCAAGCTGTTGTGGAAATCCACGGTTGAAGATAATCCACAGGCGCGTATCACTTCCTCGCCGGTCATCTACGGCAACCGCGTTTACGTTGGCGTGTCATCCGGGGACTGGGGCAATCTGGCGGCCAACCATACCTTCAGCTTCCGCGGCAGCGTGGTGGCCTTGGATGTGAACACCGGTAAGAAAATATGGCAGTTCTACACAGTGCCCGAAGGCTACACCGGCGCATCGGTGTGGGGCCAAGTGGCCATCGACCCGATCAACCGTCGCCTGTATTTCGGCACCGGCAACAACTACAACATTCCCCAGGGCGTCGGTAACTGCATCTCCAATGCGCGCTCCTACCGAGGTAGCAACCTCACCGTGCAGGATGAACTCAACTGCATGGCACCGGACAACTATGTCGATTCGGTGATTTCGCTGAATCTGGATACTGGCAAGCGCGTCTGGGCCAACCGTGCGCAGGGTTACGATGCCTGGAACCTGTCTTGCCTCGTCGCGCCGACCAATGGCCTGTGCCCCAATATGCAGGCAACCAACCTGACCGGCCCGGATTACGACTTTGGCGGTGCTGGCGTGCAACTGTTTGCCGCAGTGCGTAACGGCAAGTTGCAGCAGCTGGTCGGTGCCGGGCAGAAGAGCGGTATCTACTGGGCGTTCGACGCCAAGACCGGCACCAAGGTGTGGGCGACGCAGGTCGGCCCCGGTGGTACCACTGGCGGCGTGGAGTGGGGTACCGCGTTCGACCCTTACAAGTCGCAGGTTTATGTAGCCATCAACAACAACTCCAATGCCACCTACACGCTTGGACCGGCGAATATCCAGCGCCATAACGGCGGCTCGTGGGCCGCACTGGATGCTGCAACCGGCCAGATCAAATGGCAGGTCAAGGTGCCCGGCATCAACCCCGTCAAGCCCACGGTACCGGCGGGCGGCCAGGGCTCGCTAACGGTCTCGCCGGACCTGCTCTATGCCGGCTCGATGGCGGGCAA
>Ga0207791_1000089_pt1 | contig 26209 bp, 23 predicted proteins | sample HigsolmetaGSP16D_FD_184844 | JGI IMG/M metagenome (GOLD analysis project Ga0207791, IMG submission 184844) | High solid enriched microbial communities from the Joint BioEnergy Institute, USA - SP1-6-D (SPAdes) | ecosystem: Engineered > Bioreactor > SSF (Solid state fermentation) > Aerobic >...
CGACGATAAGAATACCGTTGAGCATCGCCATGCCTACTAGGACGACGAACCGAGAACGGTTGGGCGTCGATTCGTGGTGGTGTAGTTCCCCACTAGAGGAAACCGCCCTGCTGTAGAAGCAGGGATACCGTGGGCATGCTTGTACATCATGCGGAAGTCCGAGGGAAAAACGAGCGCCCCCGCGCACTTCCTCGCTGGTTCGGGCTGCGACGGTCTGCGGTTCGATCACCAAAAAGGGAACCAAACACGGCTGCTGAAGCTGTTCCTGTTTTTCGTCGAAATATTGCAATGGACGAATAAACGGAACATACTCCCACCATGCTCGCCCGTCTACCAACCACTCGCCACACCCAACGCGTTCTTAATCTGGCCACCCAGAAGGGGCTGCTGCGCGCCAGCGATCTGGACGCCATCGATGCGCCCCGGGTCGTCCTGACGCGCCTGACCGCCGCAGGCGTCCTGGAAAGGGTCGGACGCGGGCTGTACCGCCTGCAGGATGCGCAGGGATCGGAGTTTGAAAGTCTCGCGACCGTCGCCACCAAGGTGCCGCGAGCCGTGTTCTGCCTGCTCACGGCGCTGCAATTCCACGAGCTGACCACGCAACTGCCGCGCCAGATCTGGATCGCCATGCCGCGCGGCAGCCATGTGCCCCGGATCGACTATCCGCCGGTCAAGATGGTTCAGATGACAGGTGACGTCTACACGGCGGGCGTTGAGGAGCACCTGCGCGATGGCGTGAAGCTACGGGTGTACGGCGCGGCCAAGACGGTCGTGGACTGCTTCAAGCACCGCAACAAGATCGGCCTGGACGTGGCGCTGGAGGCGCTGAAGGACGTTCGCGCCAAGCGCAAGGCAACGGCGGACGACCTCTGGCGCTACGCGAAGGTCTGCCGCGTGGCCAACGTGATGCGCCCCTACATGGAGGCCGTCGAATGAGCAATGTCGCGGCTTCCGTGCGCGCCCGCTTGCTCAGTGTCGCCAAGGCGCAGGGCGCGGATTTCAATCAGGTGCTGGTGCGTTTCGCGTTGGAGCGCATCCTCTACCGCCTGAGCCAGTCCGAGCACGCGGATCGTTTTCTGCTCAAGGGCGCGCTGCTGTTCACGCTCTGGTATGACATGCCGCACCGGGCCACGCGCGATGCCGACCTGCTGGGCTTCGGGGCGAGCGATCTGGAATCCGTGGCCCAGACCTTCCGTGACATCGCCAGCGTCGCCGTGGACGACGGCATCGTGTTCGACCCGGCCTCGGTCGTCGCCGAAGCAATTCGCAAGGACGTCGGATACGCCGGGGCGCGCATCCTCATCGGTGGCGAGCTGGCCAAGGCGCGATGCAAGACGCAGATCGACGTCGGCTTCGGTGATGCGGTCACACCGGCTCCGGTGGACTCGGTCTATCCGGTGTTGCTGGATGACCTGCCTGCGCCTCGCCTGCGCACCTATCCCGTCTACACCGTCATCGCGGAAAAGCTCCACGCCATCGCGCTTCTTGGCATGACCAACAGCCGAATGAAGGATTACTTCGACCTGTCGGTGCTGCTGGAGCGCGAATCCCTGGACATTGATCTGCTGGCGCAAGCGGTGAAGGCCACTTTCGAGCGACGCGGCATGGCCGTGCCCGCGGCACTGCCGGTCGGCATGACCGACGAGTTCGCAAACGACACGTCGCGGCAGGCGCTGTGGCAGGCATTCCTCAAGAAGAACGAACTCGCCTCCGAACCCTTGGCCGCCATCGTGGTTCGACTGCGAGCGGCCTTGGAACCGGCATTGCACCCGGCTGCTCGATGACGGCTGCCCCATAGGTGTTGGGCGCCATGTGATCATTTACCCATCCGCAGCTGGCCGCTGCTGCGCGCGCGAAGCGTGATGCAGGGGGTGCGCGGCGAATCGATCCCCCGACGCCTGAAGGCCGTATCGTGACTCAAAAGCGGTGGTTGATCCGCACAGCCCGTGAAAAACTCAACGTAGTAAGCAAGTAGTCACCACAGGCCACAGGCCACAGGCCAGAGGGAGTAATTCAGTGAGTTTGGGAGAAGTCAACGATCACTTGGGTACAGTTGGTTGCACCACCGACGACGTGCGGAGCCCTAACTACATTGAGGGGGCGAGCCGCAACGCCCGTGAAGTCCTGGAAAAAACATCAAGCTCGCCAGAAAACTACGCAATTGGTCACAGGAAGCACTGGCGCTCGAAGCCGGGCTCGACCGAACTTTCGTTGCGCACGTTGAGCGCAGCGCGCGCAACATCTCGATCGATAACATCGAACGCCTCGCGTGGGCCCTGCAGTGTCCCATTTGGGCCCTGCTGAATGAGGAGTTTCACCGAGTGGCGGGAGCAGGCTGATTTGCAGGTGGTAACTGTGCCGACCGATGTGGGACTGCCTACACCCGCCGCGCTACGGCAGCAGTGGCCATTGGAGACGTCGCCACTTCAGGCTCTGGTGCAGCAGACACGCATCGCGATCCGCCGCATCCTGCACCAGAGCAGTCAGCGTCGGCTCGTGGTGTGTAGTCCTGGCCCGATGAGCGACCGTCATCGGCTGCTCACCTGTGCGCATCTGCTGCGCGCCGTTCGTACGCATTGCAATGCATCAACGGAGATAATCCTGCAGGTCGAGCTTGATGCGCTCGTACGGACCGGGCCCACGCCGGCACTGCACTCCTTGCGCCCATTCCTGCTCGAGTTGCTCGGGGCCGGCATGCCGCTCGGTGCCACCTTTCGTGACACCCTGACGCACCGTTATGTGGACGACCTGCTGTCGTGGGCGCAGGTGAGCGACTGCAGCATTGAGAGCCAGGTGCATCGCGAGATGGCTTCGGGTGTGCCCATGCCGATCGCCTTCGGGATCAATTCCGACGGCACCAGCCGTATCGCGCTGGACGCGATACGCACAGCATCGACTCCGCACCATTTCATCGCGATCGACAACCACGGCCGGGTCGGGGTGGTCGCAACGCGGGGCAATCCAGATGGTCACCTACTCGCGCATTGTCGTCTGAGCGAACTGCGTGTGCAGCTAGACGCGTCGCCCGGGCCGTGTGCTCTGCGGGTCGGCGCCCTGGGCGGTCCAGAAGAGCCGGCCTGGGCGCGGTTGGCTGAAACACTGTGCTTGTGGCACGACACTTCCGCCGAGGCCCAAGCCAGCGCAGATACCGAACACGGCGGGCGCCAGCAGCCAGCGCCAACGTTGCTATAGTGGATGAGCCAGACTGGAGTGCATTTTCCTAGTCTGATTTAAGCGTCAGTTTCTTGGCGTCAAGTTTTTGGAATCAACGTAATACTTGTGCCATGCCAAAGCCGTTTTCGATGATCAGGGAGTTTCAATTGGCCGACTGGTTCACCCTCGGCAATGCGTTGTCAGGCACCGGCGCCATATTCTCCACCATGTCCTATATCGCGACCGAAGACATTGCGCAGGTGCACCTAGCCTGCGGGCTGGTATTCGCCGCGCTGGTATTCGATATCTTTGACGGTCGCATCGCACGCTGGCGTCAGTGCACCTCTGCGCTCGGCCGCGAGCTCGATTCGCTTGCCGACGTCATCTCCTTCGGCGTGGCGCCGGCCATCATGGCCTACGGCCTGGGCATGCGCGGCCTCTGGGACTGCGTGCTGCTGGGCTACTTCATCGCCTGTGGCGTCTCGCGCCTGGCGCGCTACAACGTCACTGCCGAGGCCCTTTCAGATGACACCGGCAAGGTCGCCTACTTCGAAGGCACGCCCATCCCCACCTCGTTCGGCCTGGTGGTGATGCTGGGCATCGCCGCGGCCTGCGGGGCGGTGGGCGCGCAGCTATGGGGCGGCGAGATCAGCCTCTTCGGCCATTCGCTGCACCCGCTCGCGCTCAGCTTCGGCATCTCCGGCTCGCTGATGATCAGCCGGATCCGCGTCCCCAAGCCCTGAGCGGCACCGCCCGGCGCAGGCTCACGTAGAGCGTGGGCGTGACCAGCAGGGCCAGCACCTGCGAGAACATCAGCCCGCCCACGATGGCCACGCCCAGCGGCAAGGCACCGAGCAGCGTGGCGAAGGTTGTCATCAGGATGGGCCGAAGCCGCTACGCGCAGACGACGAGCACGACCTCCACAGAGTTCGGGTCTGATATCGCTCGACTTCACGGGCGAAACCGACGATAAGAATACCGTTGAGCATCGCCATGCCTACTAGGACGACGAACCGAGAACGGTTGGGCGTCGATTCGTGGTGGCCGAGGACGGAATCGAACCGCCGACACGGGGATTTTCAATCCCCTGCTCTACCAACTGAGCTACTCGGCCACTTACCTGCAACACGATGCCAGCGTTGCGGGGAGGCGCACTATAGCGAGCAGGCCCATTTTGGGCAAGCGTTGCCACCAGCTTTGCAGCTGGCGGTCGTCGACGCCGCGTTTGCTGCACCTTTTTCACGCCACGCCGCCGGGTACATCGCCTAGCCTGCGCGCATCCCCCGGAGACTGTCATGCGCCTGCCCCGCCTGCTGTTGTCGTTCGTCGCTCTGTTGCCGCTGACAGTGTTTGCACAACAACCGGTGCGCGCGGTGCCGCAGCTGGACATCTCGCGCTACGCCGGCCAATGGCACGAGATCGCGCACCTGCCCGTGTCGTTCCAGAAAAAATGCCACGGGGACATCACCGCCAGCTACACCTTGCGCGAGGATCGGCTGCTCGGCGTACGCAACAGTTGCCGTATTGCCGATGGCAGCCTCACCCAGGCCGAAGGCGTCGCACGCCCTGTCGACGGTCATCCCGGGCAGTTGCAGGTGCGCTTTGCGCCGGAATGGTTGAGCTGGTTGCCGCTGGTGTGGGCCGACTACTGGGTGATCGCGCTCGACCCGGACTACCAATGGGCGGTGGTCGGCCAGCCGGACCGCAAGTATCTGTGGATTTTGTCGCGCTCGCCACAGATAGATCGAGCGCAGTTCGAACAGCTCAAGGCACACGCCACCGGAATGGGCTACGACCTGTCCACGTTGATCGTGGCTGCGCCATTGCTGTAACTCTTTAACGCTGGCATGCGGTCGCCATCGATGCCGCCCGCGCTCAGAAGCCGCGACCGTACTGCGTAGTATTCTTGGCACCGCCTCATTGTGCCAAGGTCCCGAATCTATGCGTCGCGCCTATCGCTTTCTTCTTATGTCGCTGGCCTGCGGGCTGTTATTGAGTGCTTGTGGCGGCGCGGTGCGCCGGGTGTCAGAGCCAACCGCCAGCATCCAGCAACTCACCGTCCGTGCCGATGGCTCCTGGTCCGTGGACCTGCGCCTGCAGAACTACAGCAGTATCCCAATGCAGTTCGAACGCGTCGCGTTGGAAATCTCTGCGGGCGATCAGCTGGCCGGCAAGCTCGACCACGCGGTCAGCATGTCGATCGGCCCGGAAGCAGCCGACATTGTCACCGTCACCCTGCAACCCACGTCATTGGGTCGCATCACCGTCGCTGACGTACTGGCCGGCGACCGTTCGTTCCCGTATACGCTCAAGGGCGCCGTCTGGGCGACCCCGCAGGACAAGAAACGACGCGAATTCACGATAGAGTCGCGCAACACGCTCAGTCCCGCCCCCGGCCTCAACGGCGTGCTGCGCTAACGCGTACGCCCTCGCGAACCCGTTTCACGCATCCGCACGAGCAGCGAGACACCACCCTGCTCACCGATTTCCGCTTCCGCCCTGCCAAGGTACTCGGTGCGCAAGCCCTGTCCGCCCGGCTCGGCGACACCGATGCCAGCACCGACATTATCGCTGCTGTACTCGAAGAAGCCGACCCCTTCACTGCGCAGGTGCTGGGCAGGTGCTGGACTTGATAGACCGCCAGCAGCCAAGCAGGAGGGCTAGCGCTATCCGATATTGAAAACATGACGCTGGAAGCGGCACTGTTCGGCAAGGGCTGAAGCACAGTTCAGCCGCCGCTCGCTGCGCGCCTGGGCCTTGTGGCGGCGCGCTTGCGCGCGATCAGGCATTGCCCATAACGCTGGATCGCCCACACGTGCATTCCTAGCCGGCATCGGCGGCATCCATGCAAAACAGTCGGCCGGATCAATGCCGGTGATGCGAGATCGCCCTCGTCCTGCCATGCGTGGACCAGCGCGCTTGAGCACCATGGCCAGTCACTGCGATACACAAACTGTCAACGATCGGGTATAAGCTGTTTTTCCGATGGAGACAGACACGCACATTCGTGATGTGATCTTCCCCGGAGGCAGCGCTGCCCCGGACGTGGGCAGTGCTGTCGCTGCGATCGGCCAACCTCACGCGCTACGCTTGTTGTCATTGGATGCGCATGGGCGCGTGCTGGACTGGATCAACTGGCAAGACGCCGCCTGCCTGTACGCCCGCGGTGCGGTGTCATGGACGCTGGGCGATCCGTGCATGCAGATCCGCGGCGGCATCTCGCGGCTGACCGGCGAGCGTAGCACGCTGGAATTGCACCCAATCATCGCCGCGCGCGGGCATGCACGTTCGCGTACGCTGGACCCCACCCCTACCCTGAGCAACACCGCTCTGTTCGCGCGCGACTCGCAGTTGTGCATGTACTGCGGTCGCCATTTCAGCCGCCCGCACCTGACCCGCGATCACGTCATGCCAGTCTCCAAGGGTGGCCGCGACAGTTGGGAAAACGTGGTAACGGCCTGCTTCCAATGCAATTCACGCAAGGCCAATCGCACGCCGCAACAGGCGCATATGCCATTGCTGGCAGTGCCTTACCGGCCGAGTTGGATCGAGCATCTGATCCTGTCCAACCGCAATATCCTTTCCGACCAGATGGCCTTTCTGCGCGCGCAGCTGCCCAAGCGCTCCAAACTGTCGTTGTAAGCCGAATCGCCACCGACTGCGAACACTTCTGCGCTGCTTGATACTCCTGTTAAGAGAACGCAGACATTCGTGGCAGCTGAGCCCGAATAGACAGGAGGTTGTCGCAATCGTTGACCGCTAGCGACGTCAACGCGCTCACCGTATGCGGCGTTAATAAAAGGTGCGGCAGATTGCCGCAGGCACCGACGATCGTCGCACGCGCCAGGCGTGACGGCGCGCGTACCATCGGTTCGCGCTGACAGCTGAACCGGCTTGCTTGCCGGGTCTTCGCATGGGGAGGACAATACGAACTCGGATCAACGATACGATGATGATCGATACCACCCGCTATCCGCGCCTTTCGCGCATCCAGACGCCCGAGGATCTGCGCCGCTTCGACGAGTCCGAGTTGACGGCGATCGCCGAAGAGCTGCGCTCCTACCTGATCGAATCGGTGGGCAAGAGCGGCGGACATTTCGCGGCCGGGCTGGGCGTGATCGAACTCACCATTGCCCTGCACTACCTTTATCAGACTCCGATCGATCAATTGGTGTGGGATGTCGGGCATCAGACCTACCCGCATAAGATCCTCACCGGTCGACGCGATCAGATCCACACGGTCAAGCAGAAGGACGGCGTGGCGCCGTTTCCCAAGCGCGAAGAGAGCATCTACGACACATTCGGCGTGGGCCATTCGTCGACGTCGATCTCGGCCGCGCTCGGCATGGCCATCACTGCCCAGCGCAACGGCGACGACCGCAAGGTGGTCGCTGTGATTGGCGACGGCGCGATGACAGCCGGCATGGTCTACGAGGCGCTCAACCACGCTGGCGGGATGGACCCGGAACCGAACCTGTTGGTGATCCTCAACGACAATCGTATGTCGATCTCCGAAGCTGTGGGCGGGCTGACCAAGATGTTGGGCCGTGCCAGCGGCAGCCGCACGTTCAATGCCATCCGCGAAGGCGGCAAGAAGATCCTCGGCGACAAGAAGAACAACCCCACTGCGCGTTTTGTGCGGCGCTGGGAAGAACATTGGAAAGGCATGTTCGTGCCGTCCACGCTGTTCGAGGAGATGGGGTTCCATTACACCGGCCCGATCGACGGCCACAACCTGCCCAGCCTGATTGGCGCTCTGAAGACTCTGCAAACACTCAAAGGTCCGCAGTTACTGCACGTCATCACGACCAAGGGCAAGGGCTACGAGTTGGCCGAGGACGACCAGATCGGCTACCACGCGGTCAGCCCGTTCGATCCGAGCAAGGGACTGGTGGCCAAGGGCGGAGTCAAGAAGCCGACCTATACCGACATCTTCAGCGACTGGGTCTGCGACATGGCCGCCGCCGAACCCAGGCTGCTGGTGATCACCCCGGCGATGCGCGAGGGCTCGGGCCTGGTACGTTTCAGCAAGGAATATCCGCAGCGCTATTTTGATGTAGCGATTGCCGAGCAGCACGCGGTGACATTGGCCGCTGGCATGGCGACCCAGGGCGCCAAGCCGGTGGTGGCAATCTATTCCACCTTCCTTCAGCGCGGTTACGACCAACTGGTGCATGACGTGGCAGTGCAACAATTGGATGTGCTGTTTGCGATCGACCGCGGCGGTGTGGTCGGCCCCGATGGCGCGACCCATGCCGGCAATCTGGATCTGAGCTTTCTGCGCTGCGTGCCACACATGGTGGTGATGGCGCCGGCCGACGAGGCCGAATGCCGACAAATGCTGAGCACCGGTGTGCAGTATCAAGGCCCGGCTGCGGTGCGCTATCCGCGTGGCACCGGCCCCGGCGCGACACTGGACATTTCCCTTGCCACCGTGCCAGTCGGCAAGGCGCAACTGCGCCATCGCGGTACTCGCATCGCCCTGCTCGGCTTCGGCGCCACCGTGGAAGCGGCTGAAGCGGTGGGCCGCGACCTGGGCCTGACCGTGGTGAACATGCGCTTCATCAAACCGCTCGACAAGGCGATGCTGCTGGAATTGGCCAAGACCCACGAAGGCTTCGTCACCATCGAAGATAACGTCATTGCCGGTGGTGCCGGTTCCGGTGTGTCGGAACTGCTCAATGCCGAAGCCATTACCTTGCCAATGCTGCACCTGGGCCTGCCGGACAGCTTCCAACACCACGCCAGCCGCGAAGACCTGCTGGCGGAAGCGGGCATCGATCAAGCCGGCATTTGCGCTGCCGTACTCAAGCGCTGGCCGCAGCTGATGACCGCCAAGAGGCCTTCGTTGAACACTGCGGCGGGCTGAAAACCTCTGGGTGCCGAGTCCTGCATTAGCCCGCACTCAGCAGAAAGCGGAGGGCGGTCGACGCCCGGCGGGGCTGGTCATCGTCGGCAACCTGTGGCGCGGATACATAGACGCGCCGATAGTACCCGCCTTCCGGGGTGCACAGCGAGGTTAAGCGAGGGAATCAGAGCGGCGGCGATGGGGGGCATGCGTGCTGTTCCAGACGCGCCAACCCTGCATCAGTGCAGCTGTTTGCCAGCTCGCAGGCACGTGCGGAAGAACACCAGCAGATCCCAGCTGTACCGCTTGAGTAAACGGCGTGGCTCGTTGAGCAGCCGATACATCCATTCCATATGCAGGTGTCGCACCCACGCAGGTGCACGCTTTGCAGTGCCCGATAAGAAGTCGAGCAACGCGCCCACACCAAAGACCAGTGGCACACTCAGTTCGTGGCTGTGGTCGAGGATCCAGCGTTCCTGGAGCGGGTTACCGAACGCCACCAGCACGACATCGGCACCGGAACGGTTGACGCGCTCGGCCAATCCCTCGCCTGCCGCCGCGAATTCGCCGTAGCCGTCGCACATGCCGACTACCTGCTGCCCCAACGTATCGGTCAGCGTCACAGCAGCGGTCTTGCCGACGCCGGGACGACCGCCCAGCAGAAAGAATTTGAGCGGCTGTGCACTCTCACGGCATAGATACGGAATCAGGTCGGTGCCATTGAGGTTGCCGGCGAAGCGGCGACCGTGGATCAGCCGCGCGGCCAGATCCATGCCGATTCCGTCATTGACAATGCGCACACTTGGCTCGCGCATGCGCTTGCGCAGCGCTTGGCACTTCACAATGAAGTTGGTATTGGCAAAGAACACCCGGCGCGCCTGACGAGCCGCCAGCGCATGGAACAGCTCCAGCGCGAAGGCTTCCTGCGTGGTCGACACCACCGGAAAGCCACCTAACGGAATGACCTCACCCGGCGGTGTGGTAGCGCTAGCAATTCTCGTTGTTTCCAAACTCACATGCTGGCCCTGCATTATCGAATCACCAAAGGTCGTAAGGGAAGGCAGCCAACAGCCCGGCTTGAAGCTTTTCCAAATCGAAATCGCTGTTACCGCCCAACTGCAAACACTCTTCCACGCTGTTACCGGAATGCCACTGCATGCGTCCAGTTCCGTTGTAGTAGTCGTCGTACTTGAAGCGATCTTCGCCATTGCCCCAATCCAGATACACCGCCGGGATCCCATAGGCTTCGGCGAGAATCAGGCCATGCAACGAACTGCTGATCACCAGTTCCGCGCCAAGCAATGCGCTCATGAAGGTTGCCGGCTTGACATTGGGAAACACCAAATACTCTTTGTACGCGCTGTATTTTTCGACCGGCTCGTTGAAATGCGGAACGATGGCGAAGGGGCGCTTGTTGATCGAGCCGAGCGCATCGACCGGGAAGAACTTCGGCGTCAACAGCGCAGGGTCGCCATACACCTCTGGCACCGGGATACCGCGATCCAGCAGATACTTGCGCGTCTTCGGCCCACGCACAGCACGTACGTCGAGCGTAGTGAACGTGTTGCGCTCGAAAGGAATCTTGCCATTGATGCCACTTCCCCAGACAGTGTCGCCGTCTTTGGCAAAGTGCAGCACCGAGCCGATCGCAATCAGCTTCTTGCTCAAATCCTGCTTCGTTATCAGCGTCTTGTCCTGCAAGGAAAGCATGCAGGAGACGATCACCTTGGACAGGTGATCTCCCATATTCACGCCAGCATTCTTGGGCTGCCACCAGAACAATGCACGACGTTCTGCATGCTCTATCCATTTCTGCAGCAAGACGTTGGCCATCACGTAAAAGTCTCCTCAAGAAAAATGTGCGCCGCATCAATGCGAAAGCTCAGCCTTCGAGGAGGCAAGAACCGCTGCGCTTTGCTGTGGATACAACCAGGTTTCCGGATATGCGCTGGGATTCAACACCCGATCGGTGGTGTCTGACCAATTCAGACATTGGCGGTAACGCACGCGCGGTGCCTCCAATGCGCGGCCAATTGCCGCAACGACAGAATCAGCGTTGCCCGGAGTGTAGCCGAAACGCGACTGATACGGCCCGACCACGGCATTCGGACACACCGCAGGCAAACCGAAAAAGTCGTATTGCAACAACTTCATCGAACTATCGGCCAAGTAGACCGGCACCTGTTCGGACGCATACGGTGCAATTCCGAAACGCGCGTGTTTGATATAGCCAATCGTCTCGGCATGCCTCATTTCGCCATAGACCACGACGTTATCGCCATAGCCCGGATGCCGGCCCATGCCCGAGCCGATCACGTGAAAGGTCACCTGCGCAAAGGCCTTGCTGGCAACCACGAAGAACTCCGGATCAAACAACATCGACCCGACCGCGACTGCGTGGATACCCTCGCCGTACGGCGATGGATCGCCGAGCTGGTCCAGGTTGTGATCCACACCATGACCGACGTGGTAGACGTTGTCGCGGCTGGCAATTTCCTCTGCCATTGCAGGCGACACCAGTGCGATCACATCAAGCTTGGGCGCGATGCGGTCGAACTCGCGTTCGATATAGGACGCCACGTTGATGGTACTCAGCGCGTCGGATGCGCGATAGACCAGCTTCGCTGCCGGATTGACGCGCTTAGCCAGTTCGATGAAAGCCACCGCAATGCCGCTCTCGAACACGATCACATCCGACTGGCGCATCCAGTCGAGCAACTGCCGTGGAGGGTGCGCGGCATACCAGCGAAACATCGCATCCTCAACCCATCGCAGCCATGGACGGCGGATATTGAACGGATGCACCGTCGTGCGCCATAGGTAGCAGTCCACGCCCTTGTACGAAACGACGGTGTTTGCAGTGTCGTCCAGCGGCAGGCGCATATCACCCTTCAAGCGCGACAACCGGCTGTAACGCAGCGAGAAGAACCGCGTGGTGCCGCGCAATGCGAGTTGATCGGCAATGAAATGAATATTGGCGCGTCGCGGTGTGCGGTAATCGTGTGCGGACAGGACCAGGTAGCAAGGCCGGCGGATGCCGGAAGCGCCGGCAGGTATGTCACTCATGGGCCGTGTCCTTCGTATGAATAAGAAACAATGAGTGAAGCCTGGCGAAGACGATGTCGATTCATCGACGTGCCTTGGCCTGTGTCAGCAACTTGCGGATGTCGACAATGGCAATCACATCGCGACGGAATGCAGGCCAGACCGCCAGGGCAAGCAAGCAAACCACAAGCATCGCCGCTGCGCCAACAGCCAACTGCTCCCAAAGCGGGCCACCAACCGTGATGGATACGTAATACGCGCATCCACCCGCAATGCTGTACGCGGCCATCGCGCGAAGCGCATTAGTGAAAAGGTCTCCGACCGGCGCGTCGGAGATCTTGCCAATCCACACAAGCGACAGCGGCCATGTCAGCAACAAACCGAATGAATAGCCGATCGCGACACCCATCGCGCTCCAGCGCGAGCCGACGAAAATGCAGGCGATCAGGACGATGCGGCTGACCAGCGAATACACAAGTTGCGCGCGCATCAGTCCTCGCGCAAGAAACACCCAGTACGTCGCATAGGACGCCGTCTGGAAGATGCCACCGAGTGTGAGCACCTGGAACAGCGGCACGGCCTGGCGCCATTGCTCACCCAGCACCAGCACAATCAGCGGCATCGCCAATGCGCAGGCGAACGCGAACAGCGCGAAGATCAGATGCACCATGACGGTTTGTCCGCGTAGCAGGAAGGCGCTGAAGCGTTCGCGGTCGTCCTGCAGCTGCGATAACACGGGCAATGCCACACTGGTGGCCGGCGCATTGATCTGGTTCAACGGCATCATCAACAGCTGGAACGCGCGGTTGTACAGGCCCAGCGCGTCAGGCCCTGCTCGCCACCCGATGATGACCTGCCCCACATTGCGACTGGCGTAGCCCAGCAACTGCGCAGCCATCAGGTTCCAGCCGAAATTCATGAAATCGCGCATTGGTGCCGAACGCTGATAGCCACCAGGCAACCAGCGTGCGCAGCTCGCGGCAATGACAAAGTTGACGATAGCCTGTACGACCTGCTGAACCACCAACGCCCAATAGCCCCAGGCCATCAGCGCAGCAGCAACGGCTGCGCCCAGGCCCAGCATCTGCGCGCCCACGTCACTGATCGCCACCTGCCCAAACCGCAGCCCACGGCTCAGGTGTGCGCGGTACTGCGTGGTCATGCCGTTGATGAGGAAGGTCACCGCCAGCGCCTGAGAAATCCTTACCAGGGCCGGCTCTTTATAGAAGTTCGCAAGCTGATGCGCAGAGGCGAACACCACCACCGACAGCGACAAACCGATGGCGGTGTTGATCCAGAACAGGTTGTCGCGCTGCTCGCGGCTGACATGCTTGGCTTGCACCGCCGCTGCCGATAGACCGAAATCACGCAGGATCTCGGCAGCGCCCACAATCGCGGTGACCATTGCCATCAGACCGTAGTCGTAAGGCGTCAGCAAGCGCGCCAACAGAACGATGCCGCCAAACTGCACAACCATCTTGGCCGACTGGCCAATCATGGTGACCGCTGCACCGCCGGCAGCGCGCGACCCCAGGCTGCGTTGCGGAGGCAACGGCGGCGGTGTAGGAGATGTCATCGTAGGTGTCTGTGCGGTCACAGCGCGGCGTCCCCATCTTTGCCCAGCGCTTCCAGATAAGTGCGGTAATGCAACTGCCCGATCCGTGACCAGTCGCGCTGCGATAGATCCGGCACCGGTCCGCGCGATGCAGCACGCACCTTGTCCAGCATGCCCGTCAGCAGCGCTGCATCGAACTCGCCTTCATACAGGAAAACCCAACCGGGCCCGACTTCCTCGGCAATGGCTGCATTCGATTCGCTCCACGGCGCCAGCACCGGACGCGCCAGCGACAACGCCAGCAGCAAGGTGCCAGAGTTATGCATCTGCCGATACGGCAACACCACCAGCTCTGCCGCACTGACTTCTCGCGCCAGCACCGGCTCTTCCACATAGGCCAGCAATGCGCTGATACGCGGATCCTGCGCACAGGCGTCTTCCACGACGGTGCGCATCTGCGGCGTGGCCGGGTTGCCGACAATACGTAGAGTCACACGCGCATCATCTACCTCGCGCATGACCTCAAGCAACGTTTCAACACCCTTGTAAGGGCGAATCAGGCCGAAGTGCAGCAACCGTCCCGGCAACATGCTGCCCTGCTCCATTGTCGCGAACCAATCGCGATAATGGCCATGCAGAATCGTATCGGTGAACGGCGGACGCGGCGGCGTGGTCGCGTTGATACGGATCCACCGGCGTGTCTGTCGATCGATCCAGCGCAGCAGGTAACGCTCGCGCCAGCCGCGGTCTTCATGCGGCGCAAGATTATGCAAGGTGCGCACTACCGGCGTGCCGGTCAATTGCAGTTTGAGCAACAACAAGACAGCGCAGACCTGCTTGGCCAAGGTGCCGGCAGCAGTTGGATGGCGCAGCAGGTACTCGGGCCAATGCAGGTGCAAGACGTCATAGCGCGACAGCAATGCATCGCGCATCGAAAAAAAACGCAGATGCACCGCAGTGGGTAGCGCGTTGTAGAGCTGGGTCAGGTAGGGGTTCGTGCTAGCGTTGGGTTTTCCGGTGGAAAACAACACCGTGATCTGCGGCTGTGTCGCCACCTGCGTCATCGACGCCGAAGCAAGCGCGCTCACCGCACGACCTCCTGGACGCGCGGGAGCCCCAACGCGTCGTGATATTCATCGACATAGCGCCCGACCACGTGCTTCCAGTCGTAGCGGCTCGCGTACGCCATGGACGCAGCGCGCCGGCTGTCAAAATCGCTGTCGGCCTGCAGCGCGAGCGCCTGCACCTGACCTGCAGCCGCCTCAATCCTTTCGCGATCGACGTTCACGCCCTGGCCCGATTTGCTGGCAAGCTGAACGAACGGCGGAATATCGCTGAGGATTGGAATCAGGCCCGCACTCATCGCCTCGACCGCCGCAATACCGAAACCTTCGTGCCGTGACAGGCAGACAAAGAACTGCGCTTGCTGCATCAGCGCACGCAACTGGTCCTGCGAGGGCGACATGCTCAGCTGCACCTTGTCCTGGAGTCCACGCTCGGCAATTGCCTGGCGCAAATCCGCGTGATTCAGATCGTACTCCCGGCCGGCAATGATCAACCGCCATTGCGGGTCGCGTTTGAGCACCGATTGCAGCAGATCCAACGTTTCGAAAAGCCCCTTGTTCACCGACCAACGCCCGAAATAAAGCATCGTTCGCCCAGGCGTTGTCGCACCCTGTCCTGCATATTTTTCGACATCCACACCGTTTTCGATCACCCGCAGCCGAGCCGGCGACACCACCTTGGCGAACAGGTCGCCATCGTTTTCGCTAGTAGCGATCACACGCGCATAGGCCAGCGCCGAGGCGCGGGTGAGCGTTTGGAACCACAGCTGTTTCACGCGTGATGCGTAGGCGGTGTGGAAAAAACCGCCATGCGTGGACACCACCATCGGCTTGCCGTGTAATGGCTTGGTCAATGCCAGATAGTCGTAAAAAAAATCGATGCCGTGCACATGTACCAAATCGGCCGAACGTATTGCACTCAATACAGACGGCGCCAGCGGATAGCGCGAGGATCCATGATAGCCAATTCGTCGGATCGGCAGCCCGCGATGTATGTCCTGCGCCGACAGCTGCGCACCAGGATCGGTGAACACCCGATCCAGCGTGACAATCTCGACCGCATCGTCGCTCTTGGCTTGATGATGGCGCGCAACATTGAGAACGACTTCTTCCATGCCTCCGATGGACGGATGGAATTGGCGGACGACATGCACCACTTTCATTACGCCAATCTCCTTTGCCAGCCTCGCGCACTCAGCTGCTGCGACAGCTGATGATTTTGAAAATTTGTCATTTGCGTTTCAAGCCCAACATCCATGGAGCCAACCGCACCAGCACCGCGCGCATCGGCACGCTTGTAGCAATCGCGAACGCACTCAGGCCCAACGCCCAGGCGGGCGTACCGATTGCGCTGCGTGGGATCAGGCCGGTGCGCGCCACCAGGCTGGTGACCACCGAGAAAACCAACGTATGCGTGCAAAGGATCAGCAGGGTATTGGTACCGATCCATTGCACCCAGCGCAGGCGCTGAATGAAATACGCGACGCCAAACGTCATCGCCGTTCCCAGCAGACTAACCACCAGGAACACGGCAGGCCATTGGCCGAACCGCAGATTGTTAACGTCCACCTGCCCGTTGCACCCGGCCAGCCACCACCACACTGCGGCCAACGGCACCAGTGTCAGCGCCCACACCTGCGCGCCCAGCGTTCGCAGCGCGTCTGCAAAGCGCGACAACCAGGCGCCTATCGCGATGAAGAACAACGCGACCGGGGGCACATCCACCCCCAGCGGTAGACGCAAATGCAGGGAGGGAAACCAGCCTGCCCATGCCAGCGCCAACGACAAACTGATCGCAACTACCGCTGCCGCACTCAATCGGGCACGCAACGCAATGTAAGCAAGCGTTGTCACAAACAGCGCGGGTAGAAACCAGAGCGCCGGAAGTAAATACAAACGTGAACCATTCGCCCACAGCAGTCCCGTGAGCGGATGCCACCACGGACGTATCTCTAAATGCCCTGCATGCCCATCGATCACAGCACGCAACAACCACAGCGCATAGGCAACCATGAAAAAAGCAAGATACGGAACCAGCAATGTGCGCGCCAGTTTCGCAATCGTTGGGCCGTTCAATTCACGCTGGCCAAAACGTTCGCCGACCCAGCCGGACAGGACGAAGAACAGCGGCACATGGAAGCTGTAAGCGAATAGCTTGTACGCTGGCGGCATCCCGCTGGCATGACCCAACACCACCAGAGCGATCGCAATTGCCTTGGCGGCGTCGATCTGCCAATCGCGCGTTCGCGCAAGCGCCGCCTTGACGTCTGCCGGACTGCGCGCACGCACAAGGTTCAGGGAAGATGGTTTGCTTGTCATGCCAAAGCGCCGCTCATGCCGCCATCGCGCGCGCGCCCAACGTCCACGGAGCGATGCGCATCACTATCCAACGCAGCGGCACGCAGGCCGTCAACGCAAACAGCGTGACAAATATCGCCCAGCCAAGCCCCGGACGGACACTGCCGAATCCACCAGCCAATGCCGCGACCCCGGACAACACAAAGAACACCAGCATATGCGTGCAAAGAATCAGCAAGGTATTGCGACCGATCCACTGCAGCCACGCCCAGCTCTGTACCAACCGCGCCGCGCAGATTACCATCAATGAACCAAATAACGCGCTCACCACGAACAACGCTTCGCTGTGTCCGAATGCAAGCATGTTGACATCGATTCGCCCGTTGACATCCGCCATCCAGGCCACCGCCAACGCCAGCACGAGCGTCGCCGCTGCACTGGCAGCCTGGGATGTCGGAAGGTACGGCGACACATAGATGAGCAAGGCACCCAGCGCATAGAAGCACAGTGACACCGGCAGCACGTCCAAGCCGAAAAAAATTCGCACATGCTGGGCAGGAAACCAATTCATCCAGAACCACGCCAGGATCAGCGCAATCACCGCAATCAACGTCGGCGACATCAGCAGGCGCAGCAGCGCGTAACTCACCACGGTTAACAGCATGACTGGCAGAAACCACAGTGGTGGCTGCACATATAGGTTCGGACCGATACTGGTGAACAACGCCACGATGGGCTCCCACCAGGGATGATTTCCCCAGCGCGCAGCCTTCTCACCGATATTGCGTGTCAGCAACCAGTACGCGTAGCCCAACAGATAAAAAGTGACATACGGCAGAAGCAGGCTGCGAGCCTGCTTGCTGATTGTCTGCATCAAATCTCTGTCGCGAGAGGCATACCCCGCCGCCAACCAACCCGACACCAGAAAGAACAGCGGCACGTGGAAGCTGTAGGCGAACAAGGTCATGCCATGCGGTACGCCCTTGGCATGACAGAACACCACCAATAAGATAGCGATCGCCTTGGCGGCATCGACTCGCGGATCGCGGGCGCGGACGCTGGGTGCAACTAGCGCGCCGGCAACCAACGATGCCGGCGTTGCCGGCAAGCTCATCGTGACGCTCCCGTAGGTAATGGCAACTGCTCGCCATTGACCGTTGGATTGCCCTTGATCCCGTGAGCCGACATGCTCGATGCAGACCAGTTCGGTAACATGTGCCACATGCAGCCACACACGAACCACCACAATGCCGATGTCTTGATCGAGAAGTAGCCGTTAGACACCAGCAGACTCAATGCGAATGCAAAAATCGCCAGGTTCTTGAACAGCTGCCCCTCCTTGGTCGGCATCAATAGCAGGAACGAATATGCCAAAAGGAACGCAAGCACGCCCACGATCGATTGCGATGCAATGAAGTAGGAAATGCCACTGTCGAAGTAACGATACGCCTGCTCAAAATCCAGGCCCATCCATGACTCGAAAGACAAGTTATTCATCGAATAAACGGTGAAAAAAACGCGCCCCATCGTGTTGTCCTGATAGACAGTGATGCCCGTCATCCACACTAGTAGCCAAGCGCTCATGATCACCAGCAGAAACACCAGGAACGCTAGCCGCTGATCCAGGCGTTTCAACAGCGGCGACAGCAGTACCATCAAGAGACAAGTGCCCGCCGCCAATCGTCCATCTGAGGCCACGATCATGAAGCCGATCAGCCCTACCGAGAGGATAAGCGCCGCCGGTCGCATCCGGCGCCAGAACACCAACACAATCGCGGTAAAGAAGCAGATGTAGTTGCCCATCGTCACCGGTTCGATGAACATCGAAGAGGCGCGCGGCAGATTTGAGCCAGGCAGGAAGTTGCGTTCACCCGGCCGTGTTGCGCTGACAAAAAGGTTGCTATCTTCGTTCCAGAAGCCTTCTGCACTCATGCCGCGCGCATTGACGAAGAAGCTCTTGGGGTTGATCAGATCACCATACTTAACTGGCATCGCCAACTCGAAGGCGGCAACCAGCGAGACGATGATGGTCATGCGCATGAATAGCTTGGGAACCGATCCGGTGTAGGCCGAGCCAAGCACGACGAACGCGAACACGACCAGCGCGTCTCGAAAAAATTTGGGGTCGACCTGCCAGTTCACCAAAAAACGCACGAACATCAACGTGACGATGAAGCCAAGCCCACTGATGATCAAGGCAATGCGCTTGCGACTCATCGAACCCAGACCCAAGACGAAACAGGCTGCGTACACAATGAACTCGACTGCGTAGGTGATCACTGGTCTCACAGTGAACACGTGCGCATTAATGAACGCCAACACCAAGTTATAGCCAACGCCGACCAATAACGTCAGCTCAATCAGCAGGTTGTGCCAGCGGACGCGAGTTTCCTCGCTCATTCGAATCAGCATGCAGACGCCTGCTTGAAAGGGGTGACTGCGATGCAGCCACCCAAGGCGCCGGACGCGCCAGGTCGCACGCTCACCACCATCATCAGTACGCGGTCTTCTGTCCGAGCACGCGCACTGCGGTCAGCACGATGATGCGGATATCCAGCCACAGCGACCAACGACGGATGTAATCGAGGTCGTACTGGATACGCTTCTTCATCGTCCGCAGTTCCGGCGTTTCGCCACGGAAACCGTTCACCTGCGCCCAACCGGTGATACCCGGCTTAACGTAGTGACGCTGCATGTAATGATTGATGAGCTTCTCGTAGTGCGTATTGTGCTGTGCTGCGTGCGGACGCGGGCCGACGATCGACATGCTGCCGCCCAGCACATTGAATATCTGCGGCAACTCATCCAGGCTGCTACGGCGCAGAAACGCTCCGAAACGGGTGATACGCGTATCGTTCTTGGTTGCCTGCTGGATGGTGGCGCCATGGTCATCATGCACGCGCATGGAGCGAAACTTGAACATGTAGAATTCACGGCCACCCAGGCCATGACGGCGCTGGCGGAAGAACACCGGGCCTGGCGAGCTCATCTTGACACCTACCGCAATTGCCACCATCAGCGGCCACAGGCCGAGCAGCGCGATCACAGCCAAAATCTTGTCCTGCAGTGCCTTGGCCACGACGAAGTAATTGTCGCGGTCCACACCACCCTGACGCAGGTTGATCACCGGTACGTTGCCGATCTGCTCGCCCGACTGATTCAACAAACCGAAATCGAAAAGATCCGGAACCAGCTTGACGTTGATCGGATAACGGTCAAGACGTTGTAGCAATTGCTTGATGTGGTCTCGCTCACCCAACGGCAGCGAGATCCAAACCTGCTCAACCTGGTTTTCCTTCAAATAGTTGATCAATGCATCTGGTTCGCCCAGGCATGGCAGCGACTGGCGCTGTTCAGTGACAGCAATGTCGTACGGGGTGCGGAAATACCCGACCAGGTTCATGCCGACCCACGGGTTGCGGCTCAGGTAGTGATTGATCTTCATCACCGGGTGACGCAGACCAATCACCACTACACGCTGAACGTCCACGCCTTGCGCACGCAGATGATTCAAGAAGCCCCGCAGTACCACACGTGCAGCGACCAAAGACGCCAGGCCACCGACGAACCACAGGCCGATCCAGCCGCGCGACACATGCTCGCCTACCCGCACAATCAGCGCATGCACCGCGAACAGCGCAAAGACACCGCCAAACGCGCCACCCAGCACCATCAGTTCGCTTAGCAGACCACGACCGCGCCAGCTGCGATACAACGGAAACAGCGCAAAGCAAATCACCGAATACAGCAGCGTGGTGGCAATGGCAAGCCGGTAGGGCGCCGCAGGCATCCAGGAACCGAACACAGCGCGATAAGCAATCAGACCAAATACCACAACCATGGTCAGATCAAAGACGCGCAGAACAAGGTCGGCCGCAGCCGAGTATTTTGACAACAATCGCGGCGAAGAAGTGGTGTAAGTCGCGCTACTCAAGTCTGCCAAAAGCATGGGGATGTCCTCCAAGCTCGATACGACGCATGCGGGGGAACATGCGAATCGCACCCGAGCTTTCAATCATCTCCGTCAAGCGATCACCGCGGTAATACCCACCGACCCCAGATCACTCAACAGCCATTTGTTTCAACAGAGACAAAACTTCAAACGGAAGAGCCTGAAACATACGGGGCTCCCCCCTTTTCCACGCTGAATCAGTTGTCACTTAAATCAACCATCGTTCCGGAACATCACAATGTCAGTTCAACCGTGCTTGCGGCGCATTACTACGCAGGAAATACCGCACCAGCGCCACCGCTATACCCAGGAATATGCCAAAGATGAAGCCCAAGGCGAGGTTCAATTTCAGTTTCGGTGAGGTTTTCGACGTAGGCACATCTGCGGTATCGACGATGGTCACGTTGTTGGCACCGACATTACTGGCAACGCCTATTTCTTTGTAGCGCTGCAAGAGCGCATCGTAGAGCTGTCGGTTGGTGTCAACATCACGTTTTAGCATGTTGTAACGGATGCTGCGGCCCTGCAGATCGAGCTCATTGTTACGCAAACCAGCGATGCGTTCGTTAAGCATTTGCTCCTGATGCACAGATGCGTCGTAAGCGGCCTTCAACGACTGACGGACATTGATGACCTCGCCATTGATCTGCCGACGCGACTCTTCGATCTGCGCCTTCAGGCGCTGCATCTCGGGATAGTCTGGCTTGAAGGTCGACAGCTTCTGCTGGTATTCAGTGCTCAGCCGTACCTGCTCGCTGCGCAGGCTCTGAATCAACGGGCTACTGAGTACCTGTGGTAGCGACATACCATCACCACTCTCTGCTTGACGCCAGGCAGATTCCGCCTTGATGCGGGCATCCTGCGCGGAGGCAAGCATGGCGTTGAGCTCGGTCAGATTCTGTGCAGGCAGCGAAGGTTTATCGTCGCCGACTGAAACAATCTGCTCATCCGTCGAGTACGCAACCAACGACTTTTCTGAGTCCTCCACCTTTCCGCGCAACTGCTCCAATCGCTCAGCAAGGACCTTGGTCGCAAATGAGGACGCTTTCATGCGGCGCTCTTGCGTACTGACAATGAATACCTTCGCATACGTGTTGGCGATCTTGGCCGACAGCACCGGGTCCGGCGAATCGTAATTGATGTAAACAAGACGCGAATTGAGGATCGGCTCGACGACCAGGCCTGCCAGCAATGTCTCGGTCAGGCTGCGCTCGATAATCGCCTGGCGAGCGTCCAGCGATTTGCCAACCTCGGGATTGTTGGCCGTGGCGCTCTTTAACGCTTTGTCTACCTGCGCCTTGAACGCCGGTTCTTTGTCGAGTTTGGCTTCACGAATCACTGCACGCGCCAGCGATCGGCTCTGCAGCAATTGATACTGCGTCTGATAGAAGTCGCGGTCCTGCGGCGACTCCACCGGCATCAGGTTGTCGACATTCACCACGTTCAGCGAATCACGCTCGATCTGAAGCGTGCTGGTCGCGCGATACTTTACCGGCATCAGCAGTGTGACGAGCAAGGCCAACAGCAATGACGCAAGCGCGATCGCGGCAATTAACCAACGCTGCGAGATCAGCGCGCGCCAGTAATCAAGCAGACTCACATCAACCGGTTCGAGATACCCGTGGCGATGAGACGAAGATGAAGGATTGTCGGAAGGATTGTCGGAATTCATACTCATCGGTAAGCGCGCCACACCATCACAAGAGGAGTCAGTTCCAGCATGGTGCGCAACAAAACGCGCGCATCCGAACGGTACACCACAACGATGTCGCCACCGTAAATCTCAGGATCCGGATTGCCCCCCTTCTCGATCTCGGACAGGTCGAACCGCGCGATCATCTTCTGCCCATTGACCATGCGGAACACGATAACGTTGCCGCGGCTGGCCACAGTGCTGACACCCTTCGCCTGCGCGACGGCCTGCTGGAGAGTCAGGTTGGCCCCGATGATCGGGTAGATCCCGGGTTCGGTCACGGCGCCGGTCACGGTGACGCGGCGACCATTGGATTCCTGCACAAACACCGAGACCTGGGGATTTTGCAGGTAACCATTGCGATAGCGGTCGGCCACCATCTTTTCCAGCTCGCCGACCCCCATGCCAGCCGCATTGACATCACCAATGAGCGGCAACGAAATGTGGCCGTTCTGATCGATACGGACCTGCCGTTCCAACTCATCTACCTGGAACACCTTGACCAGTAGTAGGTCGCCTGGAGAGAGGCGATACTCGGGCTGCACCGAAGACATTACGAGCGGGTCGGGAAGCGGCAACGATGTCGCCATGCCTCTGCCGGTGCTGCAAGCGCCCAGTGTCATTGAGCAGATCAACGCCAGGCTGAGCGCTTGGCGAAATCGTCCGATCAGATTCTTCATGCGTGTGGCTGGCTGCCTCGGTTGGGTGGGACAGGAACTCGCGCAGCATTCGACCGGCCAAACACGCCAGCAAGAACGTACGACAAAGAGTTTCATCCCGCACATCGGGATCACGACAGGGATAGCGTGCTGCACCGCACTATGGCACAGAAAGATGACACTGCAAGACACTACATGCCATTTTTTTGACGGCGTTGGTCTATCGATTCAAGTTCGTCGATAGCACGTTAACAAACCGTGTTGCAGACCCCACTCTTAGCTGGACCATTGCTAAAGTTTTCGGACACTTAGCACTATCTTGCACTTCAAGTCCATAGAGAACTGGAACTCAAAAACCGCGCACTAGTCTAGAATTCATATTTCATCGAAACATGACGATCTATATACGCATTGGCGAGCACAGACATAAAAATGCAATATTGCGTCAGGACAAAAAAACCCATGACAATTTGTCATGGGCTTGATTTTGGTCGGGGTAGCCGGATTCGAACCGACGACCACTAGTCCCCCAGACTAGTGCGCTACCAGGCTGCGCTATACCCCGCAGACGCTTCATTTCCCGCAACAATCTGCGACCGCAACAGTATAGCGGCTTTGTGAAAGATTTTTCTAGCGGCGCAGCAGTTGCAGCACGTCTTCCAATTCCATCCGCACCTGCTTGATGATCTGGTTGCTCAGCGCAGACTCGCTCCTGGCACCATCGCCTTCCAAACGCAGTCGCGCGCCACCAATGGTGTAACCCTGTTCGTACAACAGCCCGCGGATCTGGCGCACCATCAGCACATCATGACGCTGGTAATAGCGCCGGTTGCCGCGCCGCTTGACCGGCTCCAGGCTGGGGAATTCGGTCTCCCAATAGCGCAGCACATGCGGCTTGACGTCGCATAGCTCGCTTACCTCACCAATAGTGAAGTAGCGCTTGGCCGGGATCGGCGGTAGCTCGCGATTACTGCCCGGATCCAGCATATGCCTCCACCCGTTCCTTGAGTTTCTGGCCTGGGCGGAAAGTCACCACCGTCCGTGCCGAGATCGGAATTTCTTCGCCGGTCTTGGGATTGCGACCAGGCCGCTGATTCTTGCGACGCAGGTCGAAGTTGCCGAAACCGGACAGCTTCACCTGACGACCCTGCTCCAGCGCATCGCGCAGCACATCGAAGAACGCGTCGACAAATTCCTTAGCCTCACGCTTGTTAAGGCCGACGTCGTCGAACAGACGGTCAGCAATCTCCGCTTTGGTCAATGCCATGCCAATCCCCTGGTTACCACCTCAACTCCGGATCCGGGCACGATGCTCGCGCTCGATGACTGCCACCACGGCAGCGACGACCGCATCCACCTCCCGGTCGGTGAGAGTGCGTGAGTTATCCTGCAAAATCAAGCCCATAGCCAGACTCTTGAAACCTGGCTCGATCCCTTGCCCGACGTAGCGGTCGAACAACTGCACCTCGCGCAACAACGGACCGACCGTGGTCCGCACGCTGGCCGACACTGCCGCCCAGCTCGCCTCTTCCGGCACCAGGAACGCCAGATCGCGACGTACCGAGGGGAAGCGCGAGAGCTCGTCGGCATGCGGCAGTGCGCGCTGCACCAACGGCGCCAGCTGCAGCTCGAATGCGACAACGTCCACATCGATCTCCAGCGCCTTGGCCAAGCGGGGATGCACCTGCCCGATCCAGCCGATACAGGCGCCGTCGCGGTAGATATCGGCCGACCTGCCCGGATGTCCGAACGGCTGCGTGGACGGCTGGAACTCCAGCTGCGCGCCGCTGGCCGCAGCCAGCGCCATCAAATCGCCCTTCAAATCATGAAAATCTACCTTGCGCGCTGCCTCGCCCCACTGCGGCGCCAGCGCATCGCCGCACACCGCCGCGGCAACGTGCTGCGATTCTAATGGTGGTGCGTCGGCGTCGGCAGCAGCCACAAACACCTTACCTAATTCGAACAAGCGCACTCGACCGGCCTGACGGGCCACATTGCGGCCCAAGGTGGCAACCAAACCCGGCAACAGCCGCGGACGCATGATCGCCAGCTCCGCACTCAATGGGTTGGCCAAGGGAACCACGCCATCGGTGAGCTGCCAGCGCTCCAGCACGCCTGCATCGACGAAAGCGTAGTTGATGGTTTCAAGCAACTCGCGCGCGACTAGTTGGCGGCGGACACTGAGTTCGTCCAGCTGCGTTTCGCTCGGCATCGCGATGCGACTAGCGCCACTGGGCAATGTGGTCGGCACACGATCGTAACCGTGAATGCGCGCCAGCTCTTCAATCAGGTCTTCTTCGATGGCGATATCGAAGCGACGGCTCGGCGCCATGACTTCCCAGCCTTCGGCAACTGCATCGAGCTGCATCCCAAGCGCGCGCAACATGCGCACCACGTCAGCATCGTTGATCTGGATGCCGAGCACACGTGCGATGCGTGCGCGACGCAACACAATACGCGCCGGTTGTGGCAGATGTTGTGGCAGTTGCGCATGCACCACCGGACCGGGCCTGCCGCCGGCAAGTTCCAGCACCAGACGCGTCGCCACCTCGATCGCCTGCGGCGGCAATGCCGGGTCCACGCCACGCTCGAAGCGATGACCGGCATCGGTATGCAAACCGAGTTTACGGCCACGGCCCATGATGGCGGCCGGATCGAAATATGCCGACTCCAAGAATACATTGCGCGTGGTTGCGGTGACGCGTGTGTCCAGCCCGCCTATCAACCCAGCCAGCGCAACCGGGCGCCCGGCATCGGTAATGGTCAAGAAACTTTCGTCCAGCATGACTTGGCGCCCATCCAGCAACGCCAGCTGTTCGCCTGCACGCGAACGGCGCACACCAATCGGGCCATGCAAGGTGTCCAAATCGAACGCGTGCATTGGCTGACCGAGTTCCAGCATCACATACTGAGTGATGTCCACCAGCAACGACACCGGGCGC
>Ga0207791_1000091_pt1 | contig 26170 bp, 21 predicted proteins | sample HigsolmetaGSP16D_FD_184844 | JGI IMG/M metagenome (GOLD analysis project Ga0207791, IMG submission 184844) | High solid enriched microbial communities from the Joint BioEnergy Institute, USA - SP1-6-D (SPAdes) | ecosystem: Engineered > Bioreactor > SSF (Solid state fermentation) > Aerobic >...
GTGGACGCGCGGCATGCTGATAGCAGTGGACTGGCGCCTGGACGATCTACTGGCCGAGCTATCCCGCTATCGACATGGCTTGCTCGGCTGTTCGCCAGATATTGCCGGGTTACGGCTCTCGGGAACCTTCCTCCTCGATGACACCGAAGGTGCTCTAGCCAATCTGGAGGATTCGCTTCCCGTGCGGATTCGCCGCCTCACTCGCTACTGGGTAAGGGTGGAAGCTCGGGCGGTGTAATCAGAGATTTTTTGCGCAGAGGGGTAACAGATTTTCATTCCTGTTTCGGCTCTACCTGCATGTGCGCATCAGACGCACACATTGCCAACGCTGACAGGAACATCTCCATGCAAGTACGCACCACCTTTTTCATCAGCAGTGCCCGGCCGACCACTCTTGCACTGTGTCTGGCCGGCTCGATACTCGCGGCTGCACCGGCGTGGGCAACGCCTCTCAACTACGACATTCCTGCCGGCAGCCTGGCGGCAACGCTCAGCGAATTTGCTGCGATGAGTGGGGTGATGATCACCTTCAGCTCGGAAGATACCGCTGGGTTGCGCTCGCCAGGGCTGCAAGGCAGCTACGAACTGGAGCAGGGCTTTGCACGGGTACTCCAAGGCAGCGGCCTGCGTGTGGTGCGAGCTGGCGAAAACAGGTTTGTGCTGGCCAAGGCCGAAAGCGGCGCAGTCACCGAGCTTGGTCCCATCAGCATCAATGCCGCTGGCCTGGGCACCACGACAGAAGGCACCGGCTCGTACACCACGGGATCCACCAACAGCGCGACCAAGCTGGCGCTATCGCTACGCGAGACGCCACAAACAGTCAGCGTGATGACTCGCCAGCGTATCGACGATCAGCAGCTCAATACGCTGAGCGATGTGCTCAAGCAGGCCCCAGGCCTTTCCGTGCAGAACATCGACAGTGAACGGGTGAACATCTATTCGCGTGGTTACTCCATCGACAGTTACCAGCTCGACGGCATTCCCACCACCCTGGTTGTGCAGACCAGCGCGAGCCCGCAGAGCATGATCGACACCTCGATCTATGACCGGGTCGAGATTGTCAGGGGCGCCACCGGGCTCATGACTGGCGCTGGTGATCCCTCTGGCAGCGTCAACCTGATCCGCAAACGTCCCACGGCCGATTTCCATGGCTCGGTCAGCGCCGGTGCTGGTTCGTGGGAGACATACCGCACCCAGGTGGATGTGTCAGGCCCGCTGACCGACGATGCACGCCTGCGCGGGCGCACGGTCGTGGCCTATCAGCAGGGCAACAGCTTCATCGATCACTATCAGCAGGAAAAACAGACCTACTACGGCATTCTCGAAGCCGACGTTACTGACAGCACGCTGCTCACCGTGGGCTTCGACTACCAGAAGAACGACCCGCGCGGCGTGTCATTTGCCAGCTTCCCGCTGTTCTACAGCGACGGTGGGCAAACCGACTTCTCGCGCTCGACCAACGCCGGCGCCCGGTGGAGCTATCGCCAGCAGAACACGCTCAATACCTTCGCGACGCTCGAGCAGGGCCTGGCGAACGACTGGTCACTGAAGGTGGCCGTCAACAACATGTACAGCACCCGGGAGTATTCCCTGGCATCGCTCAGCGGCGGCACGCCGGATCGCGAGACAGGAGAAGGCGCCTATCTGTATGGAGGCGACGGCTATGGCTCCCAGCGTCAGCTTGGTATCGATGCCATGGCTCAGGGGCCGTTCCAGCTTTTGGGGCGCGAACATGAGTTGGTAGTCGGCTTGAGCGGGTCGGAATTTCGCGACTACAGCGATCCGGACGATGATGATCTGGAAATGCGGCCGGCCAACATCCATGACTGGAACAATGACACCGACCGTCCTATCTCGGTAGGCAAGCTGATGAACGACGATACGACTATCCGTCAGCACGCAGCCTATCTGGTGGCGCGCTTCAAGCCCACGGATGACCTGTCGCTGATTGTCGGTGCCCGCGTCGGCGACTACAGCTACAAGAAAAAGGCCATCTACAACCCGCCTTACACCCGATCGTCCAACTCCGCCGAGACGCGTGAAAGCGGCTTCGTCACGCCCTATGCCGGGGTGGTATACGACCTCAACGACATCCGCTCGGTCTATGCCAGCTACACCAAGATCTACAGACCACAATCCATTCGCGACCAGAGCGGCAAGACCCTCGAACCTCGCGAAGGTGACAACTACGAAATTGGTCTGAAAAGCGAGTTCATGGATGGCCGGGTCAACACCGCCGTAGCACTTTACGAGATTCAGCAGGACAACCTCGGCGTGGCCACCGGTGAGACGGTTGTGGGTACTGTGCGTGAGTCCGCCTACCGCGCGGTAGCTGGCGCCAAGACACGCGGTATCGACATGGAAATCTATGGCGAGGTATTGACCGACTGGAATGTCAGTGCGAGCTACAGCCACAGTGTTACCAAGGACGCCGAACATGAGCGGATCAGAACCGAAGCACCGGCCAATTTGGTCAAGCTCTGGACCACCTATCGGCTACCCGGTGAGTTGCAGCAGTGGACCATCGGCGGAGGGATGAACTGGCAGAGTGGGGTGAGTCTGACCACCAGCGAGGGCAAGGCTACCCAGGAGCAGTATGCGGTGTTCAATCTGATGGCGCGTTACGACATCACCAAGAATCTGAGCGCCTCTGCCAATCTGAACAACGTGTTCGACAAGCAGTACTTCAGCTCTCTGGACCCGACCTTTTTCACCGGCTACTACGGTGAGCCACGCAATGTCATGTTCAGCACGAAATACACCTTCTAGAACGTGCAGTAGTCGAAGGGGCAGACAACCTGCCCCGAACGCTCAATGCAAAAACGCCTTCCTGGCCTGAGAGCAGGCCAGGGAGGCATTGCCTGTCAGCAGCGACAGGCCGTTTCGGTCAAAGGGCGCCGTTCCGGCTGGGCAGTACCAGAGGCTACGCCGACCAAAGACTGACTACTGACTTCATGCGAACGCAACCGCTGGTGCACACGCCCCAGAAAACCGACCTCAAAGGCACGCCTGTCGATGGCCCGCGGCAGCAGATCACGCTCGGCGATCATGACTGCCCAGAGCCATCCGCTACAGACACTGTCGAGCCAGAACTGAGCCAGTTTCACGCCTCGGTTGAATGCCTCCTTGCAGTCCGCTGACCAGGTGATTTCAAAACCTGGTTGACCATCGTAGGAGGGCAGGCATGTCTCGATTTCTTTGCTCATGCGGCACCTCCTCGCACTTCGGAGAGCGCACGGCGATAGAGCACCACCATCTCATCGAGCAGGTCCAGCGCGGAGTACGCCGCGATACGCACACGCATGCCATCGGGCGGCACACCTTCAGGCTCAGCCAGTTGATCGAGCAGATGGCCAAGCATGACCGCACGCGTTTCAGCGGCAGCTTCAGAGGGCAGGGGAGAACGTTCAGATTCATGCAGCGGACTACGCTGCAGTGGGAAGGGTACAACGCAGGATTCGAACTCAGCCATGGCGCACCTCCAGATCAGAGGCGGACAGCAAGACCATAGGCCAAGGGCGGAGCTCTTGGGTAAAAAAGGGATAGCGCATTTTCCTTATGCTCCTTCGTGAGATTAAGGAGCCGCAGCCATTCGCTACCACACAAATGGAGGCGGACCGTGCAAGGGTGGTAGACCGACTCACGAAGGAAGGCCGGCCAGGCCGAAGCCTGCCTCACACGGCCCGCCATAAACGCACGAGAAAGCAACAGATCCTAAAACCTGTTCTCTCGTTTATGACGCACCCGCGCCTTCGTGTTGATCGGGCTACCACACCCGGTCGTGGGATTTACCACGACGGGCGCAGTCTAGCCCGAGGGTTTTGGGAGGGCAACATACTCTGGCGTAGTAGGTGTTATACGGCGACTGGTCGCTACCGCTCCCTCAAGAGACCGCTTTCGTCGCCAATAGCGGACGTCATCGTGAGCCTGATTAGCAAAGTTGCTAACCAGTAAGACTCTAATTACCTCCGCCCGCAGACTCGAATGACGTTGCCAGTTGGATGTTTACAGTGGGCGAGCGTAGTAGTAATTAGCTCCGGCGCGTCGCGCTGTTACGGGAGTTGAGCCTCCGATCAATTTCTCTGGCAGCCAAGGCATCGCATGCATCATAGGCGTCTCAATGTGTCCGGGGCGACAGCGCTAGTGGTATACCTTGCTCGGTTAACTCACCCGCTCTGGACCTCACATATCCAATCAGGAATGTATGAGTAAATACGTAAGGAGGCGGGTAATGGTTGAAGTTTCATGGTGCATAGGCTTAATCAATAAGCAGAGATAATGCGTGCGTAAGCTGTCTCACGCCCCAGATTCGGTAAGTGTTGATCTGTACTTCCTATAATTGCGTTAAGTGCGCTCTTGGTAATTTGATTTGCTGTTAGTGGCAAAAATGCTGTTGCTAACTCTTTGAATCTAGCTGAACAGTTCCGTAGTGCTAGGCGAGCCTGGAATTGGCGATCGGTCAAGAGCTTGATAAATTCCTTGAATTCGTCTTCGCCAAATCGAGAAATCATCGTTTGGTAATTAGGTACGGCCATGTCAGAAACGCCATATCCATTTCCGATTCTTGCCATAGTCAAAGTTCTAACGTAGGCGACTCGTACGCTTTCAGGAATTTGCCCGCTCGCCGGGATATAGGCCATAAGGTTCCGCGCATGAGCTGGCTCATTGTGGAAATTATTAAATCCATTGTGGGCATTGAACAAAGCATTAATGCATGCGGACATCTCGACCGCCAATGAGTCAGGAGATAAGTATCCTAGGCCCCCAACTCCATTTAGAAATTCGTGCGCCAGTGATTTACGTGCATTCTCTGCGTTTTCAGCGAATGTAGTGAAACGAAAGCCGCACTCATATCGAGGCTCATCTGGAGCCAAAGCCCAGCACTTGGTGGCGATCAGTCGGATGTTGGATTTTATCTGTGTGGATGTATTTTCGGCTGTATACATCCCGAAAATAGCTCTTAAGAGCGATTTAATAATGTCAACTGGAAGCCGCTCCATTCCTAACCGGATATGCTGAGCATCCTGCTCTGCAAGTGTTTGGGTTCGAATGCTGTTCAAGAAGCGCTTTACTTCTATTGCAGCTGGCTCCGGATCTTTAGCTATAACTTCTCTGAGGCAGGTTTCAAGCCAAGAGATAAGCTGTAGCCCTGTAAGTTCATTTTGATTGGGGTGTGCGGCGCTCGCCCAATTGCGCATGTCCCTTATGTAATCAAGATGACGATATCCAACATCAGAAAGAATGCCTGTAACATGGCAGCCGCGGACAAGCTCCCACTCCTCAATCTTTACCAGATCTTCTTCGCCCCGAAGCTTTCCCCTACGAGCAGGGTCAGTGATGACGCTGTCATAAAAGTACTCTAAGTCAAATCGAGCAACCTTTTTTCGTAAATTAACAACTGTTTCATCCCATATGAAGTTCAGAGCAGCATCGAACAGCCCAGCGCCGCAGGCCGCGATAAATTTTGAGATGTAAAGCGACTCCGCGCGTTTGATAACGTCTATGCTGGCCACAACGTCAGGGAGGTTATTTATAACCCGTTGACGTTCCTGAACTGGAACTAAAACATTATTTGATGGCAGGCCCAAGTGGTGAAGATAACTTGTTAGCGCGGTAGTGAACTGGTCTACGCCGGTTGAAACCTGACCTTGAGCAGCAAGCATTGGCGGTAGCGACATAGCATGGATTTCCAAGAGTGATTTAGCCTAGATCAGGCGGCTATTTGATTATCGGTGATCGTAGTCGTCAATTAGTCCTTTTGGCAGACCGCCTTCCCCGGTTGAACTATAATGGGCAACGATGTAGGGCTTGTAGTTTGAGATAAAAAAATCAGGGACATCATTGTCGACCAGTATTACTTGACAGTTAATGTCTTTGTTTAGTGCACGATCTGCTAGTTCAAAAATATATTCATACATATTCTTGTACTTCTCAGGGTCTGAGAGCCCCTCTTCTGCGTCGGCGGCAGCATCAGTTTCATCATGAGGCCTTACTTTGGAGGTCTTCCCTAGGTACTTTCCTACAGTGTCTATAAGCAGGATTGCAGGGTGGTTGATCTCATTGTCAATACCGTACTCTAGAATCGCTAGAAATAGCCCGATTGACGATATAGTTCTAAGGCCGCCAGACGTAATAGACATGTAATCGCGGTCACGAATGATTGGCAGGAAGTTTTTTGAACTCAAAGATATTCCTCGCCGATTTTTGATGTTTACCTTCTTGAGAAATTTATTGAGGTTGTCCGAAAGCTCAGACAGCACAGCATCTAGACTTGGCGCCGATTTTTTCAGCTCAACGAGCCTTTCTTCCAGGCGAGCAATCTCTGCATTACACTGTTCATATTGATCATGAATATTCTTTTGAGAATTGCGTATTTTCAGATTTACGACTAGTTGTTTTCTATATTGACGCCTTGCTGAAAGCTCTTTAATCAGTGCGTCGCGCTGAGTTAAGTAGGGAGTGATCATGCTCTCGCTTTCGGTGTCTAATAGCTCACGCGCCTTATTAAGGTCTTCGTGAACGACGAAGTATGCAGAGTTCTTCTCGCGATGTTTTTCAGAGAGATCATAGATAAGCGATTGAATTCCCTTTCTTTTTTTCTTCAGTGACTCAAGCTCATTGAGCAGTAGAGATGTTCCGCTTGAGATGAAAGGCCCAGTGTTATTGGTGTCAATCAAGGGGGTGTCACAAATGGGGCAGGGCTGCGGGTTTTGTGTTACTTCCCCAATTCTTTTATTTGCAGATAAGGTCGCTTCAACTTTAGCTATATCGTTGTCATAGTCATTCTTTAGGCGGACATACCGATCCAGTTGATCTCGCAAGCTAATAATTTCTTGCGATAGACCTCGCTCACTGAGCGAAAGCATGTTGAATGCGGACTTGTAAATTTCGTACTGGTCAGAACTGGCAACCATTCTTACGTTGGTCTCACGCAACGTTTTTTCCAGTTCGTCAATCGTTTCATCCAGTGAGGTTAAAGAGTCGTCGATAGTGGACTGGCTGTCGTAATCAGTCTCTCGTAAAAACTCAGAAACAGATTCGTACTTGTTCTTGTGGCGTCGTGCTTCTTTGGACTGTTCGGTAATTTCTTGCTCTAGCTCAGAAATACTCGTGTCTAGGACATTGAAGATATATTTAAATACTTCTTTGTTGGTGGTGAAAACCACCCAGTTCGCTGAGTCTAAGAGATTCTTGCTACCAACTTCATCTTGGTCAAGGTAAGAAAATTTGTATAAATCGCGGAAGCTCAGTCTCTTTAGATTAGAGTCGGCTTTAGATGGCGAAACTTTCACATTTATCTTTGGGAGCCCTAGCGCTCCCATGAAAAAATCTGAGAGATATCCATCTGGTCCTTCTACTGCTCCAAATTTTGGTGCGTATTTCTTGGGGTAGTTATTGGCGCATTCTGAAAAAATACAGCGATAGATCTCTACGAGCGCAGTGGGCTTAAATACATCTCGCTTGATTGTATACTCGATACCATTTATACGAATTTCTAGTGCGGCGTATGTGATAGATGATGAGATTTCATCTGCCATTACAATTGATGAGGCCCCGAGGAGATAGTTTATAAACTCAAGAATGCTTGACTTCCCAGTGTCGGAATCGCCGTAGATTATATTAACGCCTGGGAAAAATTGAATGCTGTAGTTTTTTCGGTGTCCAATTAGGTGGAGGAAATCAATGTTTAGATGAGGGTGCATAATCAATTCCCTTTGAATAAAGTATTCAGCCAAGCATTGAGCTTTGTAGCGGGCTGAGATTGTAGCGGCCGCAGCTTAGATATAATTTCAATTATGGATGAGAAATATTTATCGTCTGCGGACTCACTAGCGAGTGAGCTGGCAAAGTCGTATCCACAATCGGATAGGGCGTACTTGATGTTACTGCCATTAGCGCCGCCTTCGCACACTAGGAAGCCTAGGGCCGCAAGTCGCCTAATAAGGATTTTGACTTTTTGACGATTGAAAAGTATGTCAACGTTGCTGGACATACTTTCTATTGTGTAGGTTAATGTTTTATCCAACGGCGTGCCCGGTTTATCCGCTAGCCGCAAGATTTTGCTAATTCTCGATGGGTTCTTGATTAAATACAAAAATACCTGAATTTTTTCAAGGTCTAAAGTCAGACTTCCTTTTTTGTTCTTGGCTAGTTTTAACAAAAGCATGGCCAACATCGCAGTGTTTAGATCAAGCTCTTCGTCAATAGGGATATACGGAAGGCCACTTAACATGATGTTCTGCCTTTGTCTGAAGCTTCTGCGTGCAAGGCCTTCAAAGTATCAATAGTGGTAGCTTCTGACCAAACAACTTTGGTGTCTTCTTTGTTGGCCAGCTGGTGAATCATTCCCATCTTGTGGCGGTCCCGTAGCTGGGAGATGGTTGTTTTAAGGTAGCCATCCTGGACATCAAATATTTTCTGATGCACACGCTGTACTAACTGGGTGGTGGTAGTGGCATTCGCAATATGGTGTTCGTATTCTAGCTTGTACAAGGTGTTTATGTCTTCATAAAGCTTTTGAAGTAGCTCGCGGTCATGATCACTAGAGAATCTTTTTTTTGCCTCTTCAGCATTGAAAAAATACTCTTTAGCGCTGCCTGTCAACACCTCTGAGACCTCTGCAAGTATCAACTTCAAGACGAAAAACTGATCGTCATATTGCCTGTTATCAACAAACTCTATTTTGCCCAGATGATTTGCGAACTTTGTCGACAGTTCTTCAATGAAGTTTACTGTGGCTACATAGACAGTTTGCTCGATGTTCTTGGGTTTGCATATGCCGATATGATCCTCATCAACTGCCACTCCGGCTGCTTTTGAGGTGTCGGTCGAGATGGCGCTATTCTTTTTCACAATAAAGTCATGTGCGCCGTAGACATACATAACCTCTGGCTTGATTGCACACTGACTCCATGATCGATTTAACCTATCAATAGTTTCGCCCAAGACCTTCAAGTCGCCGATATGAGCGTTGCTAGAGATCAAAACTGCCCAGCTTGCAGCTTCTGCTCCCTGATGAGGGACTGCCAGGGAAATGAACCCGGCAACTGGGGTTCTTCCATCATGTTCAATTTGTTGCAATATACAGTGCTTCGAAATAAGCCCACCCATGCTGTGAGCAATTATTATTACTTTCTTGTACTTCGAGAAATTTACGGAGAATTCGGTCTTCAAAAGATCCCCAAGCTCATCTATTGGTAAATTCTTCTTGAAGGATTTAAGAGAACTGAAAAACCGCGCCACAAATGATTTTGAGACGCCATACATGTTTGTGAAAGTGGTAAAATAATTGAAGCAGGCGATATCAAAGCCGTCAAGACGAGAGTCCGTGGCCATGAGAGTAGGGAAGGAGACATTCTCGTCAAAGGTCCAGGTGCCCATTCCCCCTGTAAGGCCATGCACGAAAACCACAAGGTTCTGATTCTTTTCGCGGCGCACCCACTCTACCATGCTCATATTCAGTCTTTCCCTGTACTCCGATAGTTAATTGGATGCTAGCACAGACATGTGCATGGCCGAAAGCCACTATGTGAAAAGCTATATCACAGCGCCGAGTCATAAATGCCAGTTTTAGAGATTGCCAATTTTGCAAAGTTGGATGTAGAGCTCATCATATTTTTATAGTTTGGATTTCTTAATAGCTCAACTCCATTCACATACCAATTGACCTCACCAGCTTGAGTTCCAAGGGTATGCGCTATGGGGGGCTAAAACAGGATCTTTCTTTTTAGTCTTTACGTGGGTAGATATTTAGGTAGGCTCAGGCTAAGTCATTATTGCTTTATTCTAGTTTTTGTCTTATTGAATTCTGCCGTCGAGGAGTGATAAGTGCCATCGTTTGAGAGTTTTCACACGGAGATTTTCCAGCTGGATTTGCTGCCGGAGTGCAAAGTCGTTCAAGGAGCGGGTAATCAAGACGCGTGCTTGAGCTTCGCTTAAATGAGGAGCGTCGATTCGCAGGTCTGCAGGGGTAACCGTCAGATGTTGGTTACTGTCCTGGCGAGTGATCAATATCGAGACTGTCGCGGCTAAGGCATATGCAGCTTTTTGCGCCACGTTGAGCGGGTACGCGCTCTCGTCGATCACGATGATCTGTGTCCACGCCATGTGGTCTCGCCTTCCTTAGCCTTATCATTCCAAAGGATATTGCCAGAGGTGAAGGCAATTTGCCATGCAAGAATAATCCAGCCTCGCTCAAAGCAGAGCCCGACTTTCGTCTGAGTTGATGTAGCCTTTGCGCCATGCTGCTTCTGATCTAAGGTGTTTTGGCCAGGAAGGCTTCACTGAAAAAGGATTTTGATATGCGTCTTCGAGCGCTCAACTATCTGCTATTCGTCGTGCTGGTCGCATTGGGCTCCAGTTACTTGACCGTCTGGCTTCAGAGGGGTGATGCCCACGTCCCCACAACGATTCCGCCACTGCTTTTCCAGTACGAGGGAAGCGATCTCCTTGTGTGGGGTGGGTGGAAGACCGTTGCCGGATATGTTGCCCCTGGCACCAATGCCGTCGAAATCCAATGCCGGAAAGACCGAAAAACATGCAGTGAAGCATTCGCTTCAGTTCATCAGCACTCAGAGGGGCAAGATCTCGAAGCAAGCACCTATGAGTATTCAGTAACTGACTGGACCGATAACGGTATTGAGGCGATTGCTGAGAACGGAATGGGAAGCTGCCTGGATCGCGTTCTCAGGATTGGTTTCCAACCGGAGTCGGCCACGGTTCAGTGGAGGCCAGGTGCGGGCTGCGAGGGCAGTGAAGGGCATGCGGTTTTGATTGGTGATCCTCTGTAAGCACGACACCTAAGCGGGCTACTGCAGCGGGCCGAGTACGCCTCGTTAAGACCTAATGCTCCTACCTACGCTGGGCATTTGCCGTTAAAGTGCCGTCAATCTCGTAGTTTGCAGCAAGGATGCCGTCCGGATGGTTTCGCCGACTCAACCCAAGAGCTTGATTTTCGACCTGGAAGTCGCCCCCGGAAAAGCTAATCAGCCTGACCATATTTTCATGGTCGGCGCGCTGCGCCCCGATACCGAAGAAGAGCTTGAGCGTAAGGTCGAGAAGGACTTGCCTGCTGCACTTGAAGCCCTTGATCGTCTGGGGCGGGGCGCTAGCTTTGTACTCGGCCACAACGTCATTGACCATGACCTGCCGATACTCAAAGAGCAAGCTCCGCACTTGGCACTGCATGGTTTGCCAGTCGTCGACACATTGCGTTTGTCGCCCTTGGCGTTCCCTCAGAATCCGTACCATCGCCTAGTCAAAGACTACAAGCTCATTCGAGACAGCCTGAACTCACCGCTGTCGGACTGTCGTTCTACCTTGACCCTGTTCAATGACCAGCGTCAGGCATTTGCGGAGCTGAAAGAGAGCCGCGAAGCCGAGCTTCTCTGCTATCAGACCCTGCTCGCGCCAACTCTCAAAAGTGATCTGGGCTCCCTGTTCGCGACAATCACCGGCAAGCAGCCTAGTCCGCTGTCCGAACTGCGAAATCTCATCCCAAAACTGCTGCTGGAAAGTGACCCGACCTTAACCCGGATGTTGAAGGTCTGTAGCACCCGCTTAGAACAGCTTCTGCAGGTCGATTTGTTGGATGAGGCACTGCATTGGCCTCTCGCTTATGCACTCGCCTGGCTGCGTGTGTCTGGCGGCAACTCTGTCCTGGCTCCGTGGGTTCGCCACCAGTTTCCGGAGGTGGGGCGGCTGATTGCAGAGCTGCGCGATATTCCGTGCGGAAAGAGCCAGTGTGGTTACTGCAGCACGACGCACGACCCTCGTCATGAGCTACGACGCTATTTCGCGCCCATCCAGGATTTTCGGAAAGAGCCGGACGGTCGCTCCCTTCAGCATGACGTTGTGCTGGCCGGGATGCAGAGCAAGCATGTGCTTGCCATTCTGGCGACTGGAGGTGGCAAGTCGCTCTGTTACCAGCTTCCGGCGCTGAACCGCTTTCATCGTAACGGCAGCCTGACGGTCATCATCTCCCCCCTGCAATCGCTCATGAAAGACCAGGTCGATGGGCTGCTTGCGCGCAATGTCCAGTGCGCCGCGACCTTGAATGGCCTGCTTACGATGCCGGAGCGAGCAGAGGTATTGGAGAAAATCCAGCTTGGGGATGTAGGCATCCTGCTGGTCTCTCCTGAGCAATTCAGAAATAAAGCCTTTCGGCGTGCCATCGCTCAACGTCAAGTCGGTGCGTGGATATTTGACGAGGCTCACTGCCTGTCCAAGTGGGGAGCGGACTTTAGACCTGATTACCTCTATGTCTCGCGCTTCATCAAGCAGTTCACGGGGGATAGGCCGCTAGCAGCGATTGGTTGCTTTACGGCCACGGCCAAACCTGACGTGCTCGAGGACATCGAGCACCATTTCAAAGATCAACTGGGCATCGCCTTTGAGCGTTTCATCGGTACGCACGAGCGTACCAATCTGGATTTCGAAGTTCTGCCCTGTGCCAGGTCTGAGAAGCGCCATCACACCCAGGCTCTACTTGAACAAGAGTTGGGAGGTAGCGAGGGCGGGGCAGTGATCTTTGTTTCTAGCCGCAAGGGCGCTGAAGAACTAGCAGACTTTCTGATCGGCCATGGCTGGGCCTGCAAGCACTTCCACGCCGGCCTCGAGCCCCATGAGAAGAAAGACATCCAGGACGCCTTCAAAGCGGGTGAGCTCAGGATCATCGTAGCTACGAATGCGTTTGGTATGGGCGTAGATAAACCCGACATACGTCTAGTGGTGCATGCGGATATTCCCGGGTCGCTGGAGAATTATTTGCAGGAGGCTGGCCGAGCTGGGCGCGATCAGGGGCAGGCTCGCTGCGTGCTTCTTTACGACGCCCAGGACATCGAAAACCAATTCGGCATGTGCGAGGGTTCGAAACTGACCCTGCGCGACATTCAGCAAATCTTGCGCAAACTGCGTAAGGAGAGCGAGCGGCGTAAGGGCAGCAGGATCGTCATCACCGCTGGTGAAGTGCTGATGGACGAACAGGTCGAAACCAGCTTCGAAGCCGGCGAGCGAGACTCTGAAACCAAAGTGGTCACCGCGGTTGCATGGCTTGAGCGCGGCCAGTTCTTGTCGCGAGAGGAAAACCAAACCCAGATATTCCCGGCCAGCCTCAAGCTCACAAAGGAGGAAGCCGACAAGCGTCTGGCCACCGCCAAACTTCCTGCCCGGCGGCTGGAAGAGTTCAACGCGATTTTGAGTTTCCTCTATGAGGCGAGTGCTGACGAGCGGATCAATACAGATGCGCTTATGGCACTGACCAGCCTCACGTCTGAGGAGGTCACTGCCACGCTCCGTCAAATGGAAGACTTGGGGCTTCTGGTCAACGACTCGAAGCTCACGCTATATGTTCGGCACGGCATAGTGTTTCCAGCTACGCAGCGGCTTCAATCGACTCTTGAACTTGAGTCCGCCCTGTTTGACCTACTGCCTGAGTTGGCGCCTGATGCAGAGAACGGTGACTGGCAAGATCTGAACGTTCCACACCTCAACTCAGCCCTCAAAATAGCGACCGGCAACAACGAGCTGATTCCACTTCATGTTCTGCGCCTGCTTCGCAGCCTCGCGCAAGATCACGACAGCGAGACCCAGTTGCGAAGCTGCTTTGAATTGCGTCAGATCAGCCAGGACTTCCTCAAGCTACGTATTCGGGGGAAATACAGCTGGAGGGGCATTCAGGGGCTGGGCGAGCGCCGCCGTGCGCTTGCATCGGTTGTTCTTCCGTTCCTGGTAGGCAAGCTGCCGCCGGGCTCGCGCGGCAAAGACTTGCTGGTCGATACAACGTTCGGCGAGCTCATGGAACTGATCGATCAAGATCTTGAGTTGCGATCCAGAGTTCCGGAGGCGCAGCGTCGCAAAGCAATCGAGCATGTTCTGCTCTATCTGCACAAGCAGGACGTGCTTACGCTCAATCACGGTATGACTGTCATGCGCCGCGCAATGACAATCGAGGTCGACTCTGAAAAGCGTACCGGCTATCTCAAGGATGACTACCAACGCCTTGATGAGCATTACCGTGAAAAGCGCATTCAGGTTCACGTCATGCGTGAATATGCCGAGGTTGCGCTTCACTCAATGCGAGAAGCCCGAGACCTCGTTCAGCATTACTTCACATTGGCCAAGCAAGAGTTCGTTCGGCGGTATTTTGCTGGTCGCGAAGAAGTACTGAAACTGGCCACCAGTGAAGAGTCCTGGCGCAGCATCGTAGAAAATCTCAGTGCTGCCCAGCGCATCATTGTTGAAGATAACGATGATGTGAACCGCCTCATTCTGGCCGGTCCAGGCTCCGGCAAGACTCGCGTGATCGTGCACCGTATCGCTTATCTGCTACGCGTACGCCGCGTACCCGCCCGCTGCATCGTGGCCCTCACGTTCAACCGTCATGCGGCCAACGAGATCAAACAGCGCCTGCTCAAATTGGTTGGCCCCGACGCGTATGGGGTCAACGTGATGACCTACCACCGTATGGCGATGCGCTTGACGGGCACTCGCTTTGAGCGGGGGGAAAGCGTTGAAGAAGGGCGGCTGGCTCAGGTAATGGGCGAGGCTGTCGAGTTGCTTGAGGGAAATCGGCAAGTCGAAGGTGAGGATGACCTACGAGATCAGCTGATGCGAGGCTATCGCTATATTTTGGTCGATGAGTACCAGGATATTGATGACCTTCAATACCGGCTGGTAAGCGCACTGGCCGGCCGTAAATCCGAAGAGGAGGGGCGGCTGTGCATTTTGGCTGTAGGGGATGATGACCAAAACATTTATGCCTGGCGCGACACCAATAACCGATACATCGAGCGTTTCCGTGAGGACTACTCGGCTACAACGAGCTTCTTGATCAGTAATTATCGCTCAAGCGGACACATCATCGATGCAGCCAACAGTGTCATCGACCACAACCCGGACCGACTCAAGAAAGCGCACCCGATCGAGATAGACAGTGCTCGTAAGGCAAGCCCCAAAGGTGGTGATTGGGAGACCCTGGATCCTGGGCGGGGTGGTCGAGTAGTTCGCCTTAGGATTGAGGCAGAAGCAGGTGCTAGAGCAAACCTGCAGGCCCAGGCTGTTATGGCTGAGCTGCAGCGCCTGCTCAGTCTTGATACCGAGGATTGGCAAGGCTGCGCCGTCTTGGCCCGAACCCACCAATATCTGTTACCTGTTCAGGCCTGGTGCGAGGCACACGGAGTTCCTTACTGCCTTGCTGCTGACAAAGACAGTGCATTGCCGCTGACGGCTCAGAGAGGCTTCGTGCAGGCTGTTGAGCTGTTACGTGAGATTGACCAGCCATTGAGCGCTACCGTGGCGTGGGCCTCTATGGATGAAACGCAACTGTCGCCAGAGTGGTACAGCATTTTCGACACAGCTTTTGAGCAACTGAATGCAGAATTCGGTGAGTGCCCCTTGAGTGCTGCATCAGTGATCGACTGGATGTATGACTATTTTCGAGAGCTACGTCAGCAACCCAAGCAGGGGCTCTACCTGGGTACCGTCCATTCGGCTAAAGGGTTGGAGTTCCGGCACGTCGTGCTGCTTGATGGTGGTTGGCCCACTCAGACTGAGACCCTTAGCGATGAGCGTCGCACCTATTACGTAGGTATGACTCGAGCTGAACATACGTTGACCCTCTGCGAATTCAATGGCGGCAATCCATTCAGTCGGCATCTAACCGAGCAGGTCATGGCGCGCAGCTTCCAAGGCGAAGTGCTTGATTACCTAGAGAAGCGTTACCAGCAGCTTTCGCTCAAGGATATCGATTTGGACTTTGCCGGCCGTCATCATCCGGCCGCTTCAATACATGGTGCATTGGCAGATCTTGAGGTAGGAGACGCGCTTGTATTCAAGCGTGAGGAGGATCGCTACATCATTCAGGATGGGCAAGGCAGACCCGTTGGCCGAACCGCAAAATCATTCAGTCTCGACATGGACATTGAGGACTGCGAGGTCGCTGCTGTGTTGGTGCGAAGGTCGGATCGTTGTGAGGAGGCATTTCGTGCCTACCACCGCTCTGAACAGTGGGAACTAGCTGTGCCGAGGATTGCTGGCCGAGTGCTATCGAACGTCTCGAAGCGCGAAACTGTTTGATTTAGATGAGATCAATGTCGCAGCTCTCTCAGATCCGAAGCCCAGCAGCCGTTCAAGCAGCAATCGACGAGTTTGTGCAGCTTGGCCGCACCAAGTTTCTTGAGCGCTATGGATTCGGTAAGTCTCGAGACTTTCTGGTGCGTGACCCCAAGACCGGGACTGACTGTGATTCCAAGGCTATCGCCGGTGTCGCCTACGGGAAGCAGTTCCCCGAACACGGTCCGCTCTCTGCGGATAGTTTTTCGGGCGGTGAAGCAACCGTAGTCCCTCTGCTCACAGGGCTTGGTTTTACGATTATCCGTATCGGCGAAGACTGGTCCGAGGCTGAGGTACAGGCCACGGTCAGTGACTATTTCCAGATGCTGCGTGCTGAAGCCGATGGCGCCGCGTTCAATAAGAGCGAGCACAACAAGGCGCTACGAAAACTGTTGAGCGGACGCAGTAAATCCTCGGTAGAGCTCAAGCACCAAAACATCAGCGCCGTCCTTGAGGCTATGGGGCTTCCCTACATCAATGGCTACAAACCTCGGGGCAACAGTCAGCTACTCCTTCGCAAATCGGTACAGGCGTACGTGCTGCAACACCAACAGATGGTGGCCGCTATCGTCGATGCGCTCGAGGAGGTGAAGCAGCCCGGAGAGAAGTCATATCTCGCAGCCCTTGTCGCGCCACCAAGCCGGGAAGAGTTGGTGCGTAGCCCTGCACCTAAGCAACGGCTACCGCGAAAGCTCGACTTCGCTGCCCGGGATGAGGCCAACCGTAAATTGGGCCGGGCAGGGGAGCAGTGGGTTATCGAGTTCGAGCAGCAGAGACTGATCGAAATGGGCTGTCCCGAGCTGTTCCAGCGCCTCGATTGGGTATCTGACACCCAAGGTGACGGCGCTGGCTTCGACATCCTGTCGTTCGATGACAAGGCGAGGCACCGTTTCATTGAGGTCAAAACCACCAACGGCGGTCTAGCCTCCTCGTTTTTGGTAAGCCACAACGAGCTAGAGTTTTCCAAGGAAGCCTGCGAGCAGTTCTATCTCTACCGGGTCTTTCAGTTCAGAGACGGCCCGCGTCTGTTCATGTTGAGCGGTGATCTGAGCCAGCATGTGCATTTGAAGCCCACCGACTATCGCGCGAGCTTCCGCAGTATCACCAGCTAGGCGGGCAGGCGTCTTGAGCTCTATGCCAGATCCGCAAGGTCTAAGAAACGATCAAAGCTATTGGCGACTAGGGTGAGGCCGCTAATCCTGTGCCGATATGAGGCGCAGTTAATGGATGAGATATCAGGTAAGGCAGAGGTAGGGCCCTCGCATGTCGCCCTGGCGTACGACCGCTAACCGTAAAGGTGAGATAATTACCGTGCTACAGGCCTGCTTGTGCGTCTGGCAGGAAGGGCAGGTGGGTCTGTAGCAACTCGCTATAACTTCGGCTGACAGCACAGGAAATGCTGACTACGCTCGAAGCAGGATCACTCACGAGATGGAGCTCTCCTCATGGTCATTGCCGCGTCCGCGTTCGCTGTTATCAACGAACCCATCACTGCCCAGAAAATCGCACGCGACACAGGTGTCGACCTCAGCCTGATCAAGGCGTGGGTGACGCATGCCAGATCTTACGAGGATGGCAGCGGGTATCTGGTGTTCTTCAAGGCAGAGACGCCGGCGGAGGTGCGGGAGCAGATCCCCCGGCTGACGACAACCAACTTGCTGATCGTTCTGGCTGCCTGACCCTCACCTATAACAGTTCGTCCAGCGGGCCGCGGGGGCAGAGTGTCCAAGGAACCTGGATCTTGTTTTCGGGCATACGGCAGTGCCAGACCTGCTGGTACATCTGGCCGTCAATGAATTCGACACCTTCGATCGTAAAGGCGAGCACGGCTATGTTCTCGACGCGGGCGTCATAGAGTTCAGGGAGTTCAGAGATACCGGGGCCGGTGTAGGCGCGGGCGACGGTAGCTTCGCGAGCCATGGGTGACTGCAGTGACTTGTTCATCTGCACGCAGGCACTGATGCGCGGCGCGCTGCTGAAGGCCTTGTTGGGCTTGCGCTTGCCGCGCTCGAAGAGGGGGAGCACTTCGTATTGCATGGCTGATCATCAGGTGCTGTATGGATGACCAGTATTTTAGGTGTGGCTTTTGCTGGACGTCGAGAGCAGTTTGTCGGCGTTCAATGAGTGTCTTTCTTCAGTCCATCTATGTAGTCGACTTCAGCCTGCTGCTGAGGCTGTTCGCGCGCTGGCACCTTGGCGTCGCTGACCTGGGCCTGCAGGGTATCGAGCAGCAGCTTCTGGCGGCTCTGGCTTTCAAGGTGCGCTTCGAGTGCGAGGACCATCTCAGTGTTCATGCTGCTGTGATTGGTGGTGGCCAGTTCTTCAATGGCTTTGCGCATACCGTCAGGAAGTCGGATAACGAACTTATCTGCGGTGCGTGAGGTAGATCCGGGCTCTTGCATGATGGCCTTCCTTAGGGATGATAGCTTTATGACACATCATGAGCCATTCGCTCAAGGAAGGCGCTGAGCGGCGTCACAGCCTTGCAACGTTTCCCTCAAAGCCAAATGCGGCCTTCCAGCTGAGCCAAGTATGTGCGGAGCTGTTACATCCGCGCGAGGCCCAGTAAATAGACTGTTGACGGGGAAGGCCTTATATAAAGAAAAAAGGCCGCTAGTGCGGCCTTTCTATTCAAAGAGGTTTATTGAACCCAGCTCTCAACCGTTTCGGCGCCGTGCTCTTCTTTCCAGGCTCGGAGTTGTTTGTTGTTACCGCCTTTGGTCTCGAGGACTTCGCCGGTTTTCGGATTCTTGTAACGCTTCAGGGCGCGCTCACGACGAGCAGATTTGGCTGCAGCGCTTTTTTGTGTCTTGCCTGCTTCCGGATCAAGCACGGCAATTACATCGCGCAGCGAATAGCTGTACTCACCCAGAAGCTTGCGCAGTTTGCTTTCGAATTCGATTTCTTTCTTCAGGCCAGCATCGCCTTGAAGTGCTTCCAGGCGCTTCTTGTGCTCGGCAATCTGAGCTTCGAGCGCTTTGAATTCTGCAATCTTGGACATGGAACTTCCTTTTCTGGGGTAGTGATGCGGCTATGGGTAGCCGCTAATCAAAGGTGATATCGAGTCTAAACATAAAGAGTTTTGGCGAGAATCTTCGTTGGCGGCCCAGGTATAATTCCGCCGCCATTTTCAAATATAAGCTTTCTGATGAAACCTGTTCTATCTTTCTTTGCTCTGCTGCTCTGTGTTGCTACGCCCTCATTCGCCAGCGCTCCTGGCACATTCACTGAAGCCAAAGTCATTGCCAAGCGCGAAGTCTTCTTTGATCAGGCGGATGGGCCTGAAGGTGAGTTGTACTGCGGATGCAAATGGCAGTGGGTTGGAAAGTCTGGTGGCCGAGTCGACGCCGAGTCTTGCGGATACGAAGTCCGAAAGCAGCCTAATCGTGCCGAGCGTACTGAGTGGGAACATATCGTCCCGGCTTGGACATTTGGGCATCAACGTCAGTGTTGGCAGAACGGCGGCCGGAAGAACTGTGTTGCAACTGATCCAGTATTCCGAGCGATGGAGGCCGATCTCTACAACCTGTATCCCTCGGTTGGCGAAGTGAATGGTGACCGGGCCAACTTCAACTACGGCATGGCCTCCAACACTGCTCCTCAATACGGCCAGTGCTCAACCCGTATCGACTTCGGCGCCAGGACAGCTGAACCCAGAGATGAAGTGAAGGGGCTCGTCGCCAGAACGACCTTCTACATCTTTGATCGATACAACCTGAACATGTCGCGTCAACAGCAGCAAATCCTGATGGCCTGGAGCAAGCAACACCCGGTCACTGCATGGGAGCTCGAGCGTAACGCGCGCATTGCCAAGATTGTCGGCTACCCGAACAAGTTCGTGACAGGCGAGCGAACCTGGGTACTTGGTTACAAGCCGAAAGGGGAGGGCGTCGTTACTTCAAAAGCAGCATCTCAACAGGTCGCAAGAGCACAGGAGCCTTCAAAAAACACCCAGGCGGCGGTAGCCAATGGTGAGGTGATCGGTAATCGTCGAAGCGGGGTGTATCACCTGCCTGCCGGCTGCCCGAGTTATGGGCAGGTTTCGGAGAAGAACCGGGTGTCGTTCGGGTCAGAGGCCGAGGCTATAGAGGCGGGCTTTCGCAAGGCGGGCAATTGTAGGTGAGAAGCTGTGAGCCGGAGCTTGGCCGCAGGCAGATTTAAGCTAGCCAGAAGCGCAGCCCGTACGTGTACAAAACTACCGGTTCTACGAGACGGGTCGAATTTCTGGTTTCTGGCGATCAGGTTGCTCGTCGATGAGACCTCGGGCGCTATGAATTCCACGGCAATCCGCCTACAGACGCTTTCATAGAGTCGTCAGGTCAGCAGAGTGGCCCGCCTGATCATCCTGCTTGCCTCGAACAATGGACGAACAGGTCGGGCCGCCGAGCCAGCCAGGCTACTGCGGTTGCGTATTCAGTTTTGGAAATTTTTTTTGCAACCTTCCTGATGATGGCCACTCATAGCCGTATCAGTAATAGTGGCTTATCGCTATCCTGATGGTCGGTGCTGTAGCTGAGTCCAGTCCCGGCAAGAGGGCAGCTTGCAAGAGAAGCCATTGTGAGCGTCTGAAACACCAAGCCAGCCCTATGAGGTCTGTGAGAAACCGTGATCATCATTGCCCCAGCCATGCGTCTGACCAGTAGCTTGCGCCTTCTAGCAAAGTCGTGGCTCTCGCTAGAATTGCGATCCTGCTACGAGGTCGGCTCAACCTAAAGTGAAGCTTGCCCAGTTAACTGTTCCAAAGGTGCCTCTCTGGGAGGGCGTTCTCAAAGATTCTCCTACTTTGTTGAAATCTTTTATGTCTGGCGGCATTCCTTGCTGATCCGCGCCATGCCGCGTACTAGACACAAGATATAAAGTTTCACTGCCCCCGGCAGAAATGATTTGAACGGAAGAAGTTCGCCACGGCAGGCTGCTAATTAAAATCTCAGGCCTAATAAAACGTCGATGTCATAGAACGTCTGCCCGAGGTAGCTCTACCTAACGTGTTTAATTTATGAGGTCTGCCATGCTTAAAAATGCTCCCTTGAGTGCAAAGTTACTCCTTATTTTGATGTTTCCGCTGGTGGGTTTTTTGGTCTTCGCGGGAATTTTCGTGGCGCACAAGATTGAGACAGTTGGCGCGATGGATCGCGCAGTGGCTGCTACCAGCGCGGCTAAAAACATGAGTGATGTCGTCACCACCATTCAGCGTGAGCGCGGTGCCAGTGGTGTGTTTCTGGGCAGCGGTGGCAAGACCATGCAGGACCAGCTGAGAAGCTTGCGTCAGGAGACAGACAAGGCGATTACAGTGATGCGCGCTCAGCCCACTGAGGATCTTCCCGCTCCCGAGGCGATGCTACGCGCTATGGATGATCTGACCGCGTTGCGTCAGAAGGTGGACTCGCTTGCCATAAACAACACTGAGTCCGGCGCTCAGTTCACCGACCTCATAAGGAAATTGATTGGTTTCTCTTACTCGCTGGAAACCACCATCGAAGATCCTGAAATATTACGAGCTTTGAGTTCGCTCAACCAGTTCTTCGATATGAAAGAACGCTCAGGTCGTGAGCGCGTTCTGCTGGGGTTAGCGTTTAATCAGAACCGTTTTGATGCCCCTCTGCTGTCCCGTTTCAGTCGGAACATGGGCGAGTTTTCTGGCTATTTCGAGGCATTCCAGCGCTGGGCCCCTGAAGAGTTCAAAAACAAGTTGGATGCTGTTCTCCAACAACCGGCATCTGTTGAGGTTGCTCGCCTGCAAAAGCTCGGGTTTGATACGCCCTTGGGCAATCCGCTGAATATCAATCCGGAAGAATGGTTCAATCTCTCAACCAGTCGAATCGACATGATGGCAAAAGTTGAGTCCGAGCTGGCTCAGGTGGTCGTCGGTCTTGCTAATATTGAGCGTAGCAATGCTCAGCAAAGTCTGTATCTGGCACTAGCTACCGTTATTGTGATGTTGGTTGCTGTGTTGTGGCTGGCCTGGACAATTATTCACAACATCAAAATTGCAGTAGTCGATCTTAATCGGACTCTCATCTCCCTTTCCAAACGTGACCTGACTGCCAGGACTTCTTATACGGGCAAAGACGAGTTTGGGGAGATATCGCGCAATTTGGACAATATGGCCTTGCATATCAGTGAGGTGATCAGCGAGATCGGAGGCGCCACTGCGCAGGTCGCGACTGCGGCAGAGCAATCTTCTGCTGTGGCACTGCAGACCAGCAATAATGTGGCACAGCAGCGTCAGGGAACCGACCAGGTAGTCACTGCTATCAGTGAGATGAGTTCAACTGTCAAAGATGTAGCACGTAGCATAAACGACGCGGCCGAGATGTCTCAGCGTGTCAATGCCAGTACGGTGCAGGGAAAGGCCGAGATCGAGAAAACCATTGGTTTGATCAAAGGGCTTGAGGTGCAAGCGCATGAGACATCACAGATCATTGATGAGCTGAAGGGTGAAAGTGATTCTATCTCTTCGGTACTTGATGTGATTCGTGGTGTAGCGGAGCAGACAAACTTGCTGGCGTTGAACGCCGCTATTGAAGCCGCCCGGGCAGGTGAGCAGGGACGAGGTTTTGCGGTGGTCGCCGACGAAGTTCGTAATCTGGCGAAGAAGACTCAGGATTCTACCGTCAGCATTCAGAATATGATCGCCAACCTGCAATCCGGGTCCGAACGTGCATCCAATTCGATGCAGGAAACGCTAGGTAAGGCACAGGAGGGTGCGACCAACATCGTCCGCGCGGGTGAGCTTTTGGAGGAAATCGCCGAAGGCATTGCAAATATCAGCGACAGCAATATCCAAGTTGCTTCAGCCGCAGAGCAGCAGAGTCAGGTCGCCGAGGAAATCCACCGCAACGTCACCGAAATCAATACGCTGGTGATTCAGGTAAGTGCTGGTGCTGAGCAGACAGCGATCACCAGCCGTGAGCTTGCTCGACTTGCAGAACAGCAGCAGGGGCTGGTTGGTCGGTTCAGGGTGAGCTAGCGGATAGAAGGCCTCCAGTGCGGCTCCTGCTTACAGGAGCCGCTACTCCATTGCTGAACAGGGCAGTACCAATACGACTGGAGAGCTCTGTGCAGTCAGTCTCTGCGAGGGCGATGTCAGTTATTCATGCCCCAGGTACTGCTCGCACCCAATCGACTCACCAAACTCACGCCGGTTACGGCCCTGTCAGCGGCGAAAGGAATGCTCTTCACCAGACTGATCTGGCGGCAAGCGTAGGCCCGCCCCCGGGCAAGCGTCTGCTGGGCCCGTCATCATGACGGTTCGGTGCGATCATTGCGTACGATCGCCTCCAAGCTGACTCAAATTGACTGGAGCAAATCCCTCATGGGACTGGTGCTTGCAGCCGTCGGCGTGATCGGCTTTGTCCGCCACTGGAATTTCAACGTCTCCCAATATGAGAAGCTGCGAGAGTGGCGCCGCACTTGGCTCTGCCATGCGTGCGGTACGCGCCTCCAGCCGTGATGAACAAGAAAGCCCGCTGATGCGGACTTTCTTGTTCATCATGTATTTCAGCGGCTCAATGGAGCTAGAACGCTGCAGTTCCAGCATACGAGCTGCTAGCCAATTCGAGCCTGCTCAAGGTCCGCACTCCCAGTTGCCCTCGATGGCACGCATCGAACTGTCATTTCGGATGTAGGTGAGGGTTGCGGCAGGGAAGGAGGCCGCTCCGTCAGCTCCAGCTTTCTCAGGCTGATCGGCTTTCTCCTTCAGCTTCACTTCGGCCACCACCCGCTCTCCCTTGAACAGGTTTCCACGTTGCATCGAGTCGAACCCACCCGGAGCGTATACCTTCATCACCTGGTCGCCGAACTTCAGAATCCCCTCTGAGTCACCCTTGGTTGCCACGTTTCCTGCAACGTAAAAGAATGTGCTGCGCCCGGCGGAGAAGGTGCATACAAGCTCTCCCTTAACCGGGTTGCCCGTGATATCGCTTTCGTTAAGGGGCGATAGTTTGGTACTGGTTGAGACCACCGGAGAGCCGCTAGATACAGCGTCGCTCTCGCTTTCTTCATTGGCTACGCAGCCAGCTAAAATCGTGAAACCAGCTACAGCGGTGAGGGCGATGCGTGCTTTGCGATTGATCCGGTTGAGCAGACTGAATGGACGAAGTACTGCGTATCGCATGGGAGAAACTGATCCTGTTATTGGGCGCCCACCCATTGAGCGCCGCTATGGGAGTCGACCCTAAGCAGTTGGATACATTGCTATAAATTCGTGAGTGGTAATTGGCACCGTCCAGTTTTTCCTCCACGACCAGCCACTGCCCGTTCAGCGAGGCATAACGAACCTGATCGCTATCGGTATCGCCCGGCTGCAGGCGAGAGCTCTCCAGGTGGGGCGTGCGTGGGTATTTGTGTAGCTCGAGGTTTTGCGCATAGGCGCGGAAATCCATGTTCATGGGTTTTCTCCATTGCAATTGGGAAAACCGACGACAAGGGTTCAGGCGGGCAAAATGTGGGAAGCGGCCACGCAGGTGCGCAGGCAGCCATCAGGCACGATGGACCGTCGTCGGTATCAGGCGAGTTAGCTGGGGCAGGGCACTTCGTTCACCACTTGAGAAGGGGGGGGAAATAAGGGCGCGAATTCAACGGTCAAATAATAAGAAGTCAATACTTATCTGGTCGTTGAGTCGATGAGATGGCAGTGGTGCGCCTTTCACTTTCACGGATCGCATGATGGCGAGGAGGTATGGCTAGGCAGGCTCAACATGAGACGGTAGAGCCTATAAGACCCGTGCTCAGGCGATTTTGCCGGCTTTCCACCCTAGGGACTTTTGCGGGGAATCGTTGAAAATCGTCGGATAACGTAGAGCAGTGGTTGCAGCGAGCGCTCAAATTTATCCGAATAAAATCAATGCTTTATAAGGTCGACCTCCGGCATGGGGTGCAAGGGGTCGAGTGTTCGAATCACTCCGTCCCGACCAAATAATCCCAACATTAGAGCCTGGTCAGTGATGACCAGGCTTTTTTGTTTTAGGGACTTTTGCGGGACTTTTTTCATCCTGCCATCCTCCTCAAAATTGTCAGGGCTGGCCCGCGTGAATCGGTGGCCGAGATCTTGTTGGCTTCATCGATCAGTTTGCCCAGCTCAGCGGCCGAGTAGTGACTGGTGATGCTGCCGTTCTTGTGGCCCAGCAGAGCCTTTCTGTCTTCCTCCGTCACTCCCGCTGCGCGTAGTCTCCGACCGAAAGTGTGCTTCAGGTCGTGAACACGGATCGAAGCGAATCCAGCTGGAGCAGGGCGTAGAAAGCGTTCTTGGAACTTCTTCGCAGCTCTGACCCTGGCCTTCTTCCATGCCGAGTCGTTCATCCGGTGAACTGGGGTGGCATTGCCGTATTGATCGGGTTGTCCGTAAGGAAATACCCAGATCGGATCAAGTCCACGCTGCCCCTCGATGACCGACTTGGCTACACTGTTGAGTACCACAAGTCGCTCATCGCCGTTCTTGACCCCGGAGCTCTCATGTCGACCGCCAAAGTTGGCCGGTATGAGAAAGACGCTGGTGTTGAGCTCAGGAATCGGTATCTCCCAATCCCAGCGAAGCTTCACAACCTCCTGCTCGCGCGAGCCGCTGTTGACCTTATACAGGGCCATGCGGCGTAAATGATCAGGCCACTCGGCGAAGAGAATCGACTGCTCTTCCCAGGACATCGGGTAGGGCAGACGCCTAGTTTTCTTCTCTTCCAACTTGGTGATCATCGGCACCACATCGAGCCAAGGACGCTTTTGCTCATCACGCCATTTGCGGGCGCAGAGGTTCAGAATGCGTATGACTCGCTCCAGTGCAATGTTCACCGTGCGGTGTGAAACGCCTGGCTTCGATTTACCGTCGCTGGTGGTGCTGCTCTTGAGCCGATCCCTAATGTAGGGAGCCAATGTCTCGTCATCGACATGAGTCAGAGGCTGGTCGCCAATGTAATGGTCCAACTGCTCCAGATAGATGGCCGTGAGGCCTATAGAGGGCTGATCCGATCCTTGTACTCGATCAGGTAGCGTGTAGCGGCTTCCCGCCAGGTCCTGATCGTTCGGACACCATAGATCTTCTGTTCCCGCAGCTTCTCCAGCAGGG
>Ga0207791_1000093_pt1 | contig 25347 bp, 19 predicted proteins | sample HigsolmetaGSP16D_FD_184844 | JGI IMG/M metagenome (GOLD analysis project Ga0207791, IMG submission 184844) | High solid enriched microbial communities from the Joint BioEnergy Institute, USA - SP1-6-D (SPAdes) | ecosystem: Engineered > Bioreactor > SSF (Solid state fermentation) > Aerobic >...
TCGCACCACGCTGTCTACACTCGCCTCTGTGCTGCGCGAGGCGCCCAATGGGGTGCGCGTGGAGGGCTATACCGACAACCAGCCAATCGCCACTGTGCAATTCCCCTCAAATTGGGAGCTGTCGGCGGCGCGCGCGGCCAGCGTGGTGCACCTGTTCGCCGAGGACGGGATCGCCCCGCAACGACTGGCGATGGTGGGCTATGGAGAATTCCGCGCACGTGCCGATAACAGCACTGAGGCGGGACGGAATGCGAACCGGCGTGTGGTGTTAATCATCCTCGCCGACTCGGCTAGCTCACTCGCACCCGATCCGCCATCGCAGCTCTATGCGACCGCCGCCGGGGCGCCCAAGCTTCCCAAGTCTGACGGCGGCCAAACCGCCGCCACCACCGAAAGCGGCACAAGTTCCGTCCCCGCCGTCATTGAAGGAGTGCAGTGAGATGCGTATCTGGGCAATCGCCAACCAAAAGGGCGGCGTCGGCAAGACCACCACGACCCTGGCCTTGGGTCGCGGCCTGGCTGCGCTCGGCCACCGGGTGTTGTTGATCGACCTTGATCCGCACTGCTCGCTCACCCGCGCGTTTGGCGTGGCGGTCGACCCGCCGCCGCGCGGCGTGCTGGACCTGTTTGGCACTCCACCGAGCGATCTGGCCAGCCTGGCGCATGAAAGCAGCATTCCTGGCTTGTCGTATGTGTGCGCGCAAGCCGCACTGGCCACGCTGGAACGCCGCAGCGCAAACCAGCCCGGTCTCGGTCTGGCGCTGCAAAATGCGATGACCCGGCATGCCGGTCAGCACGACTACATCCTGCTTGATTGCCTGCCGACGCTGGGCCTGCTGATGATCAATGCCTTGGCTGCCTGCGACCGCGTGGTGGTGCCGACCCAGGCAGAGCCGTTGGCTCTGCATGGCCTGGCGAGCATGGTGCGCACTGCCGACATGGTGCAGCGTTCGCGTGGTCGTGAGCTGCCGGTATCGATCCTGCCCACGCTGTTCGACCGCCGCACCCGCGCCGGCACCGAAACGCTCAAGCAAATGCAGGCCAGCTACGGCCCGATCGTCTGGGAAGACGCGGTGCCGGTGGATACCCGCATCTGCAACGCCGCTGCGCTGACACTGCCCGCCACTAGCGGTGACTATCAGGGCCGCGGCCTGTCCGCATATCGCCGCGCGCTGGAATGGGTGCTGGCCGATGACGCAATGCATATGGAGCAAGCTGCATGAGCAACCACACCGCCAACGGTGCGCTGGAAGATTATCTGGAAGGCCTGCTGCACGATGCAGGCGTCGAGAGTGTCGCCCCGCCTGCAATGGCCACTGTCGCCATTGGGCAGGCACCAGCGCTTGCCCACGCAGCGATCATGCTGACCGAGCCATCGGTGCAGACTGCGGCAACTCCCGAAGCCACCGCAATCTCCGAAGCTGCCACAACCAACGCCATTGCCGCTGTGATGAGCGCCGAGGCGATTGCGGCTGATTTGCCTGCTGGAGCCAAGGCCGATACGGGATTCGGCTCGCCCGTCGCCGCCTCCCCCAGTGCTGCCGATATCGCAGCCGATTTCCTTGCCGAGATGGATGCCGACCCGGCATTTGGTCCGCCTGTGGTCGCCGCTCCCAGCGTCGTGGATATCGCCGCCGATTTCCTTGCCGAGATGGATGCCGACCCTGCCTTCGCCACAGAAGCACCCAGCCCGTTCATGCGCACGGCCGAGCTGATCGCCGAAATGAACAGCGACCCGGCCTTCGCGACGGAGTCCGTTGGGGAGGACCTGCTCACTGCCGATCTGCTGGCTGAGATGGATGCCGACCCAGCCTTTGGGCTGGAGGCTGCACCGATCGCGGTGCCTGCACCTGCTCCCTCGCCAGCACCCGCACCAATGCGCGCTGCACCGGCACCGACCGGACTGCAGGCACTGCTCGCGCCAGGTCAGGCCGACAAGATTCATGCCGAACGCCGCGCTGGCGAGCGCAGCACGCGTTGGTTACGTCTGCGCTGCGGTGAACAAACCTATGCACTGGAATTGCTGAAAGTACAGGAAGTGGTGTTGCCGGTGCCGTTGCTGCCGTTGCGCGGCACCGCAAGCGCGATGCTCGGCATCATGAACCTGCGTGGCCAGGTGGTGCCGGTGATCGATCTGGGCCTGCACCTGGGCTCTTTGTCGGTGGAGATGGACCTGCACACACGCGTGGTGGTGTTAGAAGAAAACGGGGAAACCATGGGCCTGCGCGTGTCGGCCGTGGAAGACGTTACGAGTCTGACCGATCACCAGATCGAGCCACCGGACAACGCCCGCCTGTGCCGCATTTCTAACCACCTGTTCCGTGGCGTCGCACGTCTGGAGCGTCAGCCGATGATCCTGCTCGATGCCAGCCAATTGCTGCATTGACGCGCATACCTTGCTAGCACCTGCACACACAACAATTCAGTGTTAAAGCTTTCCCGCACGCCGCCGTTAGTACGCATAGAACCAGCCGTTCGGAGCAGTAATGAGCACAGTGACATTGGGTGAGGATCTCGGCATCGAGACCAGCGCCGACCTCAAGCAAACGCTTGCCGGATTCCTGACCCAGGATGGCAGCTTGGTGCTCGATGCCGGTGACGTCCGACGCATCCACACCGCCAGCATGCAGTTGCTCTGCGCCTTTGTGTTGAGCCGCCGTCAGGCCGGTCTGCACACCGCGTTCGATGGCTGCAACGACATTTTTAAAGATGCGGCCCGACTGCTCGGCGTCAGTGACGCGCTCGGACTTCCCGCATCCAATGACAACCTGAAATCTGTGGAGAACACCGCATGAGCGCTCGTATCTTGGTGGTGGACGATTCGGCGTCGATGCGCCAGATGGTCTCCTTCGCCCTCACCTCTGCCGGCTTTGCCGTCGAAGAAGCCGAAGACGGCGCCGTTGCGCTGGGCCGCGCGAAGGGCCAGCGCTTCAATGCGGTGGTGACCGACGTGAACATGCCCAACATGGATGGCATCTCGCTCATCCGCGAGCTGCGCCAGCTGCCGGACTACAAGTTCACCCCGATGCTCATGCTCACCACCGAGTCGGCGGCCGACAAGAAGTCCGAAGGCAAAGCGGCAGGCGCGACAGGGTGGCTGGTCAAGCCGTTCAATCCAGAACAGCTGATCGCCACCGTCCAGAAAGTCCTCGGTTAAACCCCTCTCGCTTCATCTCCGGATTTCACGCCCATGAGCATGGACCTGCAACGTTTCCACGCCACCTTTTTCGAGGAAAGCCGCGAAGGGCTGGACGCGATGGAAGCTGGGCTGTTGTCGCTTGAAGAAGGCAACCGCGATCCGGAAACCATCAACTCGGTGTTCCGCGCCGCGCACTCGATCAAGGGCGGCGCTGCCACCTTCGGTTTCGACGCTGTCGCCGGCCTGACCCACGTGCTGGAGACGCTGCTGGACGAGTTGCGCTCCAACAAGCGTGAGCTCGAACCCATTGCAGTCGATGCCATGCTTGGCTCGGTCGACGTCCTACGCTCCCTGTTGCGCGAAGCCGAACATGGCACCCCGGCCGATCCGGATGCGGTCAAGGCCGTGCACATCCGTTTGAACGCGGTGCTCGCCGGTCAAGCAACAGCGGCCACGGTGGTTGCCAAGTCGAAGGAAGAAGAACCCGAAGCCTGGCATATCGGCTTCACTCCAGCGCCGTCGCTGTTCATGAGCGGCAACGACCCGCTGCGCATCATCCGCGAACTCGAATATCTGGGACCGCTGCAGATTGCCGCGCGTCTGGAGCGCGTGCCTGGCTTCGAAAACATCGATCCGCTGGAAGCCTACCTGGCATGGGATCTGGGCCTGACCGGCAAGATTGCGCGCAACAAGATCGAAGACACCTTCGCCTGGGTCGTGGACGATTGCGAACTGGATATCCGCGCGATGGCGGCGCCCAGCCCCTCGCCGCGCCTGGCCGTGGAGGGGACGGCTGCCGCGCCGGTTGCCGCTGCCGCACCGACCGCTGCCGCCGCTACGCCATCCAAGGCCGCCGCTGCCGAAGCCGAAAGCTCGATTCGCGTCAGCGTCGACAAGGTCGATGCACTGATCAACCTGGTCGGCGAATTGGTGATTACCCAGGCCATGCTCAAGCAGGTCTCCACCGGTTTGGACCAGGCGCATGCCGAACAGCTGTTCGCTGGTCTGGATCTGCTCGAACGCAATACCCGCGATCTGCAGGAAGCGGTCATCGGCGTGCGCATGTTGCCTGTCGATGCCGTCTTCCGCCGCTTCCCGCGCTTGGTGCGCGACCTCTCTGGCCGCCTCGGCAAGCACGTGCGCCTGCGCACCATCGGCGAAAGCACCGAGCTGGACAAGGGACTGATCGAAAAGATTGCCGATCCGTTGGTGCATCTGGTACGAAACTCGATCGACCATGGTTTGGAAATGCCCGATGCACGCCGCGCCGCGGGCAAGGACGAGACCGGCACCATCACCCTGGCGGCATCCCATCAGGGCGGTCACATCGTGATCGAAGTCAGCGACGACGGTCGTGGCCTCAATCGCGCCAAGATCCTGGAGAAAGCAGCCGAACGCGGCATTGCTGTGCCGGACAACCCGACCGATGCGCAGGTGTGGGATTTGATCTTCGCACCAGGCTTTTCCACCGCCGATGCCGTCACCGATTTGTCCGGACGTGGCGTGGGCATGGACGTGGTCCGCCGCAACATCCAGGGTCTGGGTGGCGAAGTACAGCTGGAAAGCAACGCCGGCAGCGGTACCCGCGTGCTGATCCGTCTACCGCTGACCTTGGCCATCCTTGACGGCATGACCGTCTCGGTGGCCGGCCAGACCCTGATCCTGCCCCTGTCGTACGTGCTTGAAGCACTGCAGCCAGCACCGGAAGACATCCGCTCGATGGCCGGCGACGGCCGGGTGCTGCGGGTGCGTGGAGAGTATCTTCCGATTCTGTCGCTCACCAATTACTACGGCTTCGGCGGGCAACAGTCCTCGACGGAATCGCTGGTGGTGGTGGTCGAAGGCGATGGCCAGAAGATCGCGCTGGAAGTGGACGAATTGCTCGGACAGCAGCAGGTGGTGGTCAAGAACATCGAGAACAACTACCGGCGTATTCCCGGCGTCTCCGGCGCCACCATCCTCGGCGATGGGCGGGTGTCGCTGATCGTGGACATCGGTGGCTTGGTGCGCTCGCTGAAGGTGCCGCACGCCGCGTAGCGCACGACTGGCGGCACGAATGCGTGCCATGTCACGCAATAAGGTTGCGGCTCAACCGGCCTGACCGGTTGCACCGGATCAATACACAGGCCTCGGCACCGCTGCCGGGGCCTGTGCGCTTGTGCGTGCGGGCTTGATTGTTCACGCACGTGCAGGCATCGCGGACAGCCATCAGGACCGGCGAGGCACGTCAGCCAGCGGACTTGCGCCACGCAGCACATCACCTGACCACGCCATGGCAGGTACATGAACACACGCATGCTGCGATACAGCATTGGAGTTCAGAAATCTGCGATGCGACCGCTACCGATGTATCTCTTTTCCACCCTGCCCTTAGAGAATCTCGATGAAATTTCTGCATTCCATGAGCGTCGGACGACGCCTGGCGTTGGCATTCGCGTTGCTGATCGCCTTACTTGCCGGCTCCACTACCCTGGCGATGTACCAGTTCAAGACTGTCAAACACCAGGTGGCGATCATTATCGAGGTCAATAATCGCAGGGCAGCGCTGCTCAATAAGATGCGCGAGAGCAATATGCTGGGCGAGCGCTACATACGCGACTTCATGCTGGCGAGCCCGCAGCAGCAGCCTGTCGTCGATGCAAAGCTCAAGGCCAATCGCGAACATTACGCGCAGTTGTGGGATGCGTTGAACAAACTGCCGACCAACAACGAGGGCATGCACGCACGGCAAGCCATTGAAGACAGCCTCAACGCTGCCCGCGCCACCAACAACCGTCTATTCGCCCTGGTGCGCGAGGGTAATCTGGCGGGTGCAAAGCAGCTGCTCAGTGGGCAAGCACAGCCGTTGCTGGAGCGCCGTTCCAAGGCAATTGCCGCTGCGGTGGAATTACAGAATCGGCAGAATGCCGCAGGCGCCGAGAACATCCTCGGCAGTGTGACGCTGGCAAACCGTGCATTGATCGCCTTCGGCCTGCTTGCGGCCGGCCTGGCCGCCGCGTTGGCGTGGCTGATTTCGCGCAGCTTGGTGGGTCCACTCAAGCAAGCCACGCAGGTGGCCGAAGCGATTGCCCAAGGCGATCTGGATAACCCGATCGGCACCCAGCCCAGCGACGAACCCGGGCAGTTGTTGACCAGCATGCGTGGCATGCAGGACCAGCTCAAAGCCGTTGCCGCCGCGCAGCAAGAGATGGCGCGCCAGCACGACAGCGGCAAGATCAGCTTCCGCATGGACCAGGACGCGTTCCCGGGCGAATACGGCAGCATGGTGCGCGATACCAACAACTTGGTCGGCACGCATATCGCGGTCAAAATGAAACTCGCACAGATCATGTCGCGCTACGCCATCGGTGACCTGAGCCAGGACATGGACCGCCTGCCTGGCGAAGAAACGGTGCTGAGTGACACCATGGACACCGTCAAGGCCAACCTGACAGCAATGAACAGCGAGATCAAACTGCTCGCACAGGCCGCTGCCGATGGCGACTTCAGCGTGCGCGGCAACACCGCGCGTTTCCAGCATGATTTTCTGGCGATGGTGGAGAGTCTGAACCGGCTGATGGCCACCGCCGACAGTAACCTGGCCGCTGTGTCCAAGGTGTTGCAGGCCATTGCTGCAGGCGATCTCACCGAGCGCATGCATGGCCAGTTCAACGGCGTGTTCGCGCAGATGCGCGACGATGCCAATGCCACCACCGAACAACTGTCCAGCATTGTCGGGCGCATCCAACACGCCACCGCATCGATCAATACCGCAGCCAGCGAGATCGCCGCCGGCAACAACGATCTGTCGCAGCGCACCGAACAACAAGCAGCCAACCTGGAAGAAACTGCCGCCTCGATGGAGGAACTCACCTCGACCGTCAAACAAAACGCCGAAGGCGCGCGCCAAGCCAACCAGCTCGTGATCGGCGCGGCCACCGTGGCGTCGCAAGGTGGCGAGGTGGTCGGAAAAGTGGTCACGACCATGGCCGATATCGAGGTGTCGTCGAAGAAGATCGCAGCCATCATTAGCGTCATCGACGGCATCGCCTTCCAGACCAATATCCTGGCCTTGAATGCAGCGGTAGAAGCAGCACGTGCCGGCGAGCAGGGCCGTGGATTCGCGGTGGTGGCGAGCGAAGTACGCACACTCGCCCAACGCTCGGCCAGCGCAGCCAAGGAAATCAAGCAGCTGATTGACGACTCGGTGGGTAAGGTTGCCGAAGGTTCAGTGCTGGTGGATCAGGCCGGCAAGACCATGTCCGATATCGTCGCCAGCGTGCAGCGCGTCACCGACATCATGGGCGCGATCTCGTCCGCTTCGCAGGAGCAATCGACCGGGATCGAGCAGGTCAACCTCAGCGTGACGCACATGGACCAGGCCACCCAGCAGAACGCAGCGCTGGTGGAAGAAGCCACCGCCGCGGCTCGCGCCATGGAAGAGCAAGCCGGCCAGTTGGCCGATGCGGTGTCGATCTTCAAGGTGCAGCAGACTGCCGCCGTCGCGGCCGCGGCCAGACACCCTGCTCAGCCGCGCCTGGCTGACGCAAAGCTGGCAAGCGTAGCCAAGCGGGCCATCGTCCCGACAGTCGTGAACCCCAAGGCCAAGGTCGCTCTTGCGCCACGTCCGGCGGCTGCCCCTGCAGCCAACGGCGACTCGAGCTGGCACGAGTTCTGACCGCACTACCTGCGCAGAGCCCACGTGGACTGTTGTCAACACGCACACGCTCCGGCTTCGATGTCGGGGCGTGAACGTGAGGGAATGAAGCGCCTCAAAAACGTCGCCGTTTGCCGTTTGCCGACAGAGTACGACGGCAGTGCAGAGGCTGTGCACGTCCCGTCATCCAGCGCTGCGCGCTCCCCTCCGTCTTAAAAAGCCGGTGCGGCAACGCGCATTCGATGCCGCCGCCAGCGCCGCTGGTCGGAACGTGCTCAAGCACGCTCCGTTGCGGTCGATATGAGAACCACTGAGGGCGACAGCGCCCTTTCCAGCTCGTCAGAACGTCCGCATGCACATCTGCCAACCCAACCGCTCTACCCGCACCTTGCTGGGCTCGGTGTTCGCCGTCGCATTGCTGGCTGCGGGCATGTCGTTGCCGCGTTCCTTCGCCGCCTCGACCGCACCGGCACCGATACATCTGGACACTGTACCGGTGACAGCATTGCAGTTGCTGGCGTTGGATCTGGTGCAGCTGCGTGATGAGCAACGTGCGCAGCTTGTCGCGCGACACAACGCAGCGCGCATCGAGGCATATGACGAGCGCCTTGGCAACCTGCATCAACGCATCGCACGGCATGCTGGCTACTTCCAGGCCACCGCGCCACAAGGCGAGCAGGCCCGCAAGTTTGCGCGGGTGCAACAACAGCTGGGCAAGTATCTGGCGCAGCACCGCCTGGCCAATCGTGCCCTGCACGAGGGCGACTTGCAGTACGCACAAGCGTTGTCGCTGGACCACAGCGGCGATACCCGCGACATCTTGTGGAACGAACTACACAATCTGCAGGATTCGGTTGCCAGCGCCAGCGGTGCTCAGCGCAACTGAATCGATACGCGCAACGCAGAGCGTGCCACACAGCGACAGGACAACCGCGACGCTATCGCGATTGACTTGAACCGCCTCGGGAAGTTGGGATGATACGCTCAGGGTTCCGTAGACACTCAAGACCCTCGTTGCGCGTAGCGCCGTTTAAACTCTACAGGGGAGAGGTTGCCAGTTGAACCATGACGGCGCTTGGGGGTGTAGAACATCTCGATGTAATCGAACACCTCGGTGCGTGCGGCGTCCTTGGTGGGATAGATCCGCCGCCTGATCCGCTCGCATTCGAGCAGGCCGAAGAAGCTCTCCACCGGGGCGTTTGTGAGCGCCGGAACTTGCGCATCGAGGACAAAACGGCTGTTCGGAAAGCGATCGAAATCTACGGCCGAATCGTTCGCTCTAGCGAGCTCAATTAGTAGCTTTCTAGCTGCGCGCCGGACGGTCCGTTCGCGTCAATCGAGGCGCTTGAGCACCCCGATATCATGCCTCCGGCGCGGCATGGTTCCAGCAGCCAGCGCTTTGGCAATCGAAAAACTTTACCTGCGTTGCCGGACCGAGTTCGTCCCGTAGGATTTGAGCGGTCCGGGTACAGTAAGCCTGATCGTTGTTGAGCACTGAAACGGCGACACGGCGGATACCCGACTGTTTCATCCGACGTAGCAGATGAAGGTCATATTCACCAAAACCCCAGCCGTAGATCACCAGTGACTCACGTGCAGAAGGCAAGACCTCTCGGTACACGGTCGACAAGTAATAGCTGCTTTGGATGGAGGCCATCTTTTGTTCCGCCGTGCCCTCGCTGACGGAGAGTGGGACGACTTGTTCACTTTTCCATCTCTCTAGGATGGCCCCAAGCGGCCCGGCACCCCGGCTGTGAATTTTCGCCTCCTGTTCGATGCGGTCACGGCACAAAATAAGACTTCCGTGCGGATAAAAGACCAGGGTTGTTGACCGCTCCTGCTTGATAGGTTGCCTGAACCTCTGCCAGTTGTCGTCGAACCGGCCGCCGATGAAGCAGTCTTTGAATGCATGACCGTCATCGAATGCATGACCGTCATCATCGATGTCGAGCCGATACGTGACCGACCAGTACAACAGCAGATCGTAGTTCAGTGATAAGACCGTATCGAAGGACTTGAGGAACTCGTAGATCCGGGGCAAATGCTCGCTGACCACATCGTGCGCTGGGTGTATCTCGCGGACGGTCTGGATCAAGCAGTCTCGCACGTGTTGGTAAGCCACGCGCGTTCGATCGTCGGCGATTTGCAATGACTGGTTGACGTTCAATGCTTGCCATACGATCCTGAGGATCAGCTCAAAGTCCGACGTATCAAAGAAGTCAAAGAGACGCTCCACGTCAGGCGTTAGCAGGCCATGCCCTTCGGCATGGCAAGCAGGGAGCGGTAAGCGAAGCGGGGTTCGACGGAAATGCTGGCCCCGTTCCCGAGCAGAATTGTCCCCCGTTGCTCGTCGGCCAATTCGGCCCACGGCAGTATTTCAAACGACATGGTCGGCTCCTTGCAGCGTCTGCTTGTATCGGCAGGTCACGCCGTCGTCGACACAATGTACTGCAAATCCAGCAACCATCCAGCCTTCGCTGGCGTGCTTACATCCGTTGCTTTGTGTTGGTGCATAGCAGCGAGCTTAGCCGTCTCTGATACCGAGCACTGCCAACGCACGACGCTCTGTGGCACCACGCCCGATCCACTCGCGTACCAGCGTACGATGCGCCGGTACGCTCACCACTTTTTTCGCAGTGCATCCTTGATCACGTCGTTCTCGAACAGCTGCTCGGTCAGCAACTTCTTCAGCCGCGTGTTCTCAGCCTCAAGGTCTTTGAACCCATTGGCATCGGGCACGCTCATCCCGCCGAATTTGCTGCGCCACATGTAGTAGGAAGCCTCGCTGGAACCATGGCGCCGGCATAGGTCCTTGATCGCCACGCCGACTTCGGCTTCACGCAGGAAGCCGATGATCTGTTCCTCGGTAAAGCGCCTCTTCATGTCCAATCTCTCCGGCGGGCGCTTATCGCATCGATTGCCGTGCCAACCGCCCCCATTGCCGTCGACCGAACGTCGCCTGCCAGCAATACGCAGCTCTCACCCCTGGCTGTTACCGGCTGTGCGCATCCCTTTAACTACCTCTGACGCGCCAGCCGTCAGCGGCTTCGCCCGCGCGTCAAAGACATCGTGCCGAGCGCAGCAGTTCATTCGACGCCCTCATGCCGCATCCGATCCGCTTTGGTGTTCGTCCGGCGTTCAACGCCCGGCGCTGCGGCGCCATCGGCAACTTGCGTGCAGCACAACTGCTCGCTCAATAACGAGCGAGGCGACGGAAATACGACGCATGCTGCATCCGGCATTGCGACCAGCACACCGACGCGCTAGCGGCATGGTCCGCGCGCGCCAGAAACCCAGCACCGAGGTTTTGGCACACCACATGCATCAGCTTCAGCCGACACCGCAGCAGCACCGCGTCGGTGGAAGCGCAGGACTTGGAACATCAAACGGAACAGGCATCCCATGAGGCTGGCAACACATTCCCATTCATCGCGCACCCGTCCGGAGTCCGGTCGGCCCCATTCCTGGAGGCACTTGGCATGAAAATCAAACGCTTCGTCGCCTCGGACATGCGCACCGCATTCCGTATGGTGCGTGAAGAACACGGTCCGGACGCAGTGATCCTGTCCAACCGTCGTACCGCCGAAGGCATCGAGATCGTCGCTGCCAGCAACTACGACGAAGAACTCGTGCAGCGCGCCCTGGAAACCGCACGCTCCCAGACCCCGGCTGCCGGACACAATGAGCCGGCCCCCAGCCAGCAGTCGCCTGCCCTGCAGGCACCGGCCAGGACCGGCGCTCCGGTACACGCCCCGGCCAACCGCAGCACGAGCCAGCGACAGCGCGTCGCCAACGCCGCCGACGACATGATCGCCGCGATGGCGCTGCGTCAGCCTGTGAACGGGCTGCGCCAGCCGTCAGCCGCCGCCCCGGTGCACAGCACCGCCGCTTCCTCGCCTGCCGCCAAGGCACTGGCCCGCGCCGTTGGCGTGACCAACGCACCGCGCCAGGAACATGCACTGTCGGCGGTGCCGGAACACCTGTTCGCAGACTTTTTATCGACCGCCCCAATGCAGCCCCCCATCGTGCAGACAGGGACGTTGCAGGCTGCGAACCCAGTCATGGCGGCCACTGTTGCGTTGCACGCCGATGACGGCCAGAACGAGGAGGACGGCAATGTTGCAGCCGGCTTCGATCCGGACGAGGCTCTGCCACAGATCCCGCCACCGGCCGCGCTACCGCCAATCGTGGTCGCACCGGCCGCCCTGGCGGCGGTGCCGGTTGCCGCCGTCCCGGCGGCGCAGAACGATGAAGAACTCAAGCAGTTGCGGAGCGAGCTGGTGCTGATGCGCCAGATGATCGAGCGCGAAATGAACCGCCTCACCGACGAGCGCCTGCGTGGTTCACCGGTGCGTGCGCAGGCCTTGGAGCTGATGGACGACTACGGCTTCGATGCCGGTCTGATCCGCGAGGTGGCTCTGCAGATTCCAGCCGATACCGAATTGCACCGGGGCCGCGGCCTGATGCTGGGTTTGCTGTCCAAGCGGCTGCCGGTCGCCCCGGTCGACCCGCTGGAACGCGGTGGCGTGATTGCCCTGGTCGGCCCGACCGGCGCAGGCAAGACCACTACCATCGCCAAACTGGCACAGCGCTTTGCCACTGAGCATGCACCGCGCGACGTGGCTCTGGTCACTACCGACACCCAGCGCGTCGGCGGTCGCGAACAGCTGCACAGTTACGGTCGGCAGCTCGGCATCGCGGTGCACGAGGCCGATAGCGCCGAAAGCCTGCTGGAATTGCTGGAGCGTCTGCGCGACTACAAGCTGGTACTGATCGACACCGCCGGCATGGGTCAGCGCGACCGCGCCCTGGCTGCCCAGCTGAACTGGCTGCGCGCCGCCCAGCAGGTCACCTCGCTGCTGGTCCTGCCTGCCAACGCGCATTTTTCCGACCTCGACGAGGTCGTACGCCGCTTCGCCCACGCCAAACCCCAAGGCGTGGTTCTGACCAAACTCGACGAGACCGGCCGCTTCGGCAGCGCCTTGTCGGTGGTCGTCGATCACCAAATTCCCATCACCTGGGTGACTGACGGACAGCGAGTCCCTGACGACCTGCACCGCGCCAATGCCGCCAGTCTCGTTCTTCGCCTTGAAGATTTACGGCGCGCTGCCGATAAGCCCTGTACTCCGGAGCACAACCATGCAGTCGCGTGAATACGCAAAGCTGACCAACGCCTTCCCCCTGTCGGCGACCCGTCCCGAGCCGCTGGGCCCAGTGCGCACTATTGCCGTGACCGGTGGCAAGGGGGGCGTGGGTAAAACCAACATCTCCGCCAACTTGGCCGTGGCGCTTGCCGAGATGGGCAAACGCACCCTGCTGCTGGACGCCGACCTTGGCTTGGCGAATCTGGACGTGGTCCTGGGACTGTCACCAAAGTACACGCTGGCCGACCTGATCGCCGGTCGCTGCACGCTCGATGAAGTGATCATCGAAGGCCCCGGCGGCGTGCTGGTGGTGCCGGCCGCCTCCGGTCGCCGCCACATGGCGGAACTGGCGCCGGCCCAGCACATTGGCCTGGTCAATGTGTTCTCCGAACTGGAACGCGACCTGGACGTGATGGTCATCGACACCGCCGCCGGCATTACCGATAGCGTGTTGACCTTCTGCCAGGCCGCTCAGGACACCGTGGTGGTGGTCTGCGACGAACCGGCCTCGATCACCGACGCCTACGCGCTGATCAAGGTGCTCTCGCGTGAACGCAGCGTGGATCGGCTGCAAATCATCGCCAACATGGTGCGCGACCCCAACGAAGGCCGCCTGCTGTACGACAAGCTCTCGCGGGTTTGCGAAAAGTTTCTTGGCGATGTGTCGCTGAACTATCTCGGCCACGTGCCGCAGGACGACTGGTTGCGTCTGTCAGTGCAACGTCAGCAACCCGTGATCAAGGCCTACCCCGCCAGTCCATCGGCGCAGGCCATCGCAGACATCGCACGCCGCACCTCGCGCTGGCAGGCTCCCATCGTGGCGCGTGGCAACGTCGAGTTCTTTGTCGAACGCATCATCCAACGGGGAGTCGCCGCATGAGCACCGCTACCGCCACCACGGCCAGCGCGCAATACCGCGCCGTGCAGCGCAACAACGCCAACGACGTGGTCACGCAACACGCCGACCTGGTCCGCCGCATCGCCCATCATCTGGCGGCACGTCTGCCAGCCAGCGTGGAAGTGGACGACCTGATCCAGGCCGGCATGATCGGCCTGATTGAAGCCTCGCGCAGTTACGACTCCGAACAGGGCGCTTCGTTCGAGACCTACGCTTCGATCCGCATCCGCGGCTCGATGATCGACGAAATTCGCCGTGGCGACTGGGTACCGCGTTCAGTGCACCGCCGCGCTCGCGATGCCGCTGCCGCCGTGCGCAAGATCGAACAGAACACCGGCCGCGCCGCCGCCGCCACCGAAGTGGCCGCCGCGATGGAAATGCCGCTGCCCGATTACCTGCGTCTGATGGAAGATGCTGCACGTGGACAGGTGCTGAGCCTGGAATCGCGCATCGAAGATCACGGCGAGCTGGACACCACCGCCAAAGGTGGTCCCAACCCGCAGCAGATGATGGAGCGTGGCGAATTCGGCCGCGAGCTGGGAAAGGCCATTGGCCAGTTACCCGAGCGCGAGCAGCTGGTGCTTTCGCTCTACTACGAACAGGAATTGAACCTGAAAGAAATTGGCGCCGTGCTCGGTGTCAGCGAGTCGCGCGTCTGCCAGATCCATGGTCAGGCAGTGGTGCGCTTGCGGGGCCGTCTCAAAGTCTTCGAATTGGCCGATGCCGGTGTCGAAATTGACGAATAATTTTTCGTGTTAGGAGCTTGATGTGAACAAGAACATGCGGATCTTGATCGTGGACGACTTTTCGACGATGCGACGCATCGTCAAGAATCTGTTAGGCGATCTCGGCTTCACCAATACCGCAGAAGCCGAAGACGGCAACAGCGCCTTGGCGGCGTTGCGTGCTGGCGCCTTCGATTTCGTGGTCACCGACTGGAACATGCCCGGCATGACCGGCATCGACCTGCTGCGCAACATTCGCGCCGACGCCAAGCTCAAGCACCTGCCGGTGATGATGGTGACCGCCGAAGCCAAACGCGAACAGATCATCGAAGCAGCCCAGTGCGGTGTGAACGGCTACATCATCAAGCCGTTTACCGCGCAAACGCTTGAAGAAAAGCTGGGCAAGGTATTCGAACGTTTGGCGGCCACTGCCTGATGAACACCATCGTGGAAACCAATGCCGAACGCGCCGCGTTGATCGAGCGTCTGCAAGGCGCGCTCGACGCACTGGAAAGCGGTGACCAGGTGGCGTGGAGGCGCGAAGTAGACCACCTTGCCGCCCTGCGCACGCGCCCGATGATGCAGGGCCTGAGCCGCCTTGCACGCGAACTCGGCCAGGCGTTGGGCGAACTGCCCACCGTGCCCGAAGACGCCGGCGAACTCAACGATGCATGTTCGCGCCTGGACCATGTGGTGGAAATGACTGAAAAGGCCAGCCACCGCACGCTGGATCTGGTCGAAGAATGCCGCGAGCTGGCCAATCAGTTGCGCGACGGCGGGCTCAATCAAGAGCAGGGCGCGCTGTTGGAAAAGATGCGCCGCAACTTGACCGAGCTGGCGTTGACACAGAGTTACCAGGATTTGAGCGGCCAGATCATCCGACGCGTTGCTGGCATCGTACGGCGCGTGCATGAAGGTTTTGGTGCGCTCGGCCTGCCACCAAAGAACACCGAGCCCAAGCAAGACGACGGCGGTCTTGCCGGTCCTGCAATCAAGGGCCTGGACCGTCACGCGGTGTCGCAGGACGACGCCGATGACCTACTGTCCGGATTGGGGTTGTAACCATGAGCGCTGTTGCAGACGATATTGCTGCCGACTTCATCGTTGAGGCCCAGGAAATCCTGGATCGGCTCGGCGAACAGCTGGTGTCGCTGGAACAGGCGCCAGACGAAACCGACCAGCTCAACGCGGTGTTCCGTGGCTTCCACACGCTCAAGGGCGGCGCTGGCTTCCTGGCGATCAAGCCCATGGTGGAGCTGTGCCACGCCGCTGAAGAAACCCTCGGCATGGCGCGCTCTGGCCAGGCCGTGCTGCAGGCGCATCACTTCGATGCCGCGCAACAGTCGCTGGATTATCTTCAGGCCATGCTGGATGCAATGAGCTCGGGCGAACCGGTGCCGCACGCACCAGCGTCGCTGATTGCCCAGTTCGACGCCACCAGTAGCCCGCCGGCAGTGCAGGCGGCGCCGCCGACAGCTGCCAAACCAGCTGCCGCCGCCCATAGCGATACAGCGCAAGCACTCGCTCCCAAGGCAGTGAGCAAAACCGCAGCCAAGGGTAGCAGCGAGACGGAACAGACCGTGCGCGTGGACACCAAGCGCCTGGACGCCATCGTCAATTTGATCGGCGAACTGGTCCTTTCACGCAACCGCCTGAAGACATTGCGCACCCGCCTGCGCGACGAAGAACTCGACCGCGCGGTCAGCACGCTCGACATCGCCACCGCACGTTTGCAGACCGCTGTCATGCGTACCCGCATGCAGCCGGTCAGCAAGGTATTCGCCCGCTTCCCCAAGGTTGCCCGCGACGTTGCGCGTACGCTCTCCAAGGAAGTAGAGCTGGAACTGATCGGCGCCGAAACGGAGCTGGACCGCAACTTGGTGGAAGCGCTGGCCGACCCGTTGGTGCATTTGGTGCGCAATGCCATTGACCATGGCATCGAATCGCCTGCACTGCGAGAAGCCACCGGCAAACCGCGCAGCGGCCATGTGCGCCTGTCGGCGCAGCAGGAAGGCGACTACGTCAGTATCGAAATTCAGGATGACGGTGCCGGCATCGACCCAGAGCGTCTACGCCAGATCGCCCGCAACAAGGGGCTGATCGATGCCGAAGCCGCTGCCCGCTTGAGCACCGACGAGTGCTTGCATCTGATCTTCATGCCGGGCTTTTCGACCAAGGCCGAAGTCACCGACATCTCCGGCCGCGGCGTCGGCATGGACGTGGTGCAATCGCGCATTCGCGAACTCAGCGGACAGATCCAGATCCAGTCCGAACTGGGCCGTGGCAGCCGCTTCATGATCCGCGTGCCACTCACGTTAGCGATTTTGCCTACCCTGTTAGTACAGGCCGGAGAAGCAGTCTACGCATTGCCACTGGCCCGCGTGGTCGAAGTGCTGCACGCACCGCAGACCTCGCTGGGCTGGTTCGACGGCAGCGCCGTCCTCGACCGCCGCTCGCATACCCTGCCACTGATCGACCTGCGCCGTTGGCTGGGCGTACCGGCCGAACAACCTCCGCTGCTGACTGTGGTGTTGCTACAAGCCGGCGAAACCCGCTTCGGCCTGGTCGTGGACCAGGTGCGCGGCCGCGAAGAAGTGGTGATCAAACCACTGCCACGCGCGCTGCGCGGCCTACCCGGCTACGCCGGCGCCACTCTGATCGGCGATGGCCGTATGGCGCTGATTCTGGATGTGGACGGATTGCGCGTCACCAATCATTGAGGTTGAACCACCTGGTCGGCAGGCTGCCGCTCGGGCGGCCTGCCGATCGCAGTTGCAGGCAGGTCGGTTCTGCGGGTTGCGGTCGTACAGCGGAAACAGGCGTGACTGCACCTGCACCATCACCCGGTGACCCAGCTGGACATTGTGGTTGTGATAACCCACCGATTTCCTGCTGCAGTGCGTGCACCGGCATCGCTGCGAGAGCCAAACTCGTGCATTGCGAGTCATCGCTGGCTGGATCGCCTTCTACAACCAACAATGCCCTCATCAGGCGCTGAAGATGATGACCCCGGATGCGGCCCACGCCGCCAATTAACCGCATGACCTGAGCAGAAACGGGTGGGTCACTACACCTCTATGGCGGTTTTTGCGGCAAAGCAGGAGGGAGCTCGGAAGTTGGTTTAGTGTTCAAGCGACGCCGTTCTCCGACATGAGGAATGCCTGATGGAGCCCATTCGTTCTCGCACGCCACATTCTGCCCGCGAGCAGCTGCGGAGATTGCAATCCGACGCAGTCCAGACGAGTGTAGATCAAGGGGCGTCTATGCCCGATGGCAACCCCCTTGATGGCTTGCCCGCTCGACGGACGGTGTCCGAAACCCAGCTACCGCATTGGCCCGGAAGCGTGCCGGCGTTGTCCGCGGGCCGCTTCGGCGACGTGTTGCACGAGAGTGATCAGCCGGTGTTTGAGGCATTGCCTTCCTTCAGCGCTCAGCATGCAGCGGCTTCCCCTGACGCGCTGGATGAAGTGCAATCGGCGCTGCGTGCAGCCGATCACCTGCGGCCCACCGATGGCGTAGCGGCCACTGCCACGCCGCCGCAGTCTGCCGCCCATACCTCCGATGCTTCGCCTGCGGTGCATCAGGACCTAACTAGATTCGGCTACAGCCAGCCTCAACAGGAGAAGATCAAAGCGCAGGTGCGTTCTACCGTGGCGCAGCATCACCAGGCACTGGTCGGCCATGGATTTGCACATGCGCACATCGTTGAGCTCAGCACACACCCGGCGGGGTTGGGAATCGTGGCGTCCAAGTATCCAGACATCATCGCAACGATGCCGGAGGCAACGCATGAAGACATCGTCAGCGTCGGCAAGCAACGGGCCGGCGCAAGAGCCTTGGAAGCCTTGCTCACGGTGGCGGCAGAGTTGAGAGAGCCCCCGTTGCAATTGGTCACAAGCCAATTGCTCAAAATTGCAAAACGTGGCGGCGCGACTGCAGTGCAGGCAGTGTATGCATCACGCAATGTGCTGACCGCCCCGCCCCTGCACCTGACTCCGGCGCAGGTGGTAGCTATCGCCAGCAATATCGGCGGCAAGCAGACGCTGGAGGCCGTGCAACTGCTGCTGCCGCGACTGTGCAGGGAGCATCGTCTGAGTTCCGACCAAGTGATCGCCATCGCCAGCCACGATGGCGGCAAGCAAGCGCTGGAGACAGTGCATCGCTTGTTGCCCAGTTTGCGCAATGACCATGCCCTGACCCCGGAACAGGTAGTGGCCATTGCCAACCACGATGGAGGCAGGCAGGCGCTGGAGACGTTACAGCGCCTGCTGCCGGGACTGTGCAATGACCATCGCCTGACCCCGGAACAAGTGGTGGCCATCGCCAGCAATAAAGGCGGCAAGCAGGCACTGGAGACGATACAGCGCCTGTTGCCGGAACTGTGCAATGACCATCACCTGAGCCCTGCACAGGTGGTAGCTATTGCCAGCAATGGGGGCAAGCAAGCACTGGAGACGGTGCAACGCTTATTGCCTGAGCTGTGCAAGAACCATGGCCTGACCCCAGACCAAGTAGTGACCATCGCCAGCAATATTGGCGGCAAACAGGCCCTGGAGACGGTGCAGCGCCTGCTGCCCGTCCTATGCAAAGACCATGGCCTCACCCCTGCACAGGTTGTGGCCATCGCCAGTCATGGTGGCGGCAAACAAGCACTGGAGACGGTACAACGCCTGCGACCTGGGCTATGCAATGACCATGGCCTGACCCCTGCACAAGTGGTGGCCGTCGCAAGCAATAAGGGCGGCAAACAGGCCCTGGAAACGGTGCGGCAGCTGTTGCCGCGGTTATGTCATGACCACGGTCTGACCCCTGAACGGGTCGTGGCCATCGCCAGTCATGATGGCGGCAAACAAGCACTGGAGACGATGCAGCGCCTGCTACCCGAGCTATGCAATGACCATGGCCTGATGCCGGACCAGGTGATGACCATCGCCGGCAATAAAGGCGGCAAGCAGGCCCTGGAAACGGTGCGGCGGCTGTTGCCGCAGTTGTGTCATGACCACGGTTTGACCACGGACCAGGTGGTAGCCATCGCCTGCAATGGCGGCAAGCAGGCGCTGGAAGCGGTGCAGCGCCTACTCCGGCTCCTGTGCAAAGACTATGGCTTGACTCAGAACCAGGTGGTTGCTATCGCAAGCAATAGCGGCGGCAAACAGGCCCTGGAGGCGGTGCAGCGCCTGCTCCCGCTCCTCTGCAAGGACCATGGGCTGACTCGGAACCAAGTGGTGGCAATTGCAAGCAATAGCGGCGGCAACCAGGCCCTGAAAACAGTGAAAGAGCTGTTACCCGAGCTATGCAAGGAGCATGGCCTGACGTCGAACCAGGTGGTGGCCATCGCCAGCAATAATGGTGGCAAGCAGGCCCTGAGAGCGGTGCAGCGCCTGCTCCCCATCCTTCGCAAGGAGCATGACCTGACACCGGAACAGGTGGTGGCCATCGCCAGCAATAGCGGCGGTAGGCAGGCGCTGGAGACCGTGCAGCGCCTGCTGCCGGGACTGTGCAATGACCATGGCCTGACCCCGGGTCAGGTGGTGACCATCGCCAGCAATAACGGCGGCAAACAGGCCCTGGAGACCGTGCAGCGCTTACTTCCCGTCCTGTGCGCGGACTACGGCCTCAGTCAGGAGCAGGTGGTGGCCATCGCCAGCAATAGCGGTGGCAGGCAGGTGCTGGAGACCTTGCAGCGCCTGCTGCCCGTCCTCTGCAAGGACCATGGCCTGACCCTGGATCAGGTGGTGGCCATCGCCAGCAATGGCGGCGGCAGGCAAGCGTTGGAGCGTGTTTTTGCCCAGTTGTCTCGCCCTGATCCGGCGTTGGCCACATTGCCAAAGGATCGCCTTATCGCTTTGGCCTGCCTTGGCGGACGTCCTGCGCTGGAGGCGGTGATCAAGGGGTTGCCGCATGCGCCAATGTTGATCAGAAGAGCCAATCGGCGTGTTTCCGAACGCACCTCCCATCGTGTTGCCGATCCAGCGCAAATTGTTCAATTGCTGAGTTTTTTCCAGTGCCACCCCTACCCAGCGCAAGCATTCGATGGAGCGATGCGGCAATTTGGAATGAGCGGCACCGGATTGATACAACTCTTTCGCCGTGTGGGCGTCACCGAACTCGAAGCCCGCAGTGGAACGCTTCCCCCCGCCTCCCAACGCTGGCAGCGCATCGTGCAAGCATTGGGAGGGCAACCCGCGTCTGCTTCTAGTTTTGTTCCAGCTCCAGATGCAGCTCAGGAGTCCTCGCATGCATTCGCCGACTCCCTGGAACGTGAACTGGACACGCCAAGCCCAATGGACGAGACATGTCCGGCACCGGCACGCCGCCGCAAACGGCACCGATCCGATGGTGCTGTCGACCGTCCCCCACAACAGTCTGATAAGGCGCAGGTTTCCGACCAATCCGATGCGCTGCATCTGCATCTGCCCAGCGGCTGGGGTGCCAAACGGCCCCGTAGCAACGTCGGCGGCGGCCTCCCAGATCCTGGGACGCCCACGGATGCGGACCTGGCCGTTTCAAGTACTGCGCTCGTTTGGCAGCACGCGTCCACCTTCGCAAGCGCTGACGAAGATTTCCCCGAATTCAACGACGAGGAAATTGAATGGTTGATGGCGCTATTTCATTCTTGAAGCCGAAGGGCACTGCAAGCTGTCGTGCACGCGCAAACACGTGACCATCGATGCTGCGTGCTCACAACCTGTCTCTGCCTTACTTGCTCCATCATCTGCCGGCACCTTCCGAAGGGTTTAAGCGAGCAAAATCATCGGCTGGATTTCGGGTCAATGCCCAACGATCTTCCGAACTTGTGTGCTGATATGCGGATTCAGGAAAACATCCTCTAGATCAAACCCATTAGTGTTCCAGCGACGCCGTTCTATGAAATGAGGAACACCTGATGGAGCCCATTCGTTCTCGCACGCAATATCCCGCCAGCGAGAGTCTGGCCGGATCGCAACCGGATGCGGACCAGCAACGTGCGGACCAGGGGGCATCTACGCCTAGTGGCGGCCCCCTGGATCGCTTGCCCACGCGACGGACAGTGGCCCGGACCCAGCAACCGCCTTCGCCTGCAAGCTTGCCCGCGTTTTCCCAAGACAGGTTCGGTGACTTGCTACATCAGGTTGATCTGCCGCGTTTTGCGGCATTGCCTTCTTTCAGCGCTCAGCATGCAGAGGCTGGGCCGGACGCACTGGATGGGATGCAACCGGCACTGCGTGCAGCCGATAGACTGCAGCTCCCTGTCGGCGTAGCTGTCACGGCAGCGCCGACGCCTGGCGTCCCAATCTCCGACCCTTCACCTGCCTCGCCTATGGATCTAGGCGCACTCGGCTACAGCCAGCCGCAACAGGAAAAGATCAAACCGAAGGGACATTCCGCCGTCGCGCAGCATCATCAGGCGCTGGTCGGCCATGGTTTTACGCATGCGCACATCGTGGAGCTCAGCAAGCACCCACCAGCGTTAGAAACCGTGGCGGCCAAATATCCGGACATGATCGCGGCGTTGCCGGAGGCCACGCACGAGGACATCGTCGACGTCGGCAAGCAATGCTCGGGAGCACGGGCGCTGGAGGCCTTGCTCCTGTTGGCGGCAGAGTTGAGAGAACCACCGCTACAGTTGGTCACAAGCCAACTATTCAAGATAGCAAAACGTGGTGGAGTTAACGCGATACAAGCCGTACATGCATCGCGCAATGTGCTGACTGCCGCCCCCCTGCACCTGACCCCGGCACAGGTGGTGACCATTACCAGCCGCGATGGCGGCAGGCAGGCGCTGGAGGCGGTGCAGCGGTTGTTGCCTGTCCTATGCAACGATCATGGCCTGAGCCAGGCACAGGTGGTGTCCATGGTCAGTTATAACGGTGGCAAGCAAGCGCTGGAGGCGGTGCAGCGGCTGTTGCCTGGGCTATGCAAGGAGCATGGCCTAACCACAGCCCAGGTGGTGAGCATCGCCAGCAATGGCGGCGGTAAACAGGCGCTGGAGACCGTGCATCGGCTGTTGCCCGCGTTGTGCAAGGACCATGGTCTGATTCCGGACCAAGTGGTGGCCATCGCGAGCAATATCGGTGGCAAGCAGGCCCTGGAGACCGTGCACCGCCTGCTGCCGGTCCTCCGCCAGGAACATGGGCTGACCACCGAACAGGTGGTGGCCATTGCCAGCAATGGTGGCGGCAAACAGGCCCTGGAGACCGTGCAGCGCCTGCTGCCCATCCTCTGCAAGGAGCATGCGCTGACTCCGGCCCAGGTGGTGAGCATCGCCGGCAATAGCGGAGGCAAGCCGGCCCTTGAGACCGTGCATCGCCTGCTGCCCGTTCTCTGCAAGGACCATGGCTTGACCCCGAACCAAGTGGTGGCCATCGCCCGCAATATCGGCGGCAAACAGGCGCTGGAAACAGTGCAGCGGCTGCTGCCGGTGCTCTGCAAGGACCATGGTCTGAGCCCGGAACAGGTGTTGGTCATCGCTGGCCGCGAAGGCGGCAAACAGGCGCTGGAAACGGTACAGCGGCTATTGCCCGCCCTGTGCAACGACCATGGCCTAACCACGGCCCAGGTGGTGAGCATCGCCAGCAATGGCGGCGGTAAACAGGCGCTGGAGACCGTGCACCGGCTGTTGCCCGCGTTGTGCAAGGACCATCGCCTGACCCTGGACCAAGTGGTGGCCATCGCAACCAACATTGGCGGCAAGCAGGCGCTGGAAACAGTGCACCTCCTGCTGCCCAGGCTATGCAGGCAATATGGCCTGACCCCGGACCAAGTCGTGACCATCGCCCGCAATAACGGCGGCAAACAAGCGCTGGAGACGGTGCAGCGGCTGTTGCCCATCTTGTGCAAGGACCATGGCCTGACCTCGGAACAGGTCGTAGGCATCGCCAGCCACGATGGTGGCAGACAGGCGTTAGAGGCCGTGCAATGCCTGATGCCGGTGCTGTGCAAGGACCACGACCTGACCCCGGACCAGGTCGTGGCCATTGCCAGCCATGGCGGCGGTAAGCAGGCCCTGGAGACCGTGCAGCGCCTGCTTCCCGTCCTGTGCAAAGAGCATGGTCTGACTCGGAACCAAGTGGTGGCTATCGCCAGCAAGATGAGCGGCAAGCAGGCCCTGGAGACGCTGCAGCGCCTGCTGCCTGTCCTATGCAAGGACTATGGCCTGACCCCGGAACAGGTAGTTGCTATCGCCAACAATAGCGGCGGTAAGCAGGCGCTGGAGGCGGTGCAGCGGCTGCTCCCAAACCTCTGCGAAGAACATGGCCTGACGCCGGAACAAGTGCTATCCATCGCCAGTCACGATGGCGGCAAGCAGGCGCTGGAGACGGTGCAGCGATTGCTGCCCGTCCTGTGCAAGGAGCATGGTCTGACTCGGAATCAGGTGGTGACCATCGCCCGCAATAGCGGCGGCAAGCAAGCGCTGGAAGCGGTGCAGCGACTGCTGCCCTCGCTATGCAACGACCTTGGCCTGAACCTGGGCCAAGTCGTGACCATCGCCAGCAATCACGGCGGCAAGCAGGCGTTGGAGACGGTGCAGCGACTGCTGCCCTCGCTATGCAACGACCTTGGCCTGAGCCTGGGCCAAGTCGTGGCCATCGCCAGCAATCACGGCGGCAAGCAGGCGTTGGAGACGGTGCAGCGACTGCTGCCCTCGCTATGCAACGACTTTGGCCTGAGCCTGGGCCAAGTCGTGGCCATCGCCAACAATAGCGGTGGCAAGCAGGCGCTGAAGGCGGTGCAGCGGCTGCTGCCCTCGCTATGCAAGGACCATGGCTTGACGCCGAACCAAGTGGTGGGTATCGCCAGCCGTTATGGTGGCAAGCAGGCACTGGAGGCCGTGCAGCGCCTGTTGCCAGTGCTGTGCAAGGACTATGGCCTGAGTCAGGAGCAGGTGGTGGCCATCGCCAGCAATGGGGGCGGCAGGCAGGCACTGGAGCGCGTTTTTGCCCAGTTATCCCACCCTGATCCGGCGTTGGCTGCGTTGTCCAACGACCGACTCGTTGCCTTGGCCTGCGTTGGCGGACGCCCTGCGCTGGAGGCGGTGATCAAGGGATTACCGCACGCGCCAATGTTGATCAGAAAAGCCAATCGACGTGTGTCCGAACGCAGCGCCCATCGCGCTGCAGATACCGCGCAAATTGTCCAGGTGCTCAGCTTTTTCCAGTGCCACCCACACCCAGCAAATGCATTCAACGAGGCGATGCAGCACTTCGGGATGAGCAGACGCGAGTTGTTAAAATTCCTGCACCGCGTGGGCGTCACCGAACTTGAAGCCTGCAACGGAACGTTTCCGCCAACATCCCGGCGCTGGCAGCGCATCGTGCAAGCATTGGGAGGGCAATCATCTTCTGCTCCTACGTTTGCGCCAGCGCCGGCTGCGGCTCAGGAGCCCGCGCATGCATTGGCCGACGTCCCGGAGCGTGATTTGGACCTGCCCAGCCCAATGGACGAGGCACATCAGGCACCGGCAAGCAGCAGCCGCAAGCGCCCCCGCCCCGATGATGTTGTCGACCGCTCCCCACAACAGCTTGCCGAGGCATGGACTCCCGAGCAGCCCGATGCACCGGATGTGCATCTCCCCAGTGGCTGGGGTCTCAAACGCACGCGTACCCGCATCGGCGGCGGTCTCCCGGATCCTGGGACGCCCACGGACGCGGACCTGGAAGCATCCAATACGCTGTTCGTTGGGCAGGATGCAGTCACCTTCGCAGGCGCTGACGAAGATTTCCCGGCATTCGACGACGAGGAAATCGAATGGTTGATGGAGCTGTTGCCTTAGAGCGGCTAACAAAACGTAGCGAGCAGCTGTCCGGTGGGCGCGGACGGCGCGC
>Ga0207791_1000094_pt1 | contig 25327 bp, 19 predicted proteins | sample HigsolmetaGSP16D_FD_184844 | JGI IMG/M metagenome (GOLD analysis project Ga0207791, IMG submission 184844) | High solid enriched microbial communities from the Joint BioEnergy Institute, USA - SP1-6-D (SPAdes) | ecosystem: Engineered > Bioreactor > SSF (Solid state fermentation) > Aerobic >...
GTAGAAGAAGGGAAAAATAAAATGTCGGTCTTAAACGCAGTCAGAAATAAAATAATTCACAGAATTTATGCACTAATTAAAAATCAAAATATTTATAAAAATAACTTGGTTTTGTCATAGAAATCAGAATGACTTTACCAGATCATATCATTAATTATTCTCTTAATCTCAAATATTATAATCCTTCAAACTTCTTCATTTTATTAAGACTAATGATTTATAATTTGATTGAAATTTTAATAATTAGCTATTATAAGGTTTATCTTTTGGTGGAATAATAATGATAATAAAATTTAAAAATACTCTGTCAAAAATCTAATTTTTGAGGATATAATGTTATAAGATTTTTAACTAAAAATATTGCTTACACGATAATAAAAAGCGGTTAATTCTATAATATTTTAAATTATATTTATTTTTTTTAAGGATTTATTAAAATAATAACACTATATTTGCAAAGTTATTATTTAAAGGTTCTGCCTTTGCAATTTCTGCACAGTTATTATTTCTTTACAGTTTTCGCTTCTTCAGATCATTATAATTTTAATCTTATTAAAAAAATATGAAGATTATGCACGTTCGAAAATTTGTAAATATTTCTACACTATGTTCAGTTGAACAAAATTCAATGCTATTGATAACGCTTGGTTGAAAATGATATTATGAATCTTTTTACATTCATTATTTATTATCCAAAATAAACCGAACGAGAAAATAATTTAACAAAGCAAACATCATTAATTGAAATGAATTTAGATTATTCATCAATTATTCGATATAATACCGGTTTCGGTAAATACATTTTATGACATTTAACCAATTAAACATTATTCAGCCAATATTAAACGCAATTGAAACTGCTGGATACACCCAACCCTCAGAAATCCAAGAAAGAAGTATTCCCACGATCCTAAATGGCAACGACATGATAGGATGTGCACAGACAGGTACAGGAAAGACGGCTGCATTTGCAATACCAATTATCCAATTGATGCATCAAGCACCGAAGAAAACTAAAGCAATTCGCACATTGGTATTAACACCAACACGAGAATTAGCGGTACAAATCAATGAAAATTTTAATTTATATAAAGGAAATTTACGCCTTTCGAATATCGCTATTTATGGTGGAGTTCGTCAACAAGGTCAAGTTAAAGCATTGAACCGAGGAGTAGATATTTTAATTGCAACGCCAGGGCGACTAATAGACTTAATAGAACAGGGTTATGTTCGTTTAAATGAAGTTGAAATCTTGGTTTTGGATGAGGCAGATCGAATGTTAGATATGGGATTTGTGAATGATATAAAAAAACTACTAAAGTATATCCCTAAAAAACGTCAGACTTTATTTTTCTCAGCAACAATGCCGAATAAAATTAAAACTTTTGCAAAAACGATATTGAAACAACCCAAAGAAGTTATTGTATCTCCGATTTCATCTACAACGGAATCAGTGACACAAACGGTTTATATGGTTGAAAATAAAAAGAAGGAAGAATTATTAATTGAAATTTTAAGAGGTCAAAAACTTAAACGATCACTTGTTTTTACACAAACGAAACATGGTGCAGATAAATTAATGAAGACGCTGAATAAAATAGGTGTAAAAACAGGAGCTATTCATGGAAATAAATCACAAAATGCGCGTCAGAGTGCATTAGAAGATTTTAAAAGCAAACGAATCACTGTTTTAATTGCAACTGATATCGCATCGAGAGGAATTGATATAGATGATTTATCTTTTGTAGTGAACTATGAAATGCCAAATGTTCCGGAGACGTATGTACACCGTATAGGTAGAACAGGACGTGGTGGAAATTTTGGAGAAGCGGTTTCGTTTTGTTCTAGAGATGAAAAAAATGAATTGAGAGATATTCAAAAATTAATAGGGTTTAAAATTCCAATTAATCCTAACACAAGTTGTGCATTTCATTTAGATTAATTAAAATGAGATACATAAATAAAATATTAGAAAAATTAAAAAATACAATACAATGAAAGAAGGTACAGTAAAATTCTTTGATGAAACCAAAGGTTTCGGATTTATAACAGCAGAAGATAACAAAAAAGACATATTCGTACATAATTCAGGATTAATAGATTCTATCTATGAAAATGATGTAGTGACTTATGATTTGGAACAAGGACAAAGAGGTATGAACGCCGTTAACGTTCGTATCAAAAAGTAGCTTTTTTGCAATTATTTATTTTAATCCTCTAAATTTATTAGAGGATTTTTTTTATCCTCTATTGTAAATTTATTGTTAGTATATGTATCATTATTTGCTATTTGAAACATATGAGCTTTAGATTCTAAGAAGTTCTTTATATATCTTGTTGTATTAGGTATAACATTTCATGAATTAGATTTAATCAATGGATTTACAGGGGGCTAGACCAGTAGTTAGTAAATAGTAAATAGTAATTATTGGGTATGATTATAAAACTTATTATTAATGGGTTTTATAATTCATTTTAACCTCTTATTTCTCGATACAATTTTCTTTTGCTAAAGCAACGAAAATCACTCGAAATGACAAAAAAAGCCCCAACTGAATTATTATTGAGTTGGGGAGTTTATTTTGTGATAAGCAAACTGGAAATTAACTGCAGTTGCTTTTTTGTTGTTGCCCTATACACTTATAAGCTTTGCAAATAGGCGTAATCATATGACTGAATATCAATTTCTACTTGATGTAGTATTTTGGGATTGATAACACTATAATTAATTATTATAAAAATACCTGTATTGAAATGCTTCTTTTACCAATAAACCATTCATAGTAAACTCAATATAAAACAATGATTTAGTTGTATTATACATTTCTAATGCTGAAGTCTTTATAATTTTTTCTAACGATCTGTAATCAAATGAAACTATATTAGGATGTTTTGATGCAATATATTTCCATAGCCTTCTAAAATTTACATAACGTTCCGAAGCTAGACCTATGTTACTAATTTCATCTGCATATTCATTTGAGTATATATTTCCATTAATATTATAATGAAATTTAGTTTTTACCGCATTATCAAATACGAAAGGTTTTAATTCCTTTGTTCCACGTGTATGATTACAATTTTTACAACAAGCTAATAAATTATAATAGGATATATCGTGTGGTAAATTATCTAAATTAGAATTAGGTAAATTTCTATTTAAATAATTAAAAGTTGTTTTCTCTATACAAGTTATGGAATAATTTGTAAAAGAATTATAAGGTTGAGGTTTTTGAGGATATAAATGCTCTATTGTAGTTGAATCATTTTTTTCTAAATGTTTCATACAATAACAACATAAATTATTTTGTTCGTCTATAAGAGCAAATTTAATATCGTTATAAATTTGTTCTCTTAAGCCTATATAATTATACTTACTGCTGTACTGGGAATTTGCTGTTATCCATTTATTATTTTCAAACCGTGTGTAAAATGGTAGAAATACACTTTGATTACATTTATTAATATATTCCATCGGAATTATAATTTTTGTAAAATATGTTCTGGAATAGATCCATCGAATAATTCTTCTATTTTATTGTAATATTCTTGTGAGAGATCATTGTTTTCTTCTTTCAAAAAACAGTAAGCATTAATATATGCATCTAAAAGTTTATTAGAAATATTTACCCCCATTATATCAATTAAAGTTGAATTATAATCTATTGAATATAAATTACCTAACTCCGCATCATCATACTTACCATTAATCTTTTCTAATTGAATAATCTTTTTAGAAATATTATCAGAATTATAAGCACTTAAAATAATTGGAGAATGTGTTGTAATAATAAACTGTAATTCTGGAAAAGTTTTTCTAAATCTATTTAAAACTGTTTGTTGTAAGCTCGGGTGTAAATGTAACTCCAATTCATCAATTAATACTAAACCATCAAATTTATCTGTCACTCCATTCAAAATAAACCATCTATAAGCAATATCATAAACTATATGAATTAGCCTTTGATAACCCATTGGTAAAGAATTCTCGCTATAGACTCCTTCATTAAATGAATTCATATTACCAAATTGAAAAAACAAAATTTCACTCTTATCTATACGACGTTTTTTTATATCAAATAAAATTAATTCTTCTGAGTCAAATTCATTTTCTTTTGAAAAAAACTTAAGTAAAATATTTTTTATAAAATTAAATTCCGCCTCAAAATGTGCTGTAAAGTCTTCATTAGATTGACTCAGAATTAAAAATCTATTTTCTAAGTCCTTTAGTTGATTATGAAATATTTCGGAATTATTCTCTGACAATTTAACCTTTAATAATTCAATATCATCTTTTAAATCATTTATAGTTTGTTTAGTATGTTGAATTTCGTTTAAAATAAATTTTGTTCTTAAAAACCAAGAAGGAGTAATACTTCCGTCAACATTCCATAAGAAATACCCCGCATCACGTGGAATTATTTTGGATTTAGAAATTACTTTATTGAAACTATTTACAACAGCATTAGCATCATTTTTTTTATGTGGATAGCAATCACCATAAAATCCTAACAATGGTAATGTTGAAGAATTATTTAGATGATATTTCTCAAATTTCTTTTGGGCATCTTTATAGTATCTTGGATGTAATTTACCTTTGTATTTATCTTTATAAAATTTCCATTCTAAATGATTATTATCAAAATTTATTTGATAATTAATTTCAGTAGGCCATTGAAATCCTTCACCATTTTCTTTGAAAGTTGTATCCCAATCACCTAAACCTTCAACTTTATTCGTGTTGTTTTTAATTAATGAATTTTGACCTGTATTCGAAAAAATAAAAGTCATCCCCTTTCTTATTGCACTTAATAATGAAGACTTTCCTGTACCATTTTTTCCAATAATAATTGTAGAATCTGAACCAAATTCAAAATCATTATCTTCATAACAACGGTAGTTTTGTATTTTTATGGAATTAAGTTTCATTTATAAATATTTTTTTTCAAAGATAATAAATAAGCAATGGTATAAGTTAATTGTAATTTTATTTTACAGAAATTCTATTTTCGTTTAGAAGTAATTGATTTTGATTGACCATTGATAAAATTACTTGATCTAAAATATTATTGATTTGGTTTCCTACTTTTAAGAAGCCAAAAGCTTTTGCTGTTAATTTGATTAAATCTTCTTTATTTAAACTAATGTTAGCATCCATAATTTCTTGTATCGCAATAGCTATTTCTTCTGGAGCAATATCCTCTATAGTTCTTTTTTCAATTGTATTATCACGATATGTTTCCAACTCTTGTGGTTGTTGCGCTGATACCCAATAAAAATCTTGATGACCTTCAGTTATTACCACTTCAGGAATTGAAACAACTATATGCGATAAATAGTTATTCAGTTTTGCACCTGCTCTTGAAGTATTCCATAATTTTAAAATCTTTTTAAACAATAAAGATTTACTAATAGGAGTTTCTACAGTTATGATTTCCTTCATTTGATTTAGAATTACAGGTCTATTTTCCATATAATAGATGGACTCTGAATTCGCAAAATCAATAGGTTCAATGGCAGCTGATTGATAAGGCACTATCGATTTACTTCCTGCTTTTTCCTCTACTAAAAGATTAGATTGTGGTATTTTTTTCAATTGGATTTCTTGTACTACTGGATTAGGTTCTACAATTTTATTATCTTGAATATCAAAAATTAGTTGCTTTATTTCCTCTATGCATTTTTCTTTATTCTTTAACCAATCTAAAGTCCATATACGATAGATGTTCCAACCTAAAGCTTTTAAAACATTAGGTGCTAATAATTCACGATCATTCGTTGTATTAATATCGTTGTAATTCTCTCCATCTACTAGAATTCCTAAAATATACTCTTTATTATTCTCAGGATTAATAATCCCTAAATCTACTTTATAATTTGAAGTTCCAATGTATTTATTTACCTGTAAACCATTATCTAATAAAGCCTTTTCAATCGCATCTATTAACGTAATTTTATTTAATTGAGAACTATTCTTCTGCAATATATAATTTCCTTTTTCAGCAAAATTCAAGAATTCTTTTAAACCTTTTACCCCTTCAGATTTTGTACGATTTAAATCGATTTGATCTCCTTTAAGAGTAGAAAATACTTTCATTTCATATCGTGCTCTTGTAACAGCTACGTTTAATCTTCTCCATCCACCATCTCTATTTAAAGGACCAAAATTCATTGCGATTTTACCTTCTTCATCTGGACCGTAACAAATTGAAAAAAGAATAATATCCCTTTCATCACCTTGTACGTTTTCAAGATTCTTAATGAAAATCGGTTCTTCATTTTGCATTGCAAATTCCTCTAATGATGGATGATCTTGAAATAATTTTTGTAATAAATCATCAATTAATTCTTGTTGAACCTGGCTAAAAGTTACTACCCCTAATGATTTGTTATTTCCTGATTGAAGATGCTTTTTGATGTATTCAACAATCGCTAAGGCTTCATTTTTATTGGTACGTGATTTCCCTTTATCATAGAAACCATTAATGTGTTCAAAAGTTACCTTTTGATTTAGGTCATCTGGCGATGGAAACGTTAACAATTTACTATCGTAAAAGTTCTTATTACTGAACGATATTAAACTCTCGTGTTTACTTCTATAATGGCGTAATAAGTGATTCGATGGTATTGATAAAGCTAGAGTATCTTCTAAAATACTTTCTAGATCTTCTAATTCCATATTTTCTTCATCTATTTTATTTGAAGCAAAAAAGCTCGTTGGAGGCATCTGTTTTGGATCACCTACAATAATTGCTTGTTTTGCTCTCGCTAATGCACTAATTGCTTCTGAAGTTGGTAATTGAGAAGCTTCATCAAATATGACTAAATCGAAATGTTCTTGATTTACATCAAAGTATTGAGCAACTGAAATTGGACTCATCAACATACAAGGCTTTAATCTTGGAATTAACGTAGGAATTTGGTCGAATAATCTACGAATTGTAATTCCTCTTCCTTTACTTCTAATCGATTTTTGTAAAATCCCTATTTCAGAACTCTGTGCCGCTTCCAACGAAAGATTTGGAATTTTAGCACTTAGTTGTGCTACCAATTGCTGTTTAGATAATTCTGTATATTGTTGATGAATTTCTTTGTATTGTTTGATTAATGATTCATATATATCAGCATCAAAATGATTCAATTCATCAGAAGAATATATGGATTGCACAAAATGATTTAATCGAATGACTCTTTCAAATTCTTGTTCAGCATTATTTGAATCGATTACACCTTCATTTATTTTTTCAATAAACCAGCTGGTATCAATTTCATTCGACTTCTCTTCATAACTTCTAAATTTAAGCCATTCATCTAAGCCATCAATATGCTTTATAATATTCAATAACTCATCTTCATTCGGAATTTGATCTAAATAATTTAATAACGACCTTTTATTGGTTTCGTTTGTTTCAATTTTATGAATTACATTTTCAATATCATTTTTAAACTCAATATTTAGAATGATCTCCTTTAACCAATTATTCGCATTATCTTTTGATAATTTGCTTGATAAACCAACAAGTTCCTCTACTTTTTCTAAATCTTGTTTGATTTTATCTTTATTAATTCGATTACTTGGTTTGTACTTCTCCAGTTTAATGTCAAAAACATTAAATTTTTCATCATTTAAATTCTTTGATTGATTTTTCAGTTCATCGAGATTAGAAAATAATTGATCTATACGAGTAGAATCATTTATTTTATTGGAAGAAAATCCTTGTAAAACACCTTTAACTTTTCTTTGCTTTAACCATTTCGGAATAAACCACGTATGTTTCGATTGATTCCATAACATTTGAATTTCTTCGTAATTAAAATCAATAATTTTCGAATTAAATTCTTGTGTGATTGAATCTGAAGTTTTAGCGATAGATTCATTAATTTTCACCCATTCATTTAAGTGGCTCTTTTTTATCTCATCTACAGCAAAATCAATTAAATCAGTATTAATATCATTATTCTGGATAAATTTGATGATTGATAAATATATTTCAATTTCTGCATCCTCTATTTTATACTTCTCCATTAATACATTCTTTTCACTTGTAGAATGTATAAAATTTTGAATAGCTGACGTGATATTTATTTTTAAATCAAATTGATTATTTTGATTCTTGATATATTTTAATGGATGTTGATTTGGAATCCCAATTTTACTTATTACCGAATCAAATGCAGTAATCCAACTTTGCCACTCATTCCATTTATTTAAGTTTAAAAGATCAAAATTAATCGGAACGCGTAACTCATTTGAAAATTGAATATTATAATATTCTAAATATGAAATTGTATCATAAATACTCCATCCAATTGTATTTTTTTCGTGAAGTTTAATTACATATTGATTCAATTCTTTACGTTTCAAATCTAAACGATTAGCTTCCTCCAAAAAACTCTCATTCGTTTGGTATTTAGGAACATCTAAAGTTCTTTCAAATTGTTGTAAAACATCTGATTTCTTCGATTTATTAGAATGTAATTCTAGGCAAAAAGGTCCTAAACCTATATTTTCTAAACGAGTATGTACAACATCTAATGCAGCTTTTTTTGCAGCTACAAAAAGCACTTTTTTATTATTCGCTAATGCATCAGCTATAATATTTGTAATCGTTTGTGATTTCCCTGTACCTGGAGGTCCATGTAAAATAAAAGTTTTATTTTCATTGGCGTTCTTAACCGCATTTAATTGGGAATTATCTGCTGAAATAGGTAGAATTAAAGAAGATGTAGGTAAATGTTCTAACTCCAATTCATTCCCTTCAACACTATGCAGTGATGAAGATAATTTACCATCGATTAAACTTTTAACGATTGAACTTTTCTCTATTTCTTCCGAATATTTTGAAATATCTTGCCACAGAATTAATTTATTAAACGAAAAAATCCCTAATACCGTTTGCTCTAAAACATCCCAACCCTCTAAAGACATTACCGCATTTCTAATTAACGCTAAAACTTTAGGCACATCAACCCCAAAATCATCTGTTGGTAATGTTTCTAAGCTGTTCAAGTTTAATTTATATTCTTGCTTCAAGTATTCTAACAATGTTATATTGATCATTGTTTCTTCCTCTCTACTTCGCAAAGTATATTTTGAATTTGCTGACTTACGTGATAATTCTACTGGAATTAATAAAATTGGAGCATAACGTGGTTGGAATTTATTTTTAGGTTCAAACCATTTCAATAATCCAATCCCTAAGTATAATGTACTTTTCCCATTCTCTTCTTCTGCTTGTTTAGACGATCTATATAAGTTTGTAAGGATTTTATCTAAATCATCATTATGATAATAAGTCAATAATCGACCATAATTAAATTCATCATCTGCAAGTTTAAATAAAGGATCTGATGAATGCAAAGGAGGATTATAAACATTATATCGTCTAGTAATCGGAAGATTATTATCTGGTTGAATGATATAACTTTTACCATCTGCTAAATTATCCTCTAAAAGATGTGACTTCAAATCGATTATCTGAAGCATACTTTTAGTGAATCTTAGGTTTAGAAGATTATTTCTTAAGGATAAATCAAGTAATTTACGTTCCCATATTTTTTGCTTGGTTAGGTTAGATAAATCGGTTAATTCTAAATCATCGTATGAAATTCCTAAATCAAAATCTTCATCTACCACATTATCCTTATTTTCGTTAGAAAAGTCTAGATTACTAATAATCGGATTAATATCCGATTTTAAAGATAGAGGTTGTATCCCATAGGATCTTGTATTTTTTACATCTATTGACAATATAAAATTATCATCTGCTAATAACTGTTTTTCGGCATTATCCATTGCTTGAGAAAATGGAATATCATTTCCTTTACAAAGATTCGTTGTCTCAATTAAAGCTAATTGTTTAATGCCTTTAGCCATTCTTTTTGTTAGAGCAGTCACATCGAAATTAATCATTCCATCAAAACGCTTATCTTCTAACCAAACCCCAACAAATGCGTGTCCAGAAGTGATAACAATAATTGGATTAAGATCTACAGCTTCTAATATTGACGCAAATAATAAAGATAAATCGATGCAATTTCCAAATTTTCTATTTAAGACTTTATCTATTAAACGAATTCTTTGACCAGACTTTTCAAAACTTGCAGGCATCGCACTATATACAATTTTTTGGTTTTGAATCGTTTTATAAATTGCAGAAACAACTTGTAAAACTCTTTCTTTATTTTGTGATTGGTATCCTTCGAATTGAGTTAAATAACCGTTAGATTCAAGTATTTTAATTGCTTCTGCTTTTAAATCATATATTAAATCATGATTAGGAAAAATATAAGATGACAATAAATGTGGGTATACCTGTAGACCACCAAAATAATCAATAGGTAATACTTCTATCGTAAAATCATATTGAATCAGTAATTCATCGTTGCTAAATACTTCTACAATTATTTTATCTAAATCTTTCTCTGATAAAATTTTTAATAAGGGTAGATTATATTTAAAATCTAACTCCTTGAAAGTTAATATTTCGTTCTCGCGAATTTTATCTTGATAAATTATATAATCTTCAAATAGATTGAATGTTGACTTTATAGTAAGTTTAATATTCTCGATTTCCTCAGCTGTATTTTCTAAGCGAATGTTCTGAATAAAATTAAGTTTATTAGAAACGAAGGTATAATTGATAAAGGAATAATTCTCTATACTTACGTTAAGTTTAGGTTCTTGTTGCATTTCAAGTATTATTAATTTTTTGGTAATTGTAAATATATTAAAAAAGTAAAATATAAAACATTACTAATCAGCGAAATATTTTGACGTGATTATAATATAAATTGTAGTGTATTTAATATTTATACTATATGAACAACATCTATTGTTTTAAACCAGGACCGAAGCCAAATAAGCCAGATGGTACACCTGACCGAAGGAGGAGAGTAACACCCCCCCCAACAAACCAAAACATCCAGGAATAAAACCTCACAAACACAAACCTGGTGATTAAAAAAGAATCCCCTTGATCAATTTGATTAAGGAGATAGTTAATTAAAATGTATTTTTATATTCTACTTCTCGAAATGGTTTAATGTAATCACTATGTTTCTTTAAATTCCATCTAAAGAATCCACCACACTCATCTAATTTAGTGCAGACTTTACATTCATCAAGATATTCATTTTTCCAATCTGAAATTGATTTACGATTATATTCCCAAATAGATTCTGGAATTAAGCATAATGGTGTATTATATATAGATGTAGTTATTCCTTTTTCACCTAAAAATCTGACAGATTTTTCTAAAGTATCCTTATAATCATAAGGATCAATCCATAGTTTATCAATATTATGTGGAGTATAACCTATATTCTCTAATCCCATAAAAGCAACGTGAGAAACAAAAGGTAAATTTTTATAGATATAGTTTGATAATTGTTCAAGTCTACCAATTGATTGTTTATGTAAAACAATTCGTATTTCCACTCGAATGTTATAACGCGATAAATTATGAATACCTAAAATTGTTTGATAAAATGCATTTTCAGCTTGGACAATATAATCGTGAATTTGATAAAAATCTGAATACAATGGTATTCCAATCATAATTCTTGACGTATCTAATTTACTTAATCTTTCAGCTAATTCATTCCAGGCAAATGTTCTACCATTAGATAATATATGTACTTCTGTCTGTGGAAGATGTTCATTTATTAATTCAATTAAATCAAAGAAATAATCACCTATTAAAGTTGGTTCACCTCCTGAAATTCCTAATTCTAAACAATCCTTAGGTACTAAAGGAATCATTTGTTTATAAACATTGAATAAATATTCAACATCATCACGATCCTTTGGAGGTTGTGAACACATTAAACAATTGCTATTACATCTCTCTGTCGCTAGAATTGAATTTTGATAGCTATCTATTCGATATAATGTATTTATAACTCCATCACAATTAACAGCTACAATATCACCTTCGCTTATATATTCTAATGTTGGTATTGAATGAATTATATTAGAATAATATGAGCTAGAATCTTCAATTTTTAATTCTGTAAGTATTGATTTAAATCTATTTGAATTAAAATCAGATGAATTATTAGAAATTAATATATAGTCTTTTTCAAAATTATTAGGATCTCTTGTTACTTTCCCTACAATAGTTTCATCTATTGATACTGCTTTACCTTTGACTTTTAATAACATAATTCTAAAATCTAATCCAACTTTCAAAAATCTTTTTAACTTCTTGATTACTTTCCATTAATTCAATTAGATAAGTAATAATAGCCATATTCTTTTTGCAGAAATCGCTTGTAGGTCTATAACCATACATATTCCCTTGTGTAGCGTGATTGTGAACAGGATCCGCACCGCAATAAGATTGTAAAGCACATTCAGAACAACCTGTCAAACCTTCGTTTGCCCATACTTCAGTAATTTCTTCCACTTTTTCACCGAAGAAAATATCCTCATATGAATCGTTTAATGTACCTAATTTAAAAGTATAATCTTTTTGTTCAGCTAACATTCTACTTTCGTCTGTTGCAAATACATCCCCATCATAATTAAAAACAATTACTCCTGTAATTAATCCTGCAGGTGATTGTAAATCAACATATCCTACATTAAAAGGAGTTAATATCTTCGTTAAGAAAATAGAAGCTAAATCTTCCCTAAAGTTTTTACCCTGAAAATTATATTCTAGAATATGATCCAAAGCAATCTTATAAAATTCTAAAAACTTCTCTGTATCGTATTTTGAGGTTTTCGATCTTAAAGCAAAACCATAAGGACTTATATTTCTTAAAAAAATACCTTCAAATCCCATATTTATGTATTCATCTACAATCTCTTTAGGGTAATCTAATGAAAGAGTTGTAGTTGTCATTAATGCAGAAACTTGATCTTCTCCTAAAATTTCTCTTGCTTTATTAATTCCTTGAATTGTTAAGTCGTAACTACTAGCGTGAGGTTTATGTCTATTTTTATCGTGTATGAATTTCGGACCGTCTAATGAAGTTGAGATTAAGATATTATGCTCTTTGCAAAACATTAATATTTCATCATTTACAATAGCAAGATTTGTACAAATTACAATCGTTAACTCTCTTTCCTTTTCTTCAGCAATCTTTTTTGCTTTTAAAACTGCATATTGAATTTTATCAAAAGCTAATAATGCTTCACCGCCTTGGAACTCCATTGTTAAATGAGGGTTCGGCGATTTAAACATTATATCAATACCTTTATCTAAATATTCATAAGACATATCAAATTTGTCCTTATCTTGAGTTACTCTTGATACTTGACAATATTGACACGTATGTTCACATCTTAATGAAACTACAAAAATGTGTAAACCTGTAAAATAATTTAGAAAATGCTTTTTAGTTCTATAACGAGTGGCTAAAACATCAATTAATGGACTAATTTTTTCTTCAGAAATGAAAAAATTTGAAACAAGGTCTGCATAAAGCTCTAAATCATCAACTTTGTTTATTTTTCTTTTTACAATTTTGTTTACAGTACCATCTTCAACGACTAAATAATCACCAACCTCATTAACAATTAGTTCTTTCCCATTACTCAATCTGTGGAATTTAAACGGCATAAGTTGATAGTTGATTGTATCATTCAAATTGAATGTTTCATAATCAACAAACTTTCGTGTTTTCTTCTTTAGTGTATTTTCCATTTAATTAAGCTTAAATCCAACTGGGTCTGAATATTCACCAGGAGGCTCTTCATCATACTCACCATTAGAAAACGCTTTTGCTACTAATAAATCCCTTAAATTTTGAGTTTCTTTAGTAATAATATCTCTAAGATTAAAATCAATTAAATCTTGATTTAATTTGTTTATAGTACTAGTATATTTCTCCTCTGAGATTTCCTGTTTTGGTTCTAATTCTAAAAAATAAATGCTATTTTCAATCATTGAAATATTGATATTAAATTCATTTGAATACCAATAAACACATTTGAAAATAGCATCTTTAGAATATAAATTAGAATCTAATCTAAATTCAATTTTTTTCATTATCTAGAAGAATAGTGTGAGCTATGTGATCTGTGAGAACTATGTGATCTATGAGAACTGTGAGAGCTATGACTAGCAACAAATAAGCTATCTTCTGGGCTGAATGGATTCAACTTTAAAATAGGCATAGGTTTGTTCTTTTTTACAGAAATAGAATTCTCTGTATTATTTAAAAAATCAAAATCATTTTGAGATTCTTGAGCAGTTGCATTTGTAGAAGTCAATGCTGCTATTGCTACTCCAAAAACTGAAGCTGCTTTTTTAGCTAGTTTATTAAATTTTTTATTTGACATATTAATAAAGATTAATTAATTACCAAAATTATAAAAATTTAATAATCATAACACTTACGCAATTTAATTTATAACCATTCTACTTAAATCAATACCTATTAATAGGTAATTATAATTGATTAAAAAATGAATTTACATACTATGAAATATAACCGTAACTTCCGTAAGTAAATATGAACAAAAACATTTTTTTGTTTTTTGAGGTTTAGAAAAAACTGTTTTAAACGAAGAATATAATGCAAAAAGGAGAACGGTGTGTTCTCCTTTACTTTGATTATAGCTAATGTTTCCAGTTTTTTATTTTGGTTATTTTACAATTTTTTCTTTTGGTGAAAACTACTTACGGAAGTTACGGCGTGAAAAATAATGAAGTTTAAAGTAATTGAATGTAAATTTTACTTGTTTAGGTATTATCTTCCGTAAGATAATTTTGAATAAAACTTAAGCTATTTTTTAGGCATCTTTTAAACCATAAAGTATCTGATTTATTTATGTTCATTTTATTAATTTCTTTTTTCTTGATAAAAAAGTAATCAAAAAATCAAGGCTTCAATTCTCGATGGTCAATCATCATTTCGTTTCACTAAAATGTTTAAATCGCTCCTTTCAGTCGGTAAACATTTTTACGCTTCTCTCAATAGATTGACGCTCGTCTGCGAATTGTTATGCCTGTTTGATTTATTCATCCTCTAAAAATTTAGACTCTTTTTGAACTTGATCGTAATCTTTTTCTTTGACGGCATAAACATAATTCTTCCCTTTTATCACTCTTAAATACCCTAATTTTTTTAACGCTTTACCCAATTGCATAATCGTGGCATTATTGATATTAATATTACCGAAATAAGCTAATCGAGTTGCTATTTGGGTTGTGTTTAGAAATGCTGTTGCTGTTTCTTTATCAGCCTTCTCGAACCAGGTTAATAGCAATTCTTCTTCAGGGGTTTTGATTTGGTATTTCTCATTATTTTGGTTGATGTTTTTAATTTCTTCGTTGTTGAACCAATATCTAAATCCTTGATCTATTAAATGCAAAGCTTGTTTGTAACAATAATCTAAATTGACGTTGTGATGGTATTCAATGAATTCAACTTCAAAGCATAAGAAACGACGTGAACCTGTGGTATCGTTTAAGAATTGAGCGGTATTTACCGAACCTGCAAAAGATGCTCGACGAGGTAATGTTTCGTTGTTGTGTCCGTATGCTTTTCTCATTCTGATATGGGATTTGGTAATGATTTCTTTTAATGATCCAATCTCTGTTTTGTTTAGGTTTTCTAATTCGTCTAGGTTGATGAGCATACATTCAGCTAAATGGATTAATGTGTCTTTGTTATTGGGATTAATCGTACCTGAAAACAAATAATCCTTTAATGGTTTTGGTACTAACTTTTCCATCCAGGTTGTTTTTCCTATTCCTTGTTTCCCACTGAACACAATTACTGTTTGATTGACAACTTTTTCATTGGTTACACAAGCTACCATTGCAACAAACCATTTTTTGAAACATTCGAGCCACAATTCTTGGTTCGTTGTGGTGATGGTATTGGCTAATTCGGTGATGTAATCAACCTCCTGATTAATTGCAGATAGATTGAAAAAATACTCTTTGAATGGATCGAATTGTTCGACATAATCTGACATCAATAAATAGCGTAATCCTTGAATGCTGCATTTTACTTTTGCTTTTAATACTTCTCTAAGAATAGAATTTTCTACAAAATCTGTTATAGGCTTATACATTTGGTTACGAACCTTCTTATATTCCAACTTTCCTGTTACAATGTTATACCTAAAGTTGTACCTTTTATTTAGGAACATTTCCAGTCGTTCTATGGCAGCAGGTTTTTCTTCGTCGTCATCGATTTCTTCCTCGTTTGTTGAACTACTTTTCGGATTTGTCTTTTCCTTTGTTTTCGGTGTTTTATACTCCTTATCAGTACCAAATTCGTGTGTATTGTTGTACGCACTTTTTACTGCATTCATTACTTCGATTTCGTTGTAGTTGTAATCGGATAAAATGAAGCCTAATGCTTCTGCATACCTGATTCCTTTTCTGTTAAGGTTACACGCTAATTGATGTACAAAGTTATTTCTGTTTCCTTCAGCGTAATCCATTTTCTGTTTTGTGAATCTGACGCAATGATCGTATAATAGATCTGTAGTATTGAGATTTGAGCTATTAGATTTATTCGTGTTATGAGATCCTGAAACAAGTTCAGGATGACTAACTGAATTAGATTTCTCGACAAGCTCGAAATGACAATTTTGTTCAGAATGACACGAAAAAACTTCTGCGTTTGTGTTAAAATAGATTTCTGGATCATAAGAATAGAAACATAAGCGAGTGATGTCTTTTCCGGATTTATCGATTTCAATTTCTAACTCTTTTTCGTAAAATTCTTTGACAATGTTGTACGTATTTTTGTGTTCGTCTTGATTGGTTGAAACCTTGATGAATAGCTTTAGTCCGTTGTTTGATGGACTGATAAATGCAACAAATGTTGTACTTAATTCTGTCGCTTTTAGTTTGATTTCGGCAAGCTTATTTTTCTCAACTTTATCAATATCCAGTACGATTATTTGATTGTAATTTTGGAGGTAGTCTAATTTTCTACCTCCTTTGAATGTTGCACTTGGTGTAAAAGCTAGTAATGATTTCTTTGCTTTTTCGTATGGTTCCATTTTTCCTTGTTCTAAGGATTTGCGCAAGTACAGGATTTGGCTTTTGTAAGTTCCTTCTTTGATTTCTGTTACGATTTGCTCAATTGGAACAGTGTTGATGACTTCGTTGAAGTTTTGGAATAGGGTGAATTTTATGCTCATAGTATTGAGATTTGAGATGTTAGATATTAGACTTTTGATATTCTATATTCTTCATTTATCTTTTGTTAGTGAATGATTTGTTGTAGTGTTCGTTCAATAACTTTTCGACATCAGACATTTTGTAGTAGATTTTGTTGCCTACTTGACAGAATGAAACCTTTCCTTCATCTCTCCACGTTTGAGCTGTACGTTTTGAAATTTTCATTAGCATTAGAAACTCTTGGTTATCCATAAATGTTTCTTGTTTAGCTGCTAATGCTTTGTTTAATTTTTTAGTGATTTCCTCTAATTGGAATACGATCGCATCGTATTGTTCTTTTGTTAAAATGATTGCTTCCATTTTCTTTCTTGTTTTAAGATTATGGAACAAATGAAGTATAGAAAAAAAAGTCGCCAGGTCTTAAGTTGGTCTTATAAGACCAAAATAATTTTGAAACTAACTGTTTATCTATGATTGGTTAAAGACTTGCTATTTTTTGAATAAGACCTTTTTGAGCAAAAAAAATCCTAACTGAGTAAGTTAGGATTGAATGCTTTAAAGCAATTTATCTATATCTATTCGCTTATTTACATTTGGTCGTTTATCTTCTCGTGATGGAGTTAAAATTGTTCGAACGGTTTTTAGGCTTAATTCGTTTCCATCTTTATCAACAAAATTGGACACAATTACTTTTGCGATATCATTGAGATTTCCATCTAAAAATGGTTTTCCATCTACAAAAAGTTCTCTAGACATTTGATAAAATATATCAACCAGTTGATTTACGTTTCCATAAAACCTAAGTTTATTATAAATCATTTTCTCAAGTTGATTGTCTTTTAATTCTTCTTTAATTAATCTTGTATTTTGTAATTGACTGATTTTCTTTTCGCATTGTTCAGCGTAGTCTTTTAATTTTGGATTAATAAAATGAATATTCGCTTGTTCATACTCGTATTTTTCGTTGGTTAGAAATAGAATTTTATCACAATAATCATCGATTAAATCAACTTCTTTACTCGTTTTAGTGAATGAAAAATAGCGTTCTTCTGATTCGGCATTTATAAATCTTGGTGCTGGTTTGTCCTCGTCTTTTATCTCTATTGGTTTATATAAACTTAATCGAATTATTTCTGTTGAAGTATAAATTTTCATTAAACGAGTTTTATTTCTTCCTTTTTCAAACAGAAATTCATTTACTGAAACTAACTTTTCAAACTTATTAATCCAATGTAGCTTATCTTTTGCATATAAAAGTTGATGTTTGATAAAATCAGCAATTTCAGAATGAGAAATCTCAAATATTTTGTCAATTAATGCTTGACAATACCCGTCATTTGTAAGAGGTTGAACCTCTATAATATCAAATTCTTCCGACTTTACGTTATGTAAAGCAACTTGTGTAAACTCTTTGAATTGTACAGTTTCTTTTATCAAATACTTCATCATAAATTAAGTTTTAGCATTTAACCTTTTATAGTGTAATTTGATGTAAATTAAAACTTTAAAAAGACAAAAGGTGTCGCTAAAGATATTTAAAACTTCCTTATTCGATGTATTGCTCTACAGCTTTGTCTAATTCCTCGTTAACAATTTTCGCATAAATTTGAGTAATACCAATATCTGAATGATCGAGTAGTTTTGACACATACTCAATACGCATACCGTTAGCTAAAGCTTGGGTTGCAAATGTATGTCGGCTTAAATGAAAAGATAATGAGAAAGGAAATCCTAATTCTTTTCCTATTCTACGTAATTTTTGACCACACAAGACATTTTTGGCAGCTATTACTTTTAGTTGGTATTCGTTGGATTGTTCGAAGAAATTTGCTTCTGAAATGATTGGAAAAATAAAATCATCTGATTCGGAAGTTTCTTTCTTGTATTTGTTTAAAATCTCTAAAGCCGATTGACCTACTTTGAATTGATGTGAACGTTTCGTTTTACGAATGTTTAATCTGATACGTTGTTCGTTTTCATCATAGTTTTTCCATTGTAAGGTAACGACATCACCAAAACGTAATCCACCCGCATAACAACTGAAAATAAACATATCACGGAAATACGTATCTGTTTGACCAGATGAACTCTTGTGATTTTTTAGCTGCTCTATTTGTTCTTTGTTTAAAAACAGTCTTGTACTCTTGTCTTTTTTGATTCTTACACTCGCAAATGAATAAGTATTTAAAGTGATGACTTCTTCACGAATGGCATCTTTAAACATTATCGCCAGAATATTTAAAGCATAATGCATAGTTGTAGAACCATTCTTTAAACGATTGCTCATAAAATTGACATAATCATTTAAAACTGTTACTGTGATATCTTCAAAGTAGATTTCGTTTGTACCTAAAAACTTCTCGAACTTTTGAATATTCATTTTATAAGCTTTATAGGTTTGAGGTGATACATTCCCTCTGATACGTTCACAACGCTCGTAAGCATATTCAAAGAAATTCTTAATATCTTTTCCTTTGATCGCTTCTTTTAATCGCTTAGCGGAGATATTTCCACGCTTTCGCTCGTTATCAGCAACCATTGCTTCTGCATCTGCAATCTTTTGAGATAAGAAAGCATTCATTCTCGTTGAATTGGGATAATTGCGTTTTACTTTTTGTTTGACATCATCCCATTCGTTTTCTTTCAACTTTACTCCAGTTGCTATAAATTTTGTTTTACGATCCTTGATTAACCGGATATACAATGGACTGTGCCCTGTTTTATCTTCTTGGTTGGTGCGAAGTACTAATTTGATTGAAGCCATTGGATTTTGAATTATGGTTTAAAAATCTATTTTTATAAACGAATGCAATCAAGTGATTTTTTTTTGTAACTTGCTGATGCAAACGAATGTAACGTGATTCTAAGGTACAACAATTGGTACAACAAATCAAGGATTTCAATGCGTTAGAGTACTTCAAATTGAAACTTTAACATTCTATAAAACCTTATAAATAGGCAATTTAGAGAAAAATAGTATTGTCATATTATGTTTTCGGATAATTCAACTATATCCGAATCTAAAATTTGATTAATCATTTCACTATTCAAAACAAATCCATTCAACGAAATCGCATTTTCTTCGATTTGAACCGCATCTTTCATCGCATCTTTTACTTTCATTTCGATCAACGCATTCGATTTAAAAACCTTCCCTTCTACTTCTAAATTTGCAGCATTAGAAACCGCAACTTCTTCTTTGCATCAGCAGCCAATTCTGCATTACTTTCTGAACCTTTGTATTCATTACAACTTACGATAGAAGCAACTATAAAAAGTGCTAAAATAATTTTTCTCATGATGATGTTTTTTATGTTTGATTTTAAAATTACTTTCATCATTTCTCAATCATTCACTAAAATCCTTTTCTTTTACTTGTTTATTATTTTACAAATACAAAATATTGATAATCATTTATTTAATTTTATTTTACAAAAATTTATCTCCAAATAATTTTCAGAAATTCAAAAGATTAAGGAGGTTTGTAAAAGATTTAATTTACTTTTAACTGATTTGTTAATTATTGAAAAGAAAAAATGAAAGTGATTAAGCCAATTTTCCTAAACTTATTACTAAGTTCTGTTGTTTTTGGACAACGATCAGAACAACCAAAATCTGAAACATATCCAAAAAACATCTTCCAAAATCCTTTAGAAATTACCAATTATTTAGCTGGTAATTTTGGAGAATTACGTGCCAATCATTTCCACGCTGGGCTTGATATCAAAACTCAACAACGAGAAGGTCTGAAAGTAAAAGCGGTTGGAGACGGTTACATTTCTCGCATTAATATTTCGCCAACAGGTTATGGAAATGCACTTTATATCGATCACCCAAACGGATATACTTCTGTTTATGCCCATTTGAGAGAATTTACGCCCGAATTGCAAGAATATGTGCGCAAACAACAATATGCAAACGAAACGTTTAAGATAGAATTGCATCCAAAACCAAACGAACTTCCTGTAAAAATGGGCGATTTGATTGCTCTTTCTGGAAATTCTGGAGGTTCTGGAGGTCCACATTTACATTTCGAAATTCGTGATACCAAAACAGAAGAACCAATTAATCCTTTTTACTTCGGTTTTGATTTACCTGATACTCGAAAACCATCTATTTTAGGCCTATATGCTTATCCAATTTATGGCGATGTGAATCAAAAAACCAATCGTGTTGTTGTGGTAAATGGAGGTACAATTTCTGCCTCTGGCGCAATAGGTTTTGGTGTAAAAGCCTATGACAAACACAATGGAGCAGAAAATAACAATGGAGTTCATCAAATTAATATTTATGTGAATGATGAACCGATTTATACGTTTACTTCTAATCGTTTTTCGTTTGATGAAGCTCGAGCTATAAATACAGTTTGCGATTATGGCGATATTCAGAAAAATAATAGTTGGGTGTATCAAGGATTTGTGAAAGATGGGAATCCTGTCAGAATGTATTCAAATCTAAAAAACAATGGAATTTTAGAGCTTGAAGAAGGAAAATCGTACAAAGTAAAAATTGACGTTTCTGATTATGCAGGAAATTTATCTTCGCAATCTTTTACAGTTAATGGAAAAGCATTTGTAGATTCTGCAAAACTTACTGAAACAAATCCAATGTTGTGGAACAAAGAAAATCATTTCAAATCTGATGGAATCGAAATATTTTTCCCTAAAAATATTTTTTATGAAGATTTTGATTTAGCTTATAAATTCTCGAATGGTAAACATTGGGTGGGCGATTATTATATACCAGTTCATCAAACTTACACGTTAGCAATAGAACCGACTACTGACATTCCAACAGCGCAATTGGACAAAGCTGTTATTGTACGCGAATATCAAAAAAGAGGTGCTTGGAAAAAAGATTATTTAACAACAGAGCTCAAAAATGGAAAGCTTGTTGCAAATCCAAAAGATTTTGGTGTTTTTTCTATTTTAATTGACAATACTAAACCGACAATTACTCCGTTAAATATCAAATCAGATAGTCAATTTACTCAAGCTAATGCTATTATCAAATTTACAATTGATGATGCACAATCTGGGATAAAAGATTATAAAGCTTATATCGATGGTAAGTGGGTTTTAGCCGAATATGATCAAAAAATTAAACGATTATCAATTAATTTGAACAAAGAACAGATTTCGGTTGGCAACCATCAATTAGAATTAAACGTGAAAGATGAAAAAAACAACACAGCAACATACTCTACAACATTCAAAAAGATTTCTTAGTACCATAAGTTTATCTCTTTTGGGTGGAATTTTATTTGCTCAAACTGCGCAAATTAATGGTAAAGTTGTCGACGAAAATAGAATTCCAATTAGTGAAGCTGAGATTATTGTCAACGATCAATCTTATTTTACAGATCAAAATGGTAATTTCAAAATTGATATTCCATCAAATTCTTCCGTTACCGTAACTTTTAACAACAATGGTTATCATTCGTTTGCACAAACTTTTACGCTAAAAGATAAAAACAAGAAAGAGATTTTTGTTCAATTAGTTCCTGATCAAACCAATGCAATCGAATTAGGTGAAGCAACTATTTCTTTTCAATCCAATAAAAATAAACCTTTGCAAAGTACCGTTTTGAGTGCTGCGCAAATGCAACAAGGACCAAGTTTGACTGGCGGAGTTGCCGATTTATTGAAAACATTGCCTTTCGTAAATTCGAATACAGAATTAAGTTCGCAATATATGGTTCGCGGAGGAAATTATGACGAAAATTTAATTTACGTTAACGGAATCGAAGTTTATAAACCTCAATTGATTCGTTCTGGCGAACAAGAAGGTTTAGGTTTTGTAAATCCTGCGATGACGCAATTTATCAACTTTTCTGCTGGTGGTTGGGAAGCAAAATACGGCGACAAAATGTCTTCTGTTTTAGATGTTACCTACAAACGCCCAACAAAATTTGAAGGACAATTAGAAGCAAGTTTAATGGGCGGAAGTTTGACATTAGGCGGAGGTTCTAAAGACAAAAAACTTTCGGCAATTGTTGGAGCGCGCTATCAAAACAGAAATTTAGTGTTGAATACCTTAAAAGGTGATACCAATTTCAATCCCGAATATTACGATGTACAAGCCAATATCAATTATAAATTAAATGATAAATGGAATGTTGCATTTTTGGGGACAATGTCACGTTCGCGCTACGAAATGTTTCCTGTAAAACGAGATACGTACATCAACACAATGGATACTCCGTTGTTGCTAACTGTTTTTTATGACGGAAAAGAGGATGATAAATTTGCGACAGAAACAGGAAGTTTATCATTTACATATCAACCAAATTCTAAAGTAGATTTAGGGTTAGACCTTTTTGCTTATCATTCGAAAGAGCGCGAATATTTTGATATTCAAGGTTCTTATTTCATTTCCGAAGTAGACGAAAAAGGCCATGCTACTTCTACGAATGATGTTGGTTCGCAAATCGATCATGCACGAAATAATTTTGATGCGTTGGTTGCTGGAATTCAACACAAAGGAAAATATAAAATCAATGGAAACAATGATATTGAGTGGGGTGCAAAATTTCAACAAGAAGATATTCGTGATTTATTAGGTGAATGGCAAGCAATCGATTCGACAGGATATGTTGTGAATCCAAATCCAGGAAATGGTTTGAATTTAAGTTATTATGTGAATTCTAAAAATAATTTAAAAACCAATCGTATTTCAGGTTACGCACAATATACAAGCAAATTTATGTGGAATGATGCGAAAGTAATGTTCAACGCTGGTGTACGTGCAGCTTATTGGGATTTTAACGAAGAAACAACTGTTTCGCCTCGTGCTCAAATCGCTGTTAAACCAGATTGGGAAAGCGATATGTTGTTCCGTTTTTCGACAGGTATTTATTATCAACCTCCCTTCTATCGCGAAATTCGTCGTTTAGATGGTTCTTTGAATAACAAAGTAAAATCGCAACAATCAATTCATTTTATATTTGGAAACGATTACGAATTCAAATGGATGGATCGTCCGTTCAAATTAACAACTGAGGTTTATTACAAAATCTTAAATGATTTGAATCCGTATTATGTAGACAATGTGAGAATTCGTTATACGGCAGATAACAACTCCAAAGGTTATGCGTATGGACTTGATATGCGTTTATTTGGGCAGTTTGTTCCTGGTATAGATTCTTGGTTCTCGGCTTCGTATGCGCGAGCTTATCAAAATATTGATGACAGAGGAAATATTCCATTACCAACAGATCCTCGTTTCAAATTATCTGCATTTTTCCAAGATTATATGGAGTTTTTACCATCTTTCAAAGTGAATGTAAATTTGATTTATGCTTCTGGTTTACCAAACGGAGCACCACAATTTGCAGATCCTTACCAATACCAAACAACGTTGACAGATTACAAACGTGTTGACATTGGTTTTGTGAAAGAATTGATCAATCAAAAAGAATTGAAACCATCAAAAGGAACATTCTGGAGTAATTTCAAAGAAATTTCGATTGGTGTAGATGTTTTCAATGTGTTTGATATTAAAAACGAAATCAGTAATTCATGGATTCGCGACGTAAATTCGAGTGCAGTTTACACAATGCCAAATTATTTGACAGGACGTTTCTTGAATGGAAAGATTAATTTTAAGTTTTAAAACTATTCAAAATTAATATTAGGATAAATTAATTCTTATTAATAATGGATTTTCAAAAATATATCGGTTACATCATCATTCCAATTATATTTATTTTTTCAATTTCACCTATTTTTTTCATGAACAAGAAAATAGGTAAAATAAAATATTTAAAGACTTATAGTTTTATATTTTGGTTATTTTCATTTTTACTATTTTTCATATCATTAAATGAAATCTTTGAAAATCAAAACTTAAAAGGTTTTACTTTTTTCAATTTTTATAAAACTTTAGAATATTATTTTTTATGGATTTTACTTCCATTTTGGATATTTCCAATTTCAATTATATCAGGAATACTAACTCCATTTATTTTATATTTAAAAAGTAAGAATAATAAAAGAAACAAAGTATACTAACCCGTTGTGCATTTTAAATAATTTGAGTTTTTAGCTTATTAATATTTCGATTAAAGTATGTTTTATTAATGTACTGAACCACAGTAAGTGCAGTAATTTTAGCTAAAATTCTGGTTTTAAACCCTTCGAAAGTCTTTGCATAATTTCGTCTAATCATAAACTGATCACATAGTTGAGAAAATAACGTTTCAATTCTTTTTCGATACTTTTTGAATG